>Ga0115570_10001909_pt1 | contig 16343 bp, 30 predicted proteins | sample COGITO_mtgs_1205_3_FD_87294 | JGI IMG/M metagenome (GOLD analysis project Ga0115570, IMG submission 87294) | Pelagic marine microbial communities from North Sea - COGITO_mtgs_120524 | ecosystem: Environmental > Aquatic > Marine > Epipelagic | place: Germany:Helgoland, sampling site Kabeltonne... | reverse complement strand
GATTTAGAACTATCAGAGCCGAGGTTAGCAAACATCAATGCGTTTTGTTTGAGAACGCAATCTATGATGTGCTTGTGTTCGGGATTATCGGTATAGGACATAAATTGAATTATTTGAGACTAATCTAAGAATTATAAAAGCTATCTCCAAGGTATTTTGTTGAAATTATGTTAACAACCATGACCTTTTTGACTCCTTTGTATTTTTTAGGATACACTCGGCTTTCTAATTGTCTAATCATATCCCTATTCATATTGATTTTATGAGGCTTGTTCTCTGGACCTATGACCCATGTATCGGAACGTTGGATGCTTGTCTTCTTAATGCCTTTGTGATAAGACACAACAACTTCATTATAGTGAATCTCTTTCATGACTAATCTCTACTTTATCTTTCAACCTAATATGCGGTACAATCTCTACGACTTCAAACGGTCTGCTTACGATATCTTTCACATCTTGTGTGCGTAGCAGTATAAGGTTGTCACCAGGCTTATTATCAAACACTAGACACAAGTAATCAGTATTAGTGTTGATTGTGAGCTTGAGTTGACCTTGATATTGTTTCAAGATCACGCCTTCAAACGTAATCTTCTTTCCCTTTTGCTCTCCCAAAAAAAAGGGAGGCTCAAGTGCTAACACCTGAACCCCCCAATTCATTTGGGCAAATAATGCTATTGCATTACTCCACTTAGAATGGTAAACCATCGCTACCACCAAAAGCTTCTTTAGGCGATCCTGCATTACTGCTACCACCTTTATCTCCCCATGTATTAGGGTCTTGAACTTCAGCGTAAAGGTTACCCTTTTTTGAAGTCTTTAACTCAAGATAAACACGTCTTGGCTTATCCGCATCTTTAGGGTTAGAAGCATACTTCTTGATGTCTTCCAACTCATTTAATGTAAAGTTGAATTTACCAACGATACTTACTTTGCTGAGGTCAATATCCTCATACTTACGTGTGGAATCATTCCACTTCTTCAACGGCTCAAAGTAGCCTGCAAAAACCTTGTCTTGTGACATAACATTAATTTTAAAGGTTAATTAAATTTCTTTGTAAATAGCAAAAGACGATGTCTCTTTCTCTGGTGAATCCAACCATCTCATGATGTTGGTAATGGCTGACCAAAACTTAGCCTCACCCATTGATAGGGTGCGCTGAGAAGCTTTGTATACCGCCACAGTGTAGGGTACTGATTTTGATTGAGCAACCCAATAGAAATTAGGTTCTGCCTCAACGTGTGAGTAGATGAATGCTTGAATGTCGTAAGACATCTTGCCTACATCCCACTTGAATCCCGATAGACTACGTGTAGTTTTTGAGTCCGTAATAAACCCATCGCCACGTACATCTAAGAATCCACGGACAGGGATATCCTCAATCCAATCAACGATCTCATATTGAGGTTTTCCTTGTAGAAATCTACGGACAGGAATCATCTCACCGGTGTCGGGGTTCATGATTTCGGATTCATCTAAGCGTACTATCATATCCTCGGCTTGTTTTATTAAGTCCTCGGTGATTACACGCTTACCACTTTCAATAGCGGTATGACTCTCCTCTTCTTTCCAATCCTTATACTTCTTAGTAGACCTTGGTTTAGAACCGCCAATTTCCTTGATGATTTCCTCATCATAAAGAACGTAGAATTCATCGGTGAATTTCTCTGGTTCAAGTAGTAGTTTATCGTACACGCTACCAAACGTGAATGCATCACTCTCTTTATATAGCTTACCTCTCATGTAAAGCTCAAAGAGTTTCATGTCTTGTTGATCCGCACCATCGGCAGCGAATTTAATAGCGGAGTAGGAAAGGTATCCCTTCCCCGTCCGCTCCATAAGTTTAGCAGCGAAATCCACTACACAAACTTCTTTAGTGCTGCCTTTTGCTTGTCGCTAAAGTTTGCACCATACTTAACTAACACCTGGTTGTAAGCGGTTTCTTTAGCACTTTTGCTTTTAGCATTCTTAATATAGTCTACTGACTTACCAAAAACATCAGTATCATTGGAAGGAGCAGTACTGCTACCGCTTTGTTGCGATATAGCATTTGCTACTTCAACACTAGATGCAATAGATGTATCTATACCTATACCTAGGTTGGCTAATGCACGACCCCAAGCTGAGGTCTCACAATTTTCTACGTAGGATGTAGAGTTGATACGTGATGCACCTTTCTCTTCATAAGCAACGCCTGTTGCAACTACGCGATCTGAGGCATCTTTAATAATAGCCTTAATACAAACCGTGTCGTTGGTGAGATGCACCATTTCGGATTCTAAGCAGTAACCTTTGTACTGCTCATCTAAGCGAAAGAATTTTATTCTCTCGTTAACCTCAACATACTGTTTACCTTTAATGTTGGTGGTTTTGAACTGATAGTTCGCCATAGTAATTGATTTTAATTAAATTATATAGTTAGCCCCTAATGTGAATATGTGAGGGCGCTTTGGGTGCGCCACACAAGAGGAACGTAACCTGTTCGGGGAAGTTAGATGATATTTTTTGAAAAGTCAAATCGCATAATCACCTGGTCTTGAATACCTTATCTACTTTCACTAGTCGTGAGGTAGCAAAGAAAACGACAGATAGTGCAAACATTGTGACTAAAGTCGTTGTATTTTGGAGCTGAAAAGTGATTACCGCTACCCAAAATAAGATCATGGAGATGCCCTCCAACCCACCACGCAAGTGGGATTTTGCTGAATATACTCTCATACACTTAAAGTTTTACTTTAACTAAATTAGGTAAGCTCCTCAACCAGAACTAGTTGAAGGTCGGATATCATATCCTCTACCATTGATTGAACACTATTTTGCATTGGCTTTGTTATCTTGGTTTCCTTCAAGTTCTGCCTTAACCACTCACGTGTAACTCCCAATCTATCAGCTAGATGAGTCATGGGAATTCCGTACTTCGTGTTTAGGTGTTGGATGAGGTAGATTGCCCTAACAGGATCAATCGGCACTTTACCTTCTACTTCATTGATTTGTCGTTGCAACTCTAGTTGCGATTGGAGAGCTTCTACTCTAGCCTCCAAGTAATCCATTACTGTTACCATGATTAATCATTTTGCAATTGAACTTCAAGTAGAGCGATTTCATTCTCTACCTCTTTTAACTTATGGACTAGAAGAGTCTTGTCCATTAACACACAATACTCCAATACGGAGTCAAGCTTTGAGTTTATAGTCTTCAGGGACTGGTTTACATTCTTCATAGAAATTGATTTAAAGTTGTGGACAAGCGAGGATTTGAACCTCTGTTTTACATCCAAGGGATGTTAACTAACGTATTGCTAAATAATAAGCACTCCGACCACCAAGGTAGCACTTGTCCTATTGGTTAATACCGAGGAGCGATGCCCCTCATAATTTAGAATAATAATTTCCACCCGAAGTGTTGACTCAATTTCATGTCAAAAATAATTTCTCTTGAAATGTCATCAACCTTCTCATCGGTCATGTACTTATACTTACCGATCTTCACTCCGTAGGTATTGAATAAGTTTGTTTGACCAATCCTACGTACCCATAGTAATAACATAATTGAATGTATTGGTTAAGACCGAACGGGGGAGTCCCCATTCATAGATGATTGTGATTTACCACGCCATCATAGCGAGTCCACGGTCAAAGTCCAAGTATTCCTTGAACGTTGTTACGGCACGGAGGGTGTCCATGCTAGGCACAAGTGTACTACCAGGGTACGACTTATCATACGGCACTCCGTTTCTATCGGAGATACCTTTACCAAAGGCAATCGCTCTCTTACGAGCAACCGCTTTGTTGGGGGCATTCACGGTGTTACCACCTCCCCCTTCCCATGAGAATATGTACAACATATCCCCTTGAGCATTGCGATACTTTTTAGGCATAAGCAATAGTTTTAAAGGTTAAGACCGAAGTCGCTATGCGACTTCTTTGTTGTACCATCCCTCTCTTTCAAGTAGGTCAAGTAGGTTCACGGCAAACTCCTTCTTTTCCCAAGAGGTGTTGAATTGAGGGTACTTGGTATCGTACTTAATCTCACTCTTTCTTCCGTGTGGATTTTGGATAGTCAAGAACCACGCATTCTTGTCATGACCATCGCTAATACGCAAGGCACGACCTCTACCATAGTAAGCGGTTCTACCGCTTGACCCATTGTACTCTTGGCGTAGGCTACACTTAATACCCAAACCACCAATTACCTTGAATATTGATCTGAGCTGAGGCATACGAGGGTTACCCATCTCGTACTTGTACCTTGAGTGTTGGCGTGTGCGACCATAAATAGTTTTGTGGTCACGCATTTCCTCTAGTTTCTCAATAAGACTTTGTAATGTCATAAAGCATTTATTTTGGTTAATACCACTCCCCGAAGGGAGGGTTGGTTAGTTGTTTTTCTCATCCAAGAAAACATCACCACATTCACGGATAAGTTCATCCACATTGATAGTGTACGTACCTCTATCCTCTAGGTTATCACGAGCTTCTTGCCCGATGTGAAAGGTTAGGTCGTATTGCTCTTCTTCGCTTCCGCTAAAGTACCATGCAATAAATTCTTTTTTGTCAATTTTCATAAGACATATAATTTTGGTTAAGACCGCTCCCCGAAGGGAGGGTTGATTTTACCCATTAAGGTAAGAGCGTAGTTTAGATTCGGGGTCGTAGTTCATGTCTTCTACCACCTTTTGTCTTTTCTCAATGATACGTTCACATGCTTTCTTAAGCATCTCACCTTGCACCTCATTGATAAATTTAAACCTTACGTAAGTAGGCATCAACATCTCCATGAGATTGGATACAAAGTCCGTGGTGAGTCCACCGAACTCGTTGAAGTCGTAAAATTCATTGATTAAGTCTAGGACTGTTTATTCCGTTAATCCATCATCCAATTTCATTTGCTCGGATAGGTGGTCTTGGAATGAGATGTCATTTTCAATAGCATCTTCAATGTCCCATACTCCATTCATGATTACTTGTAATTTCAATGAGTTAATCATTTGTTCGCTAATCGTTTTCATAAGCTTTTATTTTGGTTAATACCGCCCACCTCAGATCGGTGGGGGCTGGTCTTTACTCTACGACTTCTTCCGTGTCGTTGATGATGAGTTCATTAAGTTCTTCACCCATGTAGTCATCATAACAATCAAAGCCATTTACTCCATATCCATTGCAGCATACCGAGTCAATGAGGTAGATATTGTCCATGAGTAACTCTTCTAAGTCCTCTTGAGACATGTTTTCCAACTCTTCTACATCTTTTCTCAATGTGAGCGCTATCTCTTCAAGCGGAGCATCAATGAATAGTTGTCGTGTGATAGTTAAGCTACCTACAAATTGAATAGTTTTCATAAGAAATAATTTTGGTTAAGACCAATGAGGTAGCATAACGCTACCCCAAAGTTTCTTCATAAAAAGTAAGGACTCTTACTCCATAGTACTTATTGTAATTCTCTACTAAATTATTACAATGTTCATCGGCTAATTCTAAATCGGTGTAGACATAATCATTAATTGGAACTCCGTTCTCATCTACAATTTGAGCTATCATTATGTTATTCATAAGACATATAATTTTTGGTTAAGACCTAGGTGCTAAGCACCTTGGTATTCAAGATAGAGACTTGCGTATTCATCAAGTCGTTCTCTTGTAACAAGAACCCCATCGGGGTTGCAATCACCACCAAACTCACTAAAGCATTCGGCTCTCATGATTGTGATTAAGTCGTGCTTTGCGCCCATGATACGTTCATCGTTCGCAAGTTGGACCAGGCGGTTGAAAGTCTTTTGAAGCTCGTAGGTATTATCAATCCATAGAGCCACATTCCAAGCCTCGTAAGAGGTGTATCCATTGTAAGACATAGTAATATATTTTGGTTAAGACCACCCCTCTAATGAGGGGCTTAGTTTTATTTAAAGGTCACTACATCATTCCTCTCTTTTAGGTAGTCTAGTGCTTTCTCATTAGCAAAAGCCCAAGTCCCACTACCATCTTCTAAGTCGTATGTACTCCAACCCAATCCTCCGTAGAAAGACACCTTATTTTTAAGATGTCTAAATGTTTCTTCAGTCATAGACATTGGAGGTATAGTTACTTTGATTAATTGTTTACCATTGCTTGATGTAGTTAATCCTAACTTACATTTTATAGGTAATACTTCTTTGATTTCTCTACACTTATACATTGTCATAAAGCATTTATTTTGGTTAAGACACCGCTATTGAAACAAGCGGTTTTCAAGGACTACTACCTTGATGTTAGAGTTAGCGATGGCTTTATTAAAGCCCTCACGTAAATGAGCGATGAGTACCTCATCTTTGCTCCATGTCTCATCCTCGGTGTATCCGAGTGACTTCATCTTCGCAACATAGTTCTCATAATGTTGAACATCATTGAACGTTTTGTTCACGGTGAAACGTTGTGACATAGACCTATTCCAAAAGGAAAGTGTTGCATCCATATGTAATACGTATTGGTTAAGACCGAAGTCGCTATGCGACCTCTTCATGTTCCCAAACATGACCACAATAGATATCGTAGTATATTTCTCCATCCTTCTCAAAGAATGCAATCTTTTCGGTGCGCTCAAGGATTTTCTTATCACCCTTTATGTAGTATGCATTCCATACATACGCACCATCTTCCTCCTCTATGACATCATAAGAATCGGAAATCTCATTGAAGACTTCATACACTCTACGTACAAACTCTTCCATGTCCTTAGCATTGATGTAAGGTATTGACCATCCGTTCCAAGTATCTTCCGATACCATGTGCGTTCCGAATTCAATACCACCCAATGATAGTTTAGCTAGTTTCATAAGCATAATTTTTGGTTAAAACCACCGCCATCCGAAGATCGGTGCGGTGTCCAGAGTAGCTACAACCATATTACGTTGTAGTTATTTAGTTCCGATGAGTCACCACAAATAGATACATGATTGCGGTAAAGACTACCTAAGTCCCATACCTCATCATCTATCGCATCGTATACACTATCGGGTTTATGCATTCCAATAACAATTACAATCTCATTGAAGCGTGTGTTCAAGAATATCTTCGCACGTTGCTTAGACTTCTTTACCGCTTCAACTACTTTGTGCAAATCATCATTGGTAAGTTTGACATCACTCATAATAATATAATTTTGGTTAAGACCCCCACCGAAGTGGGTTGGTTTACTTACTTAGCGTAATCACCAATTGAAATGGATTTGGTTGGTCAACATCAATCGTTACATCTTCATCTTGATGTTGATTAAGCATGTCAATAAGTTCTTTTAATTTAATGTCCATAAGGCATATAATTTTTGGTTAAGACCCACCCGAAGGTGGTTGTTTAGTATCCGAAGTCGGCAATGTAATTATCCAATTGAGTAACTACATTATCCATTACGGATGTGGTGAGCGCAATGCTATCATTCAATGATAACGTGAACTCATCCTCTTCTTCATCCAATACTACTACCGCTACATTATCGTGTCCGATTTGCAACTCCACCATGATGTTTCCATCCTTGTTAAAGTCCATTGGATATGTTCCCATTGGGAAACCTAATACTTCTAATTCATTAAGGAAGTTTGCTACTTTCATAAGGCAATGTTTTTATGGTTAATACCCCCACCTAAGTGGGTGAGATTAAAAACACTCGTTGATTTGAGTGAGTATCTCTTCTAATTCCTCAACCGAGAAAGTTTGCAAGTCGGCAATATCTTTTTCGTTATGGGTGCGTTGGATTAATGGTGTAATCATCGCAATCAATTCTTGCTTATTCATAAGGCAATATAATTTATGGTTAAAACCAAACGCCCACGGATTAGGTGAGCGTTGGTTGGTTTCGGCTAATTTGTTCAATGTAGGCTCTACTAGAATACCCTCAAACTACCACGTTAACTTCCCCTTCAAGCCACTCACTAAAGAGTCCGCAAAATGCGGTCATCAGTTAACCTTGGGGCGTGGCGCAAACTTCTCATGGTGATGACATATTACTAGGGTTTACTACTTCTTCAACCTCAACTTTCATAGCATATCGTGTGGTACACGTACCACCCATAAGAGCAACCCCCGAAGGGGTGCGTTGCGTTTACCAAGAAAAAAAGAACGTGTGTCGTTCCGAAGAACTCAACAAAGGTAATGGTATGGACACCACATTTGCAAACCCAAGTTGACATATAGCATAGTACAGTGCAAAGCTCAAAAACACTAAAATCCTGGTTTTCAACGATTTAAGACCATTCAAGTTTATTTCACTTCAATAGCACATTTGAGCGTAAATACCTAGAGTGGATTGCATGGTGATTCGTGTATCATTTGAGACTTATAGAGCGTATCCATGGTGAGGGAATAGGTGATAAGGATTAGCTATGGGAGGTGTGTGGGGTGGATTGGTGTCACCCTCTAAAGGACTCACGGCTAGTGTTGTTACCCCTACGGAGTTGAAGTGATTGTTTAGATGGGGTGGTGTAGTGATGTGTATATCATATAGATAGCCCGATCAAGGTGAAGTAAAACTTGAAATAATTGGACGTAAAAGCCTGGAAATGAGGGGGTTGGGGCAAAATATTCGTTTCGGGTTTGCCTGGCGCGCGTGGTTAATGTACTATAATCCCCATTCCAAGTATGACTCATAATTTTTTTACCCCCAAAAACACGGACTACCAGAGGGATAGCGGGTTTGACTTAAAGTAAAGGTTTAAGTGGCTGGGATCGTGAGGGTATTGTGAGCGGTACTAAAAGGGTAGGGTGTTAGAATATGAAAACAATGCGCCTGTATACAATACTGCTTGATGTTTTCGTTAGGAAGAAGGAGTAGGGGGGAGTTGATTCCCCCTTACTTCCGAGAAAAGAGAACTATGAGAAAAGAAGACTTTTCTTTCTTCGTAGCGAAGGTACAACTTTTTTATGAGAAAGTCAATAGTAAAGTGATGCTTTAAGTGTCTTCTCGTAGTGTCTTGATTATCAGTATATTTGCATAATGATAGGTGTATTAGCTATAGCGTTGTTAATTGGTGTGTTGTGTTTATTCGGTAACGATTCTACTCCACATCCATTCTCTTGTGGTTACGATGGGGAATGTCACTGCGATTTATCACCAAACTGTAGAAAGAAATGAAGGCAGTAAAGAGTACATCACAGTTCTATAAGGACAACCCTAAGTCAGCGGAAAAGCGCAGGAAGTCCCAGCGTAAGATCAATAAGCGCCCCGATAAGAAGAAGTACCGTGCGGAGCTTGTGAAGAAGCGTAGGGATGCTGGGCGGTATGGCAATGGTGATGGAATGGATTACGACCACACGGAGAAGAAGTTTATTACCGCTAAGAAAAATAGAAGCAAGAAGTGAAAGCACAGAAAAAACCTCAAAATAAAAAGGGAGACCCTAAAAAAAGGAGAGCGATAAAATATGATGCTCGTGCAGGTAGTTATCCTGAGTCTGTTCATCCGAGAGGTCTTGTACGCACGAATCAATTTACTGCTGACGAAGCCCCAAAAGAAGCTCAAAGATTAAAGCTAGACCCCAGGGTAACAGATGCTATGTATGAAGTTGGTAATAACATAGGAGCATGGGATTCTGAAGTTGATACTAAGATTGGAAAATACTTAAAGAAGTCTAGGCAATATGTGTGGGACAGGATGGCTAAAAATATAAGCCCCAATGCACATACTAAACTCTCAGAGGGTGAAACTGAGTTCATACCCAAACTAGACAAGGTTGTAGACAAGGTATCTACATTGTCTGATGAAGATTTAGAATCTCTAAAGTCTATTATATTAAAGCTAAGTGATGAATATAAAACTTTAGACCCTAAGTCTAGTACTGCTAGTAAGCTCACAAAGGCAGCATCTCTTGCCGCTAGTCAAGATTGGTCTAGCATAAAGCCTATACGAGAGAAGGCTGGTTTAACTAAAGATGATCTTATATCTCTTATTCAAGCCCCAGAGGATGCTAACTTTCTTGAGAAAGCATCTTTTTCCGCACTTAGGGGAGCTGTTGGATTTAAAGATTTTAAAAACGGTGGGAAATTTAATCCCTTTAAACATAAATACAAAAAGTGAAAGCACTAAAGAAAGTCCCTGGCGACAAGAAGGGTTTAGGCAAGCTACCTACAGCAGTCCGCAATAAGATGGGCTACATGAAGAAGGGTGGTAAGGTTTATAAGACAGGAGGCAAAGCACCTGTTGACCCCCCAAAGACAAGTCCTGAGAGTAAATCAGAATACAACATTGGAAACATGAGCTTCAAGGGTGAGGAGGCTGACCGATTGATTGCTTTTAATGAACATTTAGATAATGACTTCTCAAACCTAGATTTGTTTCAAAAGACAGAGCAAATTGAAAAGTTCATAAACTCAAAGGGACACAAGAGCAATGAGGCTATGAAAGCTTACAATGTAGACCCTGCTGTAAAAGACGTAAAAGCCCCTTCAATTGAAGATAGCTTTGAGAGTTCCTTTGGAGAGTCTTCGTTCGGGGATTCTGACCCCTTTGCTGACGATCCTGATATTCAGCGAATGAGGGAAGAGGCTGCGGCACGTGGTAACAAGAAGGGTAGACGAAGAAAGTTTAAGTCTGGTGGTGAAGTAATAAAGAACTACAAGAAAGGTGGTAAGGTCTTTAAGGCTCACAACATGTACAAAGATGGTAAGTCGGTGATGGCAAAAACCATGGCAGATCACTTACGTCTCAAGAAAAAGGGATACGGTCACAAAAAGGGCTAATCCTCTAACATAGTATAGAATTTCTGAATGAGCAATCGGGCTTTCTGCGTCAATGCGTAGCGAACTCGGTAGCTCATTTTACTTTCCTCATAAAAAAGATGCTCCTCATGGGTCATTTTCCCTGGAGATAGCCTATCAAAGTGCTTATATACCAAGTCCCGATGCATGGCGGGGTAGATAAACAACTCCTTCACCTTTTTACTGCTCCTATTTAGCTGTTCAGCTACGTAATCAGCGGTCCAGAACTCCAAATCATAGCAAAAAAGCATAATCATTAGAAAAGTGTAGTTTATTTGGTGTTCATCACGCATGTACTTGAGTGATAAATCTAGGTTTTTAAGCCCATTACGCTCCCGATTGTATTCATAGGAGCGGAGTTTAGCGAATTCTCGCATCTTCTTCTTCTTACTCCTCTTAGACTTCATTAAATTCCTTATTTTTGATAAAAATACTAATTAAGATGACCAACATAGACCTTTTTCTACAAGAGTTCACCGATAAAGCTAAGGAAATACAGGGGTTATTGGATAAATACGGTCTTGAAGAAGAGATTACTATGGCTATTGGCGCTTCCCACACCGATTGGGACTTAGAAGAGCCTAAAGTACAAATCGCGTTCACCTCAAACGCACCTAATTTGGATGATTTTGATGAGTTGTTAGCTTTTATACAGCAAGCAACGGAAGATCATAACGCTCCAGAGGAGGGTACAATAGACTGGTGGATAGATAAGTTTGGTAACGACACACTAAATTAAAAATGAATTTAATACGTAAGATTGTGATCGGGCAAAACCCGAAGGATGCTATGGCATACTATATTGGTATGCGCGTAGGAGATAATAAAATAGTAGTAATTGAATTTAATGAAAGAGGATACTACAAAACTGGCGAGCGTAGCTACAACATATTCATAGAACACCCGAAAGACGGGACTATGTTTTGGAAGGAAGTTGTAAATATGCCGTGTATAGTGGAGTACGACCTCAACTTTTAGTATGAGAGCATTAGGCATGTTTGTTGTCCGACTTCCAAAGAAGTTTAAGGACACAATTTCTATTGCGGGGCAAGAGATGTACCTCGCTTCAAAGTTTGACGAATTTGGTAACCGCATTAATTATGCGGAAATAGTATCTACTCCTGCGCGCCATGAGGTGGGTGCTAATCCTGGGGATATACTGTACTTCCATCATCACGTGTGTGTGGAGAAAAGTCTACACCTAGAGGATGACCTATACATGGTAAGGTATGACCCGAATGGTGGATACGGCTCTCACGCCTATGCATATGAGACACCTAGTGGGGAGATACATATGTTATCGGATTGGGTTTTTGTGGAGCAACCTCAAAAGGTTACTGAAAAAATCGTTGAGGGCATTATTATTCTAGAAGAGGATAAGGACGCTGACCACGGATTCATTAGATATGCTAATAAAGAGTTGGCATACCTTGGTGCGAAGGTTGGTGATAAAGTTTATTTCTCAAAGCACTCAGACTACGCCATGGAGGTGAAGGGTGAGACACTTTGGAGAATGAGAAACGATGACTTATTATACGTTCGCAATGCCTAAAAAAAAATTCACATCATTAGATGCTGCACAACGATTGATGGGGGCTATGGAGATAGCCATCAACAATATGATTGAAGAGGTGAAGAAACCCGTGGATGCTGAACTTTCAGGATCGGGGCGTAAAGCCGAACTACAATCTATAAAGCAAACGGCAACCGATGCACGTGAATTACTACAAGAGCGTCAGCGGTTAGAAGACATGATACGTTCCTTGAAAGACAGCGGTGGTATGGCGGAAGAGAATGACTTCTCTGGAGGGTTTGCGGAAAGATTTAGCAAGTAATGGCAGGACTAGTTGATATAGAGGACTACGAAGACCCCGTGGTAAATGTTTGCCCAAACGATACGAGTGGCGAGGTTATTGATATTTCAGGTCTTTGCATTCAACTTCCCAAAGTACCTAGCGACAAGGAGATACTTTTTCATGGGTTGCCTAAAGAGGAGCAGTATTGGCGTAGAGAACCTATGCCGAAGGACTTGTTAAGTATACGCTCTATGGATGAGTGGGCTGAAGCACCACGAGAATTCCGAAATAAGTACACCCCATATGTTCAAAAGGAATTTACACGTAGACGTGAGGGGGTATGGTTTTATAATAATGGCGTTCCCACTTACTTGACAGGCAGACACTACATGATGCTTCAATGGAGCAAAATTGATATAGGTTACCCCTCATTCCTTGATTTTCAGCGTAAGCTATTTACTCACTTCTTAGCATGTGAGGTAGACCCCCGATCACTAGGGCAGATATATACCAAGTGTAGACGTTCGGGATATACTAATATGAGTGCATGTATTGAGGTAGATGAGGGTACGCAAGTGAAAGATAAGCTCCTAGGTATTATGTCTAAGACAGGTAAGGATGCCCAGGAGAATATATTCATGAAGAAGGTTGTGCCTATATTTAGAAGCTATCCATTCTTCTTTAAGCCTATACAAGACGGTACAACGAATCCACGTATGGAACTTGCATTTCGTGAACCTTCCAAGCGTATTACCAAGAACAACAAGACTTCACATAAAGGGGAAGCATTAGATACTCTCATCAACTGGAAGAATACTACCGCTAACGCATACGATGGGGAGAAGCTCCATATGTTGTACCTTGACGAAGCAGGAAAGTGGGAGCGACCACTAGACATTCAAGACGTATGGCGTATACATAGAACGTGTTTGATAGTAGGTCGTAGAGTGATTGGAAAGGCATTAGTCGGTTCAACAGTAAACCCTTTAGACCGTGGCGGGTCTCAGTTTAAAAAGTTGTACTACAACTCTGACCCCTATGAAAGAAACTCCAACGGAAGAACAAAAAGCGGGTTATACAAAATTTTTATACCTGCATATGATGCGCTTGAGGGATTCTTTGATAAACACGGAAACCCTGTTATTGACGACCCGAAAAAACCCGTGGAAGGATTGGACGGAGAAGTTATAGAAATAGGTGCAAAGACTTACCTCAACAATGAGCGTAAAGCACTAATGGGTGACCCCTACGAATTGAATGAGGTTATACGTCAGTTTCCATTCTCAGAAGATGAGGCATTCCGTGACTCTACAAAATCCTCTCATTTTAATATCGGTAAGATATACGAACAGATTTCTCATAACGAAGAGGTATACCCCTCTCCTGTAGTTCGTGGTAATTTTATGTGGAAAGACGGGGTTCAAGACAGTGAAGTTGTGTGGTCTCCAGATAAAAATGGTAAATGGCGAGTTTCATGGCTTCCTCCTCAAGAAACAAGGAATAAAAAGATATCTAAGTACGGCAAGTACCATCCTGGAAATTCACTCATAGGCGTAGGTGGAGTGGATAGTTATGATCTTGATAAAACAGTAGATGGACGTGGTTCTAAGGGAGCATGTCATTTCTATAACAAGTTTAACATGGAGCATCCCTCTAATATATTTATTGCGGAGTATGCAGAGAGACCACCGCTAGCTAGGATATTCTATGAAGATATATTGATGGCATCAGTATTCTACGGATATCCACTTTTAATAGAGAATAACAAGTACGGAATTGTACGTTATTTTGAAGCTAGAGGATATGATGAATATGTGATGAATCGCCCCGAACACCTTACCCCTCCTGGGTCTGCGCAAAATTCAAAGACTAAAGGTATACCCTCAAACTCCAAGGATGTAATTCAAGCTCACGCTCAGGCTATTGAAGCTTATGTACACGAACATGTAGGTTTAAATAATGAAACAGGGAACTATGGAAGGATGTATTTCAACCGCACTTTAGAGGATTGGATTGGTTTTAATATTGATGACCGTACAAAGTTTGATATGACGATATCCGCAGGACTTGCATTATTAGCCTCACAGAAGGCTATTAAAGAAGTAAAGAAAACCGACCTAAGTGAAAAAGTCTTTTTTAGGAGATATAAGCCTAGAGAGTTCTAAATAATTAGCTACCAGGTATTTAGTATATTTGCATAAAAGTGGGTTTACCAATATACTGAATATGTCAAGTACAAAGAACTACGGAAGCTTTCCAGACCCGTTAGCGTCATTTGTTGAAAAATCAGCTAAGTCTTACGGACTCAAGTACGCACGTGCTATCGTAGGTCAATGGGGTTCTTCAAATGAAACTAATTCTCTCTATGGTCGCAGGATGAAGGAATTCAATACGAATAGAGATTATGCGAATGGAACACAAGATACATCTAAATACAAGCAGGTACTTAACTCTCTAGACCCCAACAATGGGGACGGAACACTGCTGAACATTGATTGGTCTCCAGTACCCATTATTCCTAAATTCGTAAAAATAGTAGTTAACAAGATTCTTTCAAGAGAACCTTATCCTAACCTTGAAGCCGTAGACCCACTATCGCTTACAGAGAAGGAGCGTAAGAAAGCTGAGATTCAAGCAGGTGTTGAGAACCGCGAGTTTTTCAATAAAATGAAGGAAGCGGGATTAAATCCAGGGATTGATGTAGATAAACTGCCCGATAGCCCTGAAGAAGCGGAGATATTCCTAGACACAAATATTAAGGTAGCCTCTGAAATAGCAGCACAAATAGCTACAAACCTAACCCTACAATGGAATGACTTCCCTGAGAAGACTTATCGTAGAGCGGTTGAGGACTTAGTAGCAGTAGGTATGGCAGTGGTTAAGCGTGATAACGATCCTAACTATGGTATATCTACTAAGTATGTAGATCCTGAATATTTCGTACACTCTCAAACTGAAGACGCTACAATGTCTGATTTGAAGTATGCGGGACATATACAAAGAATGACGATTGAGGAGCTAAAGCGTATATCTCGTAATGAGTTTGAAGAAGAGACTTACGAGGAGATGGCACGTCAAGTAAAGAATCGTTACTCTAATGACCCTACAAGATTAGGCAATAGTCAGTATGACAAAACAATGAATAAGACAGTATTCGGATATGACGATTATGTCATTGAGGTACTAGACTTTGAGTTCATGTCTACGGATTGTTTATACTTTGAAGAGAAGCAATCACGTTTTGGAAACGTTGGTTTCTACTACAAAGGTCAAGAAGAAGTACATCTACCTTCGGGTAGTGTATTTGAGCGAAAAGCTCATAAGATGGAACATGCTACGGTATATGGCGGTAAGTACGTTATAGGCACTAAGTATCTTTTTGACTATGGTTTAAAGAAAAACTTACCTCGTAATGTTCATGACATATCTAAGACACGGATGTCTTATAGTGTTATTGCAACAAATTTACGTAAGATGATGCCTAAGAGTATGGTTTCTAGTATCAAGCAGTACGCTGATATGATGCAACTCTCTCACTTAAAGCTACAGCAATCTATTGCTAAAGCAAAGCCCGATGGTCTTATCATTGATATTGAAGGATTAGAAAATGTTCAACTCGGAAGAGGTGGAGAACTTCAACCCTTAGAACTTCAAGATATCTACGAACAAACGGGTGTGTTTTATTACCGCTCTAAAAATCCAGAGGGTGGATTCCAAAACCCTCCAATTCGTGAGATTGGAAATGCTATACGTAATATCCAAGAACTCATTGGACTATACAATCAATATCTCAACATGATTCGTGATACTACGGGTCTTAATGAAGT
>Ga0115570_10001902_pt1 | contig 16382 bp, 9 predicted proteins | sample COGITO_mtgs_1205_3_FD_87294 | JGI IMG/M metagenome (GOLD analysis project Ga0115570, IMG submission 87294) | Pelagic marine microbial communities from North Sea - COGITO_mtgs_120524 | ecosystem: Environmental > Aquatic > Marine > Epipelagic | place: Germany:Helgoland, sampling site Kabeltonne... | reverse complement strand
GGCGCGCACGAGGCTGAGCGGGTCGCTGGCCTGGCCCATGGACGGCTCGGGCATCACGTTGGCGTCCTGGCGGTACGGCAGAGGGGGGCCGAGCGAGGACACGGGCACCATCATCGAGTGGCCAAGGCACAACGGGTGGGCGCCGTTGGGCTTGCCATCGGGCGGGTAGACGAGCTGGCTCGAGTCGGCGGTGCTCGGCACCGCGTGCATCTGGACGGCGTTTTGCGCACGGATGCGGTCGAGCACCGCGTAGGGTGAGGATCCGTACTGGGTGCCTGCCATGTAGCCCATCTTGGTCGCCTCGGTTAGCAAGTCCTCGCCCTCGGCGGGCGTCTTGATGGCCAGGACCTCGCGATACTTGTCGCTACCGAGAATGTCGAGCGTCTCCTTGGCGTCGAGCACAAATGCCTGGTCGCCTTGGTCATTACTCACGACTCCCTTTTCGAGGCTTGCGACCATGCCAAAGAAGAAGGGGTCGCTCTCGACGCTGCGCGTGTGCGGATCGTGCAGCGGGTCATTGTCCGAGGTGGGCTCGCCGCCAAACGGCAGGCTCGTCGACTTCTTGTCGAGGATGACCTTTTTGAGCGGCTGCGACGAGTACACCGCATAGTCGTACCGCTCCATTTTCGTGATGCGGTCCTCGTTGTGGAGGCGCTCCCACTTTTGCTTGGCAAACTTGGACACGGCCGTCTTCGCCTTGCTCATCAGCTTGCCCACCTTGCTATCCTCGGCCTTTCCCTTGGCCACCACCGCCTTGGCCTTGGCCGCGCTGGCCCGGTCCGCCGCAACCGCTGCGGCCGCCTTGGCCTTTCCCGCCATCTCCTTGGCCTTTCCCAGCGCGCCCGAGGCCTTCTCCTTGGCCTTGCCGGCCAGCTCCTTGCCCTTGACCAGCGCCTCCTTGGCCTGCTGCTTTTTGCGTTCCCACCACGCGGGTGCACCGATGTCGTCCTCGTCCTCCCAGTCGACGCCGGCCATGGCACCAATGTGATCCATGGCCACCACCATGCTCTCGAACATGGCAAAGGTCTCGAGGTCGGTGTGGCGCAGGTCGACGCCCTGCTTGGCGGCGTGCGCATTGATCATCGTGCGCGTCTCCGGCTCCCGTTCGCCCTCGGGCAGCGGCGCGCGCTCCGACTCGGTCGCCTTCCACCACTGCCGGATGCCTCCCAGCGTTTGCACCAGACCCTGCGTGTCCACCTCATCCTCGGGTCCGGAACGCGGACGCAACCCCGTGGACACCGAGGTGACGCGGTGCGCCACCACGGCCGCATGGTACACGGCCTCCTCGGCGGCACGCGCGGCATCCATGGGCTCGCCGCAGGGCTCCTCCTCCTCGTCCTGGTGCAGGATTGCGACGTTGCTCTTGTCGGCAACCACGTCCTCCACTGGGCAGCACGCAATGGCCTCGGCCGCGCGCGCGTGGAGCTGGCGCGTGGCAGTGTCGGCCCTCGACAGACGGATGCCGTGCACCTCCATGGCGTGCTGCTTCACCATGTCCCGCGCCTCGGCAAAGGAGATCTGGGCCGAGTCGCCCGTGTTGTTGGAACGGCCGCCACCGCTCGGGTTGCCACTGGCCGACGGCCAGCCGCCGGCGTCGCCCTGGCCTCGGCCACCGGTGTCGGCCGGCGCCGGCGCTGTGGGCACCAGCATGCCCGCCTCGCGCATGCGATTGCGCAGGCAATTGATGCGGCTTGGCGCCTTGGCGCAGGGGTCCTCTTCTCCATCGGACGAGGACCAGTCCTCTTGTCCATCGGACGAGGACCAGTCCTCCTTGGTCTTGGTCTTGGTCATCTTCTTCTTGACCGCCTTCTTGGCCGCCTTCTTTTTGCGCTGCCACCACTTTTTGATCTCCTTCACCTTGTCCTTGATCGCGTCCGTGTCCACTTCCGCATTGGACGCGTCCGGACGCAGCGTCAGGCCCGTCTGCGCCGCACCGACGAGCTTGTCAATGTCCAGCCCGCGGTTGCTCGTTGGCTTGACGTGCTGCGGCACAAAGACGGGCTCCTGAAACGCGCGACGACCAGAAGGCATGATGGGCGCAGGCGCGCAAAACGGCACCGCTCCCGGACGCAGGCGAATGGCGTCCGAGAATAGTGGACCCGTGGCGGTGGACCCGATTGCCGCCTTGGGCTTCTCCGGAGGGCGATCGGGTTCGGGCGCACGCATGGACATGGCGACGGCAAGCGCGCGTATGCGCGACGCGCGTCGTTCAGTTTTGGGTGCGTGCGCGCGCTCTTGCGTCTAGTGGTGGAGCGTGCCGGGTAAATCGCAGCGCGCGCTAGTTGCAAGCATCGCAAGCGCGCGCCCTGACAATGCCGCTAGGGGAAGAGACGGTTGCTAGCATGTCCTCCAATGAGAGCGCCGTGATTCCCATGCTCACCTCTGCGCGACAACGAGCGCAACGCGCTCGGTTTGGGCGGTTGCTGTCTGCCATTCGCGCCGAGCAGCACTCCCAGGGAATCGGCGGCATCCACGCGAGCGCCTTTGGCAGCGCTCGGACAGAGGCCGCTGGCGCATTTGGCTGCTTGGATCCGGACATGGCCTGCCTGCTCCTTTGTCGCCTGCTTCAGGTGGACGTCTGTCAAGGCTCGAGTAGGAGCGACCGTGTTCCGCCGGCTCCGCACGAGGCCATCCTTGCCGCCGGACGCGATGCGCAGCACCTCGCTCAGACGTGTCACTTTTTGAACGCGTGCATGCGGCTGCACGGGCACGGGCTGCGACTGGAGATGGCAGCCGCGCGCTGCACCCCCTTTGCGCCCGCGCTGGCCTCCTCTGCATTGCCCTCGTTGCAAGGCACGCCGTTTGCGACTCCGTGGTTTTCACAATGTATGCGCGAGGAGCGCTCGCGCTTTGACGTGCAAATGCTCGAAAGCGCACTGGTCTCCATGGTGCCACACTGCGCTGGGGAGCACTGCCGTTCGGTGCGCCGCGCGCACAACCTGCGCCTATCGAGTGCCGAATACCGCGCCGAGCATCAGCAGTCACAAATGCGTTCGGTTGTGCTTGGAGCGCTCCGACCGTGCCTCAAGGTGGTCTACGATGAACCCGCGGCCGTGTTTGCGCATGCTGCACGCTCCGATTACCTCCTCGCAACCGAAGAAAACGGGGAGCCGCGCATCGCCGTAATGTCCGACGACCCTCCCGACGTTCTCGACCCGCACACCGAGCTTCGTTGCCGGTGGCGTGCGAACATGCCATCGATTCCTGGCCGCAACCGTGTGACCCACCTCGCAATCAGCGCGTGCGGCATGTGGGTGGCCACCTTGCAACTCCACATGCCCACCGTGTCCGCCAACACGTTTCCCGATTCGCACGTCACCCTTTGGGAAGTCGGCAGCTCTGGTGGCCCTCGCGTCTCGCGCTGTTTTCGCGACACGCTGGTGCAGACCCTGTGGTTTCGCACGGCCAACCTGGACGCGAGCGATGCCGCCGACGGAGTTGCGCGTTCCAATGCCACCGTCTTGTGCTTTTACGCGTCCGTGTGCCACCCGTCGACGACACGATCGAGCGTCTGGGACAGGATCGCCAGTCTGACCGCGGGAGAAGCGCACGTTGCCATCACGGCCGTCTACCAGTTTTGCGTCGAGGACGACTCGTTTGCAAACGCAAACGTGTCGGATCGCGGACAACCCGAGTGGTGGCTGGGCCACCGCCTTTGCCTGTCGGGAACCGCCGCAGAGCTTTCAAACATTGTTCCTGGGCGCAAGCCCAATGACATACAGGCGCACAGCGCAGAGGACGAGACGGCGCTCATCTCCCTGTCCGCTTCCAATTGTGCCGATTCGACCGCCGCGTGCTTCTTTGGCGTTGCCCACTTTCAAGGATTTCGCCCATTCCCGGTGGCGCAGGCGGTGGTGCTGGATCTCTCGTATCGCCATCGCAACAATGCAGACGTGGACATGACAAGGTCGCTGACGCCAATGATTTGTGTCTCAAATGCTCAGAGTGAAAAGGTGCCGCGTCGCATCTACCTCGGCCCGTGCGGCGATTTGGTGGTGGTGCTGTGTGGTCGACTTGTGCAAGGCGTGGCCGTCGACTACGAGCTGCAAGTGTTTCGGCGTCGCGGGAATCAAGCCCATTTCACGGTTCTCGCACACGTGCCACTCAACCGATGCATCCACCATTTTCGCACCGAGCGTTCCCTTGTGAGTGCCGTCTGCGGATCCGCGCCGCGTCCCGCTTGGCGGATCAATGTCACACAACCACCCACGTCGTGCGCCTTTTCGCCGTGTGGGCGGTTTTTGCTGTTGGGGTTTGCCAATGGCTTGCACTCGGTGGCGCAGCAGACAAACCCAGGGGTGAACCTGCACTTTGCCGCACCGGCACACGCCGATGGCGGGGTCTGTGTGATCGACCTGTCCGAGATTTGGGAACGGCCACCAGCTCGAGATTTGGAAAGCCGCAGCACTGCGATAGCAGCGGCGACCAAACGGCCGACGAGGACCGTGGCCTGGATTGAATGCATGAACAACCTGGTGCCCCTGCAGATGCACTGGACGGTGGCCGGTATTTGGATCAACACGCATCGCGGTGCGTTGCTTCTTGGCACAACAACGCCCACCTCGTCGACGACACCGGTAGCCGGTAGTAGCGGTGCGGAGGCAGTCACGCCGCTGGAATAAACCACAGTGCAGACGCTCTGAGATGCAAGAACGGCGCCGACGCGTAGCACGATGAACGTGCAGCCGAGCGACTCGCTCAAGTACAAGCTCCCGCAGCAGCAGGCCGCGACGGGCGGCGCCTTTGCCGATGCCGACTTCCTGGTGGGTTACGACGCGGAGAAGAACATCACGGACGCCGACTACAATCCGTCCAGGATGGTGTACGAGCCAACGCCCCTCGCGGCTGGTCCGACGCATCAGAGCTGCGCGTCGGGATACATTACCCTCATTTTCAACCTCGCGCTGCACGTGGCTGCCGCCACCGTGACCATTGCTGCCGCCGCTGCCCACCTGCAAAAGGATGGCGCCACCAAGCACCTGACGCCCACGCACAAGAATGACTACGTCAGCTCGTGGTGCATCGTCATGATTGCGGGTGAGGTGGTCGCCGTGGTCTTCTACGTGCTCTGGTTTGGCCTCGTGCGCCGCTCCTTTTCCAACCCGATCCCGGCCATCCTGGGCGGCGGCGTCTTCCTTGCCGTCTTTACGTGCACCCTCAAGCTCACGTACTACCTGTCGATTGGCACCATGTATACCGACCCCGCCGACGGGCAAGAGAAGAATGCCAACGCGATCATGCACACGGCCTACGAGGGCAGCGGCTTGGCACAGGCGGCGCTCTACATTCAGTGCTTTGTCCTCGCCTCCATTCTGTTCACGCCTGCGTCGGGCACCTACTTCAAGGTGGTGCAGATTGAAAACTCGGTCGTCGCGCCCATCCGCCGCGCCAACCAGCAAAAGGCGTGAGCGACTCCCGCCGCGCGCACAAACCAAAAGAGGTGGACGCGCACTGATGCGACAACGACCCAGTCGTCGTCGCGGAGCGTGTTCCCATTTTAGAGTGTTAACCAAGAACACGCGTACGTGCATGCTACTCACAGCTGCGAGTCGGGGGATTGTGCGTTTGGTAACACGGTGTTTTCTTGCTCGGACACGTCCGTCTGCGGTTCCCTGTCATCCACCGGTGGCGCATCGGAAGAAAGCACGGGAGCCTTCTCCTCGTGGAGATCATCACAACAGCGCAGAGACTCGCTGCACCAGGCGGCGGTCAGGAATCCCACAAGTGCCACCGACACGAAAAAGATGGAGACGATGACGTGCAGCTCCATCCCCGAATGGGTGGAGGAGGCCATCGGGGGCGAGGGCGGCGACGCCATTTGGAATGGAAAAAGGGAGGCCAGGCGGTTGCAATTTTAAACGCTCCGATGCTTGTATTATCGAGACGCGTGAAGACGAGCACGCCCTCAAACACTCCCACAAACTAGCGCGTGCGACGGGTGCGCGCACACACCTATACACACACACACACACACACGCCTGTACACACCTATACACACATACACCCACACGCCGACACACGGGGCCTCTCCATTGGAAGAAGCCATCCACCGAGCGCCTACTCGTCCTCCTCGTCCTCGTCGTCGTCGTTTCCGGCTATGCACGCCCCAAGCGTCGAGGCGGTGCCATTGGCCTTGGCCGCATCGTACGCGGCGCGCTTGACCTTGTTACGCTCGACTGCCTTCTCGTCCCACGGCGCTTTTTCATCCGGGGTCAGAGCCTTCCACTCGACGCCCGTCATCTTGGCCACTTCGCCCCTGTCCATTTCCGGAGACTCCTTGCGCAGCGCGGTCGTCCTCTCCCCAAAGTAGACATTGTAGGCGGTCACGCCCTTGAAGGGTTTGTCCTTGCCGTCCTTTCCACCCGCCCTTCCACCCGCCTTTCCACCCTCCTTGGACTTTTTTGCCGGCGCCGCCGCCAACTTGGACTTCTTGGGCAACGGGGTGTCGTCGTCCGAGTCGGTCTCGGGCTCAACCGGCCGCTGCTTAAACTTTATCTTGGTGCCGGACTGCGCCGACTTGGACGCGACCTCGGCCACCGAGGGTGCCGCTTCCCACTGACTGGCCCCATTGGACGAGGAGGAGGACGGCTTGGCGGGCGGCTTGGCGGGCGGCTTGGGTGCGTCCGCCGAGGCTCCTGCCCGAGCCTGTGTCTTGAGCTTTGCGTTCAGCAGCTTCTTGAGGTGCACTTGGTCTTCGTGGAGCGTGTTGGCATCGTCGACCAATTGTTTGATCGCCTCGAGGCTGGTCGGGAACGAGAAGTGCTTCATGGATGAGTGGATGGGTGGTGGTGCGAGAAGCGGCGGTGCGCTCCTTGCTGTACTGCCAAGGCTTTGCGCACAAGACGCAAGACGCTTCCAAGTGGCCAGACGCGCACGCGTGCCGCGCGCACAACTGAGCCGCGCTTGCTGACGGCTCAGTTGCGCCAAAGGTGCTTGGGTTTTACGTCGCGTGGTTTTATCAGATGCTCCACCCTGGGGGTGGGCGGCCGTGGGGGCGGCCGCCGCCCTCTTCGGAGGGGCTCCCGAGGCGGTCGTGTGACGTAAAACCCAAGCACTTTCTAAAGTGTTTCTACTTTGGCTTCTAAACCTGGGGCCTTCCTTCTACTTTTGAAGCCTCCACAAGTGCTTGGGTTTTGGGTGCAAACTTGCACGGTGCAAGTTTGCACCCAAAAGGCAAGCACCAAGTGGCGCGTGAAAAGTAGAAAGAAGGGCCTCTGGTTGTGCTTCTAAACCTGCCGCCTTCCTTCTACTTTTGAAGCCTCCACAAGTGCTTGGGTTTTGGGTGCAAACTTGCACCGTGCAAGTTTGCACCCAAAAGGCAAGCACCAAGTCGCGGCTTAAAAGTAGAAAGAAGACCACACTTTTAGAAGCACAACTAGAACCACTTTAGAAATGCAAGCACTTACTCACACGCGTACACGGGTGTCCGTCGCTTCTCGGCGTTGCTACTTCTTCTGCAAGTTGAACTTCAGCTTCTTGGGCGCCACCATGACGGGCGCCGGAAGCTCGTCGTCGGAGGGCTCCGAGGACTCCTCCTCCTCCTCCTCCTCCTCCTCCTCCTCGCTTGTCTCCTCGGACCGCTCCTTGTCGGCCGTGTCCTGGGCCTCTGCCACCGCCAGCATTTCGCCCACCACGTCCCCCGAGTCGGACTCCTCGGAGTCGCCTTCGCCGCCGTGCATCGACCCGAACTTGTGCACGCGCTTGTTGCGCTGCTTCCGCGGGTTTTCCCGCTTGTGCTTTTTGATGGCCTCGTCCACCTCTTGGCGGTACCGCTTGTACCGCGGAGCCGTCTTGGTGCCGCCCAGGTTGGACATTGCAACCTTGTTCGCGATGCCCAGGTATGTCTTGTACTCCTGCATGTGGTCCTCGACCTCCTGCTCAAAGGACTCCATGCAGCGCTCAAACTCCTTGTTCATCGTCGTCACCATGGCATTGTGGCGATCCACAAACTTGCGGTACAGTTTGCGCTCCGTCTTTTGCTTCACCCGTGCGATCAGGGCGGAAAACTCCTCACTGGACACGCCACGGTTTGGCAGACGGGAGAGCAAACGTCCATTGGATGCCATGGCGATCTGGTGTGCGCGTGTACCGCGTGGGGTGGGTTCCGTTCTGGGAGTGGTAGTGTGCACAAGCCGCAAGACGATGGGGGTCTCCGAGCGCCGACTCGGAGCCCGTCGCTCGGGCAGGAGCAGCCGTCCGGAAGGGGGGTCCGGACCGGCCACGACGGGGGTGGCAGATGTGTCCGCTGGTTACCACCCCCTATTGCTCGCCCTGATTTGGGCTGTCCGCTAGTTAACACCCCCTATTGGAGCTCAGGGGACGTGGGACCCCCCTGATGGGAGGTCCAAACCCACCTCGCCGCCCCGGGGGTGCAACCTTGCGGAACACTGAGGAGGGGCTCCGACTCGACGCTGGGAGACCCCCCATCGTCTTGCGGCTTCTGCACACTACCACTCTCAGATCAGAACAGCGACTCCGCTACCCACGCACAGCAACTCCGCCCACGCTCATCATGCCCACCTCCACTGCTCTCATTGCCAAGTCCATCTCCAAGTCCAAGTCCAACTCCAAGGCCATGGCCATTGCCATGCACGCGGAGACCACCACGAACAATCAGATTCGCGACGCCCGGCTGCGTGCCGAGCAGACCAGCCACGTTCGCGAGGTCTTCGTCGCTCGCCAGGAGCTCCAGCTCTTCTTCCAAAAGGTCATGGAGCTCATGGACTCCGAGCACAAGCCCGTGGTTTTCAAGCTGTCCACCGAGGCCCGCATGGAGGCCATGCAGATGGGCATGGGACTTCAGCTCCATTCCCTTTCGACTCCGGAGCCGGCGGCACCAATCGTTGGGGACTACGAGGACGACCTCGCCAGCTCCGATGGTGAGGCGCCGCCTCCGCCATCGACCCCCAAGCCCGCCAAGGGCAAGGGCTCGGGCAAGCCGCGCCCGGGCATGCGGGGGAAAAAGTCTGGCTGGAACCTCTTCCGCCAGGACCTCGTGTCCAAGTCGCCCTCGGACGCGTTTGTCGCGCGCGACGCCGCCCTCACCCCCGAGCAGCGGTCGGAGAAGGCCGAAAATGACAAGCCGGCGCACCCCCTTTGGACCAAGGAGAATGGGTCCAAGTTCACCGACGCGGGCATCATCGAGGCGTGGAAGAACTTGTCCATCGACGAGAAGAAGGAGTGGAACGAACGCGCCGCCGACGAGTGGGCCATCCTGGTCGCGGCGCGTGACCGCGCGGCCGCAAGCGCGCCCAGCGGCTCGGGCGATTCGATGGTCATCGAGGACGTCGATGAGGGCGAGCTCCCCACTGCCGTGTCGCGGCCCAAGGGCGGCAAGGCCGCCAAGTCGGCCAAGTCCGGCGTGGTCTTCCAGGCCGGCGAGCACACCCTTCCCGAGTTGCAGCCCGAGGCCGAGTCGGACGACGACGATGCGCCGCCGTCGCCCAAGCCCAAGTCCAAGCGTCCCGTGGAGGAGATGACGCCCCCGCCCAAGCCCCCCGCCGAGGAGCCGCCTGCGGCTCCGCGCAAGTCCAAGCGCTCCGCCGGCCGCAAGAGCGCTCGCATCGCGACCCCGGAGGTGGCCTCCGTGCAGGAGCCTCCGGAGGAGGCGGAGGCGCCCGCCACGACCAATGAGGAGGAGCCCTCGGCCGAGGAGCTGTTTGGCGAGGACGATTAGAGCGCATGCGCTGCGGTGGCAGTCGACCATGGAGTGAACTGTAGTCCGAGGGTGAACTTGTTTGTGCCATACACCTGTGGGTGATCGAGTGATAGACTGATCGAGTGACCGAGTGTGTTCCAAGTTCAAACTAACCAAGTGAATTCCATGCCACCAACCACCAACCACCAATGCGCGCGCACGCGCGTTGCTGCCATGTGGCAGCGCGTGCGTCTTGCGGCTTGTGTGCACTAGTGCCAGCACGCAACAAGCACGAAAAAAACGCCGCGCGCGCACGCGTGCCACTCCGTCGGCGCCCTCCATCATGCCCACGGGAAACGTGAGCGCCGCCAAGACCGAGTCCAAGAAGCGAAAGCCCGAGCCCGCCCTCGACCCAATGTGCATCAAGCGCATCATGAAGGAGCTCACCTCGTGCAAGCAGCAGGACTCGCGCGCGGAGCTGGGCATCCAGTTTGACCTCGTCGATGAGGACAACCCACTCGAGTGGAGCGCCAAGTGGTACTACGACATGGCCGACGACCCAAAGGCCACCGAGACGCAAAAGGCATTGGCCCGTCAGCTCAAGCAGCGCGGCCTCGAGTACATTGAGTTTCGGATGGTCTTTCCCACGAGCTACCCCACCGAGGCGCCCTTTGTCTACAACTACTTTCCGCGCCTCGTGGGCAGCTACATTTTCGGCGCGGGTGGGCTTTGCGCGCAGACGCTCTCCACCGAGTACGGTTGGAGTCCCGCGAGTCGCGCCTCGTACCTCATGCTCACCGTGCGCAGCCTGCTCGAGAATGCTGGATGCCGCCTGCAGCGAGTCGAGTGCGGCCACTGCCGATCGAGCTCGGAGCTCGAGCAGCCCTTTGACGAGGCTGGCGCGCGCGCCGATTTCAAGGCGATTAGCAGCTTGCACTCGCGCGGCTGGAGCGGTTCCGCCGGCAAGTCGTAACTTCCAAAACGCGCGCGCGGCTTCTGGCGCGCGCGTGTGTGTGTGTGTGTGTGTGTGTGTGTGTGTGTGCAATAGGCAGTCGAGCATGGTCCGTTTTGAAAAAAAATAAGAGGTTCATCTCCGACACTCGCACAAAACACACACACGCGCGCGTACACGTCTTCCCCCCCAGCAGACTGACAGGCTCAGTGCCGCAGGGTGAGCGGCGGCATGGGCGCGTACTGCCCGCGACTCCGCGTGCCCATGGGTGCGCTCCGCTGCTCGCCCGGAAGCGGGAGGCGCGCAAAGCTCACCGCGGCCGCGGTCGCACGCGTCTGCATCGGTGGCCTCGTGGGCACGGCACCGGTCATCGCCCGCGGGTCGACGTGCGTCGTGGCCAGCTTGAAGAAGATGCCCTCGCTGGGCGCTGCTGCTCGGCTGGGAACCGGGCGCAACTTTGTCGCCTGCTCTGCCAATTGCTGCGCCAGGGTTTTCCTGGCAACGACCCCGGTGGCCTGCACAGCGCCCGAGTTGTTGCTGCCCGCCTGCTCCTTTTGCAGGCTCCAAAACTCGACGAGGATGGCGCCCGTGAAGAGGCTGGAGCCGGCGAGGGAGATGATCTGCGCATTGCGGCGGTGGTCGTCCTTGGACGGAACGGCAAACGCGTCAGCGTACTCGTCGCCCAAGAGCGCGAGGTAGCTAATCTGGCCGAGCCACACGGTGAAGACGCAGCCGCCAAAGAAGGCGAGCTTGTAGATCACGCCTTGCACATTGTTCATGACCCAGGAGGCGCGGTTGACGGAGAGCGCGAGTCCCACCCAAAAGCTGATCAGAACCATGGCCACGCAGTCGCGCCCGAGCCGATCGTTGAGCGCCGTCGTGTCGTAGGGCGACACTCGCGCCGCATCAAACCAGTTGTGGCCCGTGTTGATGCAGTTGTAGACTTGTCCCCCTAGAATGGTGCCTGCGGCCACCAGGAAGACGGTGTTGATCGAGGTGGTGAAAATGGTCATGCCCTTGCGCTTGGCCCGCGCCGCCTTGTCGCGCGACTGCGCAAAGACCTTGGTGATGGTGTAGATGACCGGGACAAGCGCGACGACAATGATCACGATGCCAATCTGCGTCTCCGAGTACCGGTTGAAGCGGCGCTTGCCCCACGAGGTGACGTAGGCGCCGCCTGCCGAGTGGACATACTTGCTCCCCAGAATGTAGTCGTTGCACTTGGGCGTCGTGGGGTAGTAGGTTTGCGCCGAGGGGTCGACGAAGATTGTATAGTACCCGGTCACGAGCGCCGTCACCGCCGCAAGGATGGTAAACCCGTCTTGGAAAATGGAGCGCTCGTCGGGCTGGACCACCGTCTTGCGCACGCCATTCTTTTGCTTGATGCCAAGGACGAGCGAGAGCGCGGCAACGGCGAGCGGCACGCCCGAGCGGCCCATGAAGAAGCCGGTGACGCTGCCGATGAGCGCGCCCCACATGGCGAGCGACGCCAGGCGGTAGGCCAGGTAGAGCTCCAGCCGCTCGACGGGCCGTTTGAAGGCGTCCGCCTTGTCGAGCGGGCCGAGAAAGTACGACTGGGCGGTGATGTTGCCCAAGAAGTGGAACGAGGCATCGGGCCGGTTGTCGTGCTGGAAAAAGTGCAGCACGTCGGGCACGCCAAAGAGGCGCTCCTGGTCGTAGAGCCCATACTGCAGCGTGGCCGCGCACGAGCCGATGACGTGCTGCCGCACCGCCGCGGCATCTACGCTAGCACCAGCAATGAGCGTGGCAAACTTGGACGCCTCGGCACCGCGGTAGGACAAAAAGGGCGGCGGCGCGGGCGGGCTCGGGACGTTGTCCGCTTCGCTCGTGGTGAGAGTGATGCCCGAGACGGTGGGGGCCGAGCACGTATACTTGCCGGCAATGGGCTGGTCGCCGATGCGGTAGTAGTTGACGTCGAGCACATTGGTACCATAGGCGGCTTGGACGCTGGCGAAACTCGGAAGCGTGTAGCCATTAAAATTGGTTGTGCCGTAGAGATTTTCACAAAAGGCCACCGCCGACATGGCCGCGGCATTCTTGAAGCACGCACCATCATTGACCGTCTTGTCGTAGTGATTGATGACCGAGAGCGCGTAGAGCGCGTAGAGCATCTCGAGCGGTCCCGACACAAACGTGTCGGTGCCTTCGTTGTGCCAGTCGCCATTGGAAACAAGCGGCTCGTTTTCCAGGATGCCGGCTAGGCGCGCCGAGTTGTGAATGGATCCCGCGCGCTGCAGCACGAGGGTGATGTAGTCGGCGTTGCTGCACCTTGATTCTTGCCCAGGGCCCGGGTCGAGCGCGGTGTAGCCAAAGGGGTCGTGGTCGCCGAGGCAGCTGCCATCGCCGAATGCGATGTCGCTCTTGGATTTCTGGTAGGCTCGAAAGGCAGGCGCGGCCGCCAGGTAGGCACGCGCGATGCGCGTCATCGGGTCGCCAAAGGCCGTCTCCAGCCGCTTCGAGTAGGTGCGGTTGGACTCGGTGTTGCACATGTCGTTGAGCATCGCGGCCTCGAGTGTGTCCAATGCGGTCGCGCCCACATCGTCGGCCGGTTCGAGGTCGCGTCGGCCCATGATGGTGGCGAGTCCGTGCAGCAGCCGCGCCTTGTAGCTTTCTGCCGTGTCTGTGTTTCCATCGTTGCCCGTGGTGGTCCAATACGGATCCGAGGCGCACATGGACCCCTGCACGCGCAGATTCCACTTTTTGTAGTCGGGTTCGATGAGCTGCGGCAGGCCGAGCTGGTTTTCGTAGATGCCCTGCAGTCGCAGCAGGTGCAGCATGTCCGGCGCCGGGTAGCCGCACGGATGCACGGAGGGCGTGGCGCCCGTGTCCATGAGCGTGAAGGCCACATTGGCCTTTAGGTCGTCGCGCGCCTCCTCCACGCACACAAATCCAATGATGAGCACGGCGAGGCAGGTGACAATCTGGATGCCGTTGAAGAGAATGTACCAATAATTGGGCATGCGAAAGATGGCCCACGCCCGTAGCTCCTCCAATGCATCGGCCGAGAGTTGGCTCACGTAATTGCGCGCGACTGCGCCGCCTTGGGCCAGCGCGTTTGCCGTCTTTTCTGAGAGAACCGACGGTTTCCCTCGAATCGCTGGCCCGGCTGCGACGGAAGACCGCTTTCGTCGCGTTGCGTTCCGAAACTCGGACCAAAGCTCGGAGAGGTCCGTCGCCTCGTACATTGCACCCACACTACACCCGCACCCGCACCCGCGCTCCTACACTCTGCAGCACTTCCCAGGGGTTATCGGCACGCATTGGCCGACTCGGTACGCGCGGTTCCCCCAGAAGAGGCCAAACGCGCACCTGCAACGGCACTTGCGCCCGATTGATAAACAACCGGCGTCGCCACAAGGGGTGTGCACGCGAGCGGCGACGAGGAGCAAAGCACGAAGCGTGGAGGGCGCGCGGTGCCGCCGCCATGTACCGTTTTGCCGTCATCACTGCCGCGGCCCTCTCGGCCGTGGGCTGTGGATTTGCCATCTACTTTCAGATCATGGCGCTTGCCAAGTACAGAGCCGATGACTTGTTCACGGCGACCGAGATTACAAACTTTGCCGTGGAAAAGGGCACGTGCGTCGAGGTGATCACCGCGGACCAGATCAGCGCCGGGATCAATGACAACAGTTGCAGCGGCAGTGGCACGGACCCGGAGATCACGGGGTCCCTCCGCAACCTGCGCAACACGCTGGCCGTCTCGGTGCACGGGCTCTACCACGCCTACCAGGCCGAGGGCGGCAACACCAACTATCAGCTCTTCGACGTGGCCCGGTCGGTCATTTCGTCGACGCTAGATCCCGCCGCCGTCGGTGCGGGCGTCAACTTCACCGCGGCCAAGGGCGCGCTTGAGCAGGTGGCCGGGGCGAGCGTGCCCACGAGCTGCGACGCCATCTACACGCTGACGTGGTCCGATCTCACCGCCGACGCCACGGCGTATGCCCACTACCAGACGCTCATCGCTGGCAAAAAGGACGAGGACGACTCGGACGACACGCGCGGAACGTGGCCGCTCGCGGACATTGCCGTCGACTGCGAGGGTGCAGACCAAACCGTTCCGCTCAACCAGGTGGAAGTGGCGCTCGCCGACGGCGCCCTTGATCTGTCCGCGGCCCAGAAGCTCAAGCTCTACGCGCACTGCCTCGCGCAGTTTCAGTTTGCCGCCTCGGGCACGCACCCGTGGGAGGGCACCTTTGGCATCCCGCTCGTGGGCGTCGAGCCTGGACCCACCAGCTTTGCGTGGTACCCCATGGCCGAGGGCTTCAACCGCACGCACTATGTCGACTACAACACCAAGGTGCGCATGTACCTGGGCATGCGCTACGGCTACTCCGTCTGGGCGTACATTCCCATGCTCATCGCGAGCTGCTACCTGTGCGCCGACTCGGTCGTCTTCTTCCTGGCCGAGGCCACCCTGCCCGACATTCTGGCCGAGGTGCACACCATCTCGCAGAGCCGCTTGAGCATGGTGCGCGACTCGCTCGTCATGGCGGCCACCAGCAAGACCTCGCGCCAGAAGCGCTTTGCCATTGCGCTGACGGCGGTCGTCGTCTCGTTCCTGTTTTGGCTCCTCTTCCTCGGCCTTCCCTGGGGGTTTGTCTACACCACAATGGGCCGGCCCGAATGCGAGGCCGGCAAGCCCGACCACGTCAACACCTGGGGCTACCTGGGCACCACGGGCGGCTGGAAGGCCGATTGGGACGCCACATTCTACGAGCTGGCCATTCTTGTCATCCAGTTTCTGGTGCTGATCCTCGAGGGCATCGTCACCAACCCGCTCTGCGCATTGTGCAACAACCTCGGCGGCCTAGGGGAAAAGAGCAACGGCCGTGCCCTGGACTCGGGCATGGTCGAGGAAGCCAAGCTCGTTCAGAATGCCACCAAGGTTCGCCGCCTGTACCGCTTCTTCATCTACCCACTGATAATTGGTGGCGCAGTAATGATCCTCGGCCAGGCCATCAGCGGCGCGCGCTTCGGCATGGCCTGGGCCGAGGGCATCGTGGGCCAGAAGATGCACACCGACGAGACCACCGGCGTCACCGAACCCGCCTTCAACCCGACGCTGCTCTCGGAGATGGTGTACGACCAGACCGTCGCCACCCTGGCCATTACAATCGTCGTGGGCCTGGTCGTTGGTGCGGCGCTGCAGCGCCACCTCATCAATGGCGTGGGCTGCTTCAGCGCCACGCTCTTCTTTGCCTGGCTCGTGCTCGTGGTGGTGTTTGCACTGCCGCTGCTCATCTACGCCAACGTGCGCTCCGTCTTCAACCAGGACAAGGCCAACGAGGACTGCGCGGCCTTTCCCAGCAGCGGCTACGACTTTTCCAAGGGCGCGTGCGAGGCGCGCTGGTGGACCTTTATCACCGGCGGCATCATTCTCTTTGCGACGCTGCTGGTCATGACCGCCTTTGGTCTCGCGGAGGCTTCCAACAGCATCCTCAAGGTGCGCAACAAGGCCCTCGTCAAGCTCAAGCAGCTGCGAGGCTTCCACCCCGCCTTTCGCGAGGGGCCAGAGAGCCGCGTCAGCTCGGTTCTTGGTGGCGTCAGCACAATCGAAAACCAACGTCTTCTCGGCGGATTCCAGAGCGCCGACGAGAACTTTTTCAACTTCAAGACGTCGATCGACACACGGTCGACCGACCAGATGCTCTACGCGCCACGCATGCAGCTGACGCCCGCGATTGCGCGGTCCTGAGCACCAAGATGGCGCGCGCTCGCGTGGTGGCGGTGGCGGTGGCGAGATGCGAGGCGCACAAAAACCCAACGGGGGGG
>Ga0115570_10001894_pt1 | contig 16433 bp, 15 predicted proteins | sample COGITO_mtgs_1205_3_FD_87294 | JGI IMG/M metagenome (GOLD analysis project Ga0115570, IMG submission 87294) | Pelagic marine microbial communities from North Sea - COGITO_mtgs_120524 | ecosystem: Environmental > Aquatic > Marine > Epipelagic | place: Germany:Helgoland, sampling site Kabeltonne... | reverse complement strand
TAATCTTATTTTGGCTCTTTCATTAGTTTTAGGATTATTTATTGGAGCAGTTGTTCTATTAATGCGAAGTGCAATTCTGAAAGATAATTAATGAATATTAAATGTATAAGAATTATATTTTCTGTAATTCTATTAACGTTGTGCAATCCATGTTTGGCGCAATCATTTACAGAAGCAGAAATTAAAAATTTATTAAGCCAAAACGAAAAAATATTAACAAATATTGAACAGCAAAGAATGCCGGGTATTAATGAAGATATAATTTCTAGAAACCAAACAACACCAAGTGTATTAGATGGTGAATTACCCGATTTATCTAATATTTCCAAACAGGAAAAAAAACCTGAAGTAACCATGCTAATGAGATATTTTTATGCTCTTATTGGAAAATATTTAAATACATATGGATCAAATGAATTTAACCAATCACAAAATAATGATTTGCTGTTTTTTAATTCAATAGGAAAAAATTATCTATTGGCGCCTGGGGATACACTCCAGATTACAATAACTGGACTGAGGGCATCTAACGAAGAATATCAAGTTATGAATGATGGTACTATTACTCTTAAGAATACATATCCTATATATGTAAATAACTTGGATTTAAATCAAGTCACTAAATTAATTCTTGATCAGGTTTCCTTTGACGATGTATCATCTGAAGTTTTCGTAAGATTAAATAATGCTAGGTTAGTAACAGTACAAATTTCAGGTAATGTAAAATCTCCAAGAACAATTGCTGTGCCTGCATATAGTCCGTTAAGCAGAGTCATCGCATATTCAGGGGGTATTTCTGAAAGCGGTTCATTACGAAATATTTCATTAAGTCAAATTGGAGAAACAACGCAATCGATAGATTTTTATAATTTTTTACAAGAACCATCACTGAATACTGACCCATTAATAAAGAATGGTGCGCGCATTTTTGTTCCATTTAAGGGGCCTACAGTTGCAGTAACAGGATTTGTAAATAGCCCAGGAATATATGAACTGCCAAATAATGAAACTGAAATATCAATAAAAAATTTATTAAGCATCAGTGGGACTTCGTTCTTACCTCATGGGACCAAATTGAAAATATTATATTTTGATTCAAATGGAAAAATAGCATCACGCTTGGCAGTAAAAAATGATTCAATTAAAGAAGGCGAGGCACTTCAGGTAGATTTTATTGAAACGCGTGACTTAAGTATTTCTAAAGTCTATGGGGCTGTGTTGAAAGACTACGAAATAAAAACTAACAGAGCATTAAGTATAAAAGAAGTATTGAAGGATGGTGCAGTACTTAACCCAGATGCTCATTACCAGTTTGCATTAATTGATGGTGAAGATGTTCGGGCCATTAATTTGAATGATGCATTAAAAGATGAGAATATTATCCTGCCCCCAGGATCTGATTTATTGGTATTTAATAAATCAGAGTACTTGTCATTAGTTGCAGAAGACCCAAACATATCAATAAACCCTTTATCCACTATACTCTCTAGGGCAGAAAATATTGCAGAAATATATCTTGATGGAATTAGAATGGCTTACGTTCCAGTTAATCAAAATCATACACTTAGCGATTCTATAAATAATTTCTATATACCAGGGCCAAAAACAATCTTTGATATTGCACTTATAGAGCAGAACTCAGTTATTGAGGCAGTTGATTTAAAAACAGAAATTGGTAATCAAGGTCGTCGTAAATTAAATAGTGGAGATAGGTTGTTTATATTTGAGGATAAATTTTATGATACCCTTGTAAAAAATATGACCTTAGATGAAGAACTGGAAATTAATTCAACTATTTCTCCGGATACTCCTGTGAGTGGTGATAATATCGAAATGATTTTGCTTCAACAAAATATACAAGATAAGAAGGATGAATATTTAGAGGCTTTAAGTTATTCAAAAAGAATTCTACTGCAGGCAAATTTAATTAATATAAAGTTAGATGGAAAATTACTTACATATCTACCATATATTAAAGGTGTGACTTCTTCCTACGCATTAAAGAAATTACAAAATAGGTTACCTAAAATAGTTAGTGAATTTGCAGTAGTACAGAGTACGAATATAGGTAAAACACTTAAAATAAAAAACTTAACTGATCCGTTTGAAATTAGGCAGGGTGAAGAATTAAACTTTATTTCAAGCAAGAATTACCGTCTAGCTATAAAAGGTTATGACGTAATTGATTCAGATTTATTATCTGAATTAAAATCTAGTGACGCAGTTAAAGTTTATTACGATGGTAGATTAGTATTATTATTACCGCCAAATTATAGGCCATCAGAACTTAAACTTTTTGAACAGTACACAAAAAATAGTGATCTTTATAAATTATACATTGGATTGAATACGAGAAGTTTAAAAAATCAAACCTGGGATTTGTTGACATTTGAATCAGAAGATTTTTTTTCCAATTCAAATAATTTGAGACTAGGCCCGTCTAATGTTGTTAATTTATTTTCAAATAGCTTCATAAGAAATGAATTTATAAATGATAGGGCAAATATAAATGGTATTAATTTTAATATTAAACTCAACTCCCGGAATAATACTCAAGCGAACTCTCGGAATAATACTCAACCGAACTCTCAGGATAATTCTTTAAGTGCACTACTTTTAAGTACTGAAAACGATTCAATTCCAAATATTAATTTGAAAGACGACATAATAGTAGAAGAAGATATTCCTACTAAATATAATGAACATTTGAATACTCATATTGAAATCATGAAAAATTCACTTCGAACAATATCTGGTTCTGTCCAGTTCCCTGGTACTTACCCTGTTGCAAAAAAAATACGCTTATCAAATTTTTTATCGACTGCTGGTTTGATTGAGCATACTGCCAAATCTGATATAAAGATAACAGAAGCAATTAATCAAGAAGATCGTTTAACAAGAGTTAAACCAAAAATTATTAAAATTAATGATAGAAATTTAAATAAAGTAGTTTTATCTGGTCTATATTATTTAGATATACCGTTAGCAATAAACGATGGAATAACTGGTGTTATTGAGCTCAAAGGGGAAGTAATGATTCCTGGTAAGTATTCATTTATAAGGTCAGAGAAATTACAGGACGTTATAAGGCGAGCTGGTGGTTTATCAGATGTTGCATACCCTTTGGGTGCAGAATTTCACAGATTATCCGCCAAACAATTGGAAAAAGATACGAACAATATTCTAGCTGATCAATTAGAGGCTTCAATTCTTAACTTAGCACAGTCAAGTTTAGAAGGTGCTGGAGATCAAGTGCAAGTAGTGCTTGGGTATGCTGCTCAATTGCGAAGGCAGCCAACCGTGGGGAGAATGGCTTTAAACATTTTAGATGATAATCCTTCTAATCCTATATTTTTAGAAGATGGCGATCAATTAACAATTCCAAAGCGCCCCTCGCATGTGTCAGTAGTTGGCTCTGTACAAAGGTCAACATTAGCAGCTTATGTGCCAGGTCAAAACTACGCTGCTTACTTGCAATCTGCTGGTGGGCTAACAAAATTAGCAGACGTTCGAAAAGCTTATTTATTGTTACCCAATGGCCAAAGTCGTAAGTTAAACAAAACCACTGTCATACCGGTAGGATCAACTATAATAGTTCCACCCAAACTTGATAGATTATCAATTTTAGGGGGAACAGATATTATTTCTAAAGTTTTAAACAATATATCTAATTCAATTCTTCAAATACAAAATGTTGATTAAATACTTATCAATATTAATCATAAATATTTTACTTTTTCTTAACAGCTCAGCAAAAGCAAATATTCGAAATTACATTGGTGGAAATAATCAAGAAAAAATAAGCCAGAGAATTGATAGTTTCTTTATTAAATCTCCTAATGAGAAAAGAGTATTCTGGGTGCCCGAAATTGACGGAAAAAGTAGATATGCTTTTTCAATCCACAAAGATGCATATTTAATTTCTAGGAAATATGTTGATGCTTCTGACCTTTATTATTTGAGTGAAAAGATTGATGGGGGGCTTAGGTTTGTTCCCAATAAGTTTAAGCAAGTCGATATATCTCTATTAAAAAATAATTTTAACGCAAGTTACACACAAAGACATTCGTTAGGTATAAATACTGGTATATTTTTTGAACAAAAAGAAAATTCTTTTGGAATAACTTTAAATAAAGATTTTATTATATTTGAAAACGCAATAGCAAATTTTGGGCTTAAACAGGCTAAAAGTAAATATATGGAATTTGATGCACAATTTGTGAAACTTTCTAATAATGAAGATTCTGAATTTTATGGAACTTTAAATCATGAGCTTAAGTCAGATGTTTTAAATGTGGGCATTGGTCATACTTGGTTTGAAATCGCAAACCAATATGATTTAACTTTAGGTATCGAAGAGCAGGATAAGAAAGTAATATCAAATTTATATGCTACCTTTGGTGATGCAAGAATGAAATTTCAAATAGGTCTCGATCAAATAAAAAAAAATTCAAACATGAATATATTTTTCAAATTAAAATTTGAAGATACTCTAAATAATGATAAATTTAGAACAAATGTGATTATAACATCAAAAAATAGTATTTTTGGTTTGAGGAATTTAAGCTTGAAAAGCTTCAGGAAAAAAAACTTAGATTTGCTTTGGAAAAAGTATATAAACTATGACTAACTTGTTGTATCATTATGAAATTGTATAATTATAGTATAAATTAAGGTTTGCATATGGCCATCTCAACGCAGGCAAGTGGAAATAAGTTATTTTGGATCAATAAACGTCTATTTGATGTTTTTGTATGCTTATTATTAATTCCGTTACTATTTATTATTTCAATAATTCTACTCTTCATCAATTTTTTTTTCAATTCAGGAAATTTGTTTTTTATTCAGGATCGTATGGGTAAAAATTGCATTATTTTTTCTGCAATTAAATTTCGTACTATGGTGCCTGTTAAAGAAATTACTAGAAAATACGATGATCCGATTGAAGTGAACAGAATTACATCTTTGGGTAAAATTTTACGCAAAACCCGTATAGATGAATTACCTCAAATTTTGAATGTTTTAAAAGGTGAGATGAGTTTAATTGGGCCAAGGCCAGATTACTATGTACATGCTTTAGAATACTTAAAAAATGTGAATGGATATCGAGAACGGCATATTATTCGGCCTGGTATTACTGGTTTATCACAAATTAGATTAGGGTATATTGAAGGGTTGGAGGCAACTGCAAAAAAAGCATCTATTGATAATTATTATATACAGAATGTAGGGTACATTATTGAGTTAAAAATTATTATTAATACAATCTTTATAATAATAAGAGGGATGGGTAAGTAAAGTAGTCGTATATTTTAATGCAGTATTTTTATTTTTATCAGGCATGAGTAATTATTAAAATTCAACTGAAGTAAATAAGCTTAATACTGTATCATTAGATATGCTAGCTTTATTTAATATCAAATCTTGATAACTAATATCTCCACCAAAATCAAAACCGTTTTTTTTCCAATAAATCCCTAATGATGTTACTGTTCCCGAGGCACGTTTGGACGATAAACGATGCTCCATATTATTACTATCATTAATCGAAAGAAATTTTGTTGAATAATTAATACTCAAATTATTATTTATCTGTGACGTTCCAAATAGTTCTAAAGAAGTACTTTCAGTATCTATTGGTACTCCAAGTACAGTGCCATAGTTGGTATAATTATATGTATTGTTATTATACATAGTGTTTGTACCACAATTTCCATGTGTACTCTCATTTACACGTGTATCAATAGCTTCAAGTGAAACAGTTGTTGGAAATTTCATCATTGGAGCTGTCAATTCTAGGCCTGCCATCCACGCATAACATGATGGTAAATTACCAGCCTCGTCTTCGCCTATTACTTGACTATAAAAGTGGTAAACTTTTTCCTGGAAAGGTATTGAATATGATAACCCAAAACCGGCCATTTTATTCATATTGGCATATTTGCCCACATTAGTATTGATGGGTAACAAGGCATTAATGTTGGGCAAGTATAGTTTATCATTCTGATCACCCCATTGGGCAGTTTTTATAAATTCAAAATTTAGTTGTTCAGATGGCCTGATAATAACTCTTGCACCAGTCAAAATTGAATTATTTCCATTAAATGAGTTTTTCGTAGAGCTGTTAATAATCTCCACTGACCAATTTGAGTTCAAAGGCAGCCAGTTTGTATTAAATTTATTTTCTAAATTTAGAGAAATAGTTTTTAGTGGCCTACTATTTGAAGATAAAATAAGAGATGATTTTTTTGAAAAGGACCAGATACGGTCAACTTTTCCAATACTCAAATTTGCCATTCCTTTTTCATAATTAATATATGACTTATCAAAACTGAGTCTATTGTAGTCATCAAAATTAAGAGACAATTGTGATGTCAAATTTCTTTTTGAATACTCTAAATTGAAATTGATATTGCTTTTATTTGACGTTCTTAAATTATTATTGTGACTGAAAAGATGTTTTGAATTGAAGGCAGTACCAACACTCATATTAAGGTTATTAGTTTGAGAAAATATAGGTTGTATATTTAATAACATCGAAAAAATAAATATAATAAAAATTTTACTCATAACTACACCTTGAATAAGAAATTTCATCTTATAGTGATACTAATTAACTTTCTATAGTAAATTTATAGTGACCCTGGGTGGATTCGAACCACCAACCTGCTCCTCAGGAGAACAATGGTCTATCTGATTTCTATTTAAAATTAATAAGCTATAGATACCTTTTAAATTTGTAACCGATTTGTAAGTTTAAAGATAAGAAATCATTCAATTAAAAGGATGGTAATATCCTTAGAATTTAGTGTTTTTTTGTAAACGGTGTTTGGGTGTTTTTTAGGGTTGTATATTTTTACATAAACTGTAATTGATTGTAATCATTAAATTTATTTGGTGACCCTGGGTGGATTCGAACCACCAACCTGCCCCTTAGGAGGGGGCTGCTCTATCCAGTTGAGCCACAGAGCCAAAATTAAAATCAAATTTTACTTACTATAAAAACACCACTACTTGGGACTGTTCGCTCTTGTATTTTTTCATATGCTAAAAGTTCTATTTCATTTTGAATTTTAAAGCCAGATTTAATTATTTGATTCCTAACTTCAGCCATAGATTTGTACAAATAAATGTGATCTCGATTAGGAGCGTTAATTGCAGCTGAAATTATACCAAGACCATTCATTTTTAATTTTTCATGCATATCTATTAGTAACTGCAATGGGTTTTCTAAGTGCTCTAGAAGCTCGATACAAATTAGATAGTCAAATGTATCTTTTGGTGCAAATTTAACGAATTTATTTTCTAAAGAATATCTATTCATAAGTTTGTTTTTTGATAAAATATTTTTAGTATAAGCATTAGATGCTGAACTTATATCATACCCATAGCCAAACAAATTATTGAAATTTTTTAGAAATTTATATGAATAAAATCCAGTTCCGATGCCTACATCGAAAAATTTAGATTCTTTTGTGCTGTCTATTTTGCTGAAAAACTGTTTTTTTACCCAAATTTGTAGCTTGTAGTGATGCGACCATAAAAAATGTGTCAGAAATAATGATGGTAAATAAACATTTAGCATGTACTTTTCGTTTTGATAAACGGTTTTTAGTGCGTTATCATATGAATTTTCTGGATATAACCCAGATTTATCAAAATCTCTTTGAAGCCTTAATGCCTCTACACAAAATGATCCGTATCCTTTTGCAATTTCTTTAAAAAACTCTAGGTTATCAGGTAGCATTTTAAGTTCACTAATAAACTCATTTAACCATTTTTCACCAAATTCATTATACCTATCTATAAAAACATTTTTAAATAAGGGTGCCTTTGTATCAAATGCTTCTATGATGAAATCAAGCTGAGATGACTGTTGTCTATAATCATCAAAGCTTTTCATTTGATATAAACTCCACCAACAATGCAACGCTCGTTAATTCAATAATATCTATATCTGCAAACTCTACATTGAATTTCTCTTCAAGGTTCAAAATAATATCCATTTGCTTTAAAGAGTCCCATTCCTCAATCGTGGACATAGAAGATTTAATATCAATTTTATTAATATCAACTTCACAAGTAGCCGCTATCAATTCTATGATAATATCTTTATTTTTCGTCACTAAATTTTCTCCACAATATAAGATGTGTCTTTATTCATTATTTTTTTAAAATCTATTATATAATATTCAGGATTTTTTAAAGTAGTAATATTATTTTTGTTTATTTTTATAGAATTTAAAAAAGTTTTAGCTGGCTTATTCTTTAGAGTACTTTTGTATTTAATTTTTATGCAACTTTTTTTGTTCAGATTGAGTTTTTTTATTATCATTTGTAAGAACTTATATTCGACATTTCGTTCAAAAATTCTACAACTCATGAGGAACGCATCAATAAATATGTCTTTATCAACCATTTTAACCATAGCTAAGTTAGTTATACCTAAATCTCCGAATTTATCAGTAACTTTTAATGCAAATATGTTGTTTTTCTTATTTTTTATAAATTCAGATATGTCCTTTTCAGAATAGATTTTTTTAAATAAATTAAATTGATTCGTTTTTTCTGTTAATTGTGATAGTCTGCTAAGATTATGTTGTGTAACATTTTCCATCGACGCCTCAACATTGAGGATGCGTAAAAAATCTTTGTGAGTTATATGTTCTTTTTCAGCGTCAGCTGCGAGCTTTGCTCCCATTAATCTAGCTCTATTCTTATCTTCTGTACTCGCACTTTTACTTGTAAAGCATTTACTTAATTTGTCTGAAATTTCGTTATTGTATAACCATAATTTTTTTGGAACCAGAATGGAGTAGACTTGAGGTAGTGCTAATTGAACTTGTTGACATTCGTAATCACTATCATCAATAAAAATTATTGCGTCTAAACCAATATTAAGCTTATTGGCAATTTCTTTGAGATTATCTACCTTGTTTTCCCAGTTAACAGACATAACTGAAAAGTCTTTGGCCTTTAAAGGAAAATTATTTACTTTAAAGGCCTCTTCGACATCAGAAAGATTATTTTTTGAATTTAATGCTAAAATTATACCACTATCTAGATAATTTTTCATTAAAGCTTGAATGTTATAGAAAACATTTCCAGGGTAAGCTTCGTTTGAACATTTAACCCCATATGGGCCATCTTCCCCAACAATTCCACCCCATAAAGTATTATCACAATCAAGTACTATGCATTTTTTATTAGTATTAAAGTTATGAAAACTTTCTTCTAGTAATGAAGCAATAAACTGATCTTTAAAGTGTTTTTTAAACATCCATCCATATCGAAAATCATAAGTTTTTTCATATCCATAAAAGTTCAAGACTTTTTCAGTATCGACAAAATTTATATTATCATTCGTATCTGAAAGCTTTTTTATTGTATAATTTAATTTTTGGATTTTAGACTTTATAGTTTCCTTATCGAAAGGGTTGCTTATTAATTTTGCTATTAGAACATGACTTTTTCTATGTTCTAGCATTTGAATAATAGAATTTATACGTTTGCAGAATGAATCAATATTCTGATATCGAGTAGAGTGGAAATGCATCCAAATAAATAGTGGTTGAGTGTCGTTATTGAGTATTCTTGTTTCAATTACATCATATTTTTCAACAAAAAAACTAGGGTAAATATCATTATTTCTTGATAAAATAGAAGATATTTTATCTATGTTATATAATGTATGATCTGAAAGTATTTCAACAAATAAACCATTATTATTAACATGATCATTAACACCTACTTGTTCATTAAGTTGCACATACATTAAGCTGCTCCATCTACTTTTATTATTTGCCCAGTAATATTTTTGCTGGATGAAGATAACAAAAACATAATATTTTCAGAAATTTCTGAGACGCTTATACTGCGTTGCAACGCTGATTCTGTAATTTGCTTTAAACTAACTCTTTTTGATATAGAAGACGAAAATGATGTTTCTAAAATACCAGGTGATAGTGCATTAACGGTAATATTTTTTTTACCAAATTCAGAAGCCGATAATTTTGTAAGTGTATTTATAATTGATTTTGTAATCTGGTATGTTAGCCAATTTGTATCTTTATAATTATCTGCTGCAATTGAACTTAGCATGATTATTCGTCCACCATTCGTATTATCCATATATTTAATAATATTTCTCATTATTTCGTAAGCGGAGCCAATTTCATCGTTTATTACTTTATGAATACTTTCCCAATTGGTTTCTTCAATTGTTCCAAAAATAATTGGGTGACCAAATAAATTTATTAATGCATGTAGATTTATATTTAAATTAGCTAAATTATTTAGAAACTTTTCACGTGAAATTGGGTCTGTAATATCACTCTCAATAGTAATTAATCTACCATTTTTTATATACTTACTGAAATTGTCTTCTTTATTTGAGCGAGATACGCCGATTACTCTGTAATTTGTATTTTCTAGTATTTTTCTGGTAAGAGCTGTGCCTATCCCACCACTATATCCTAATATAATAATATCTGATCCAGTTGTTTCCTGAGATTGAGAATTTTGGATTTCTGGAATTTGAACTGTAAACGATCCTATTAATACTGGTTGATTATTCTGATTTGTGATTTTTACATCAAGTTTCAAAATCATTCGTAACTTATTAAACGATGTTACTGTACCCATAATATTAAGTTTGTCATCAATTCTAACGGGAGCGGTAAATTTGATTGAATGATCTGTCCATAAACTACCCTCTCCTGGGAGATACATACCAATTAGACGAGATACTAAACTCATCCCTATCATACCATGCGCAACTCTTTTTCCATAGCCCGAATTCTTTGAAAAATCATCAGACATGTGAAGTTGATTGTAGTCACCACTAAATTCTGCAAATTTGTCTATTACATCAGACGTAACGTGAAAATCAAAGTTTGCATTTTGGCCAATCTCATAATCTTTACCCATTCTATACCTCGTATGTGGCTGCTTGATAAACATATCCTGCGCCAACGCCTAAAAAAAGAACTTTATTTTTGTCTTTTATTAATTTTTGTTTAATTGAATGGTCTAATGCGATTACTATGCTTGCATCAGCAGTATTGCCAATTTTATTCACATTGATAAACGCCCTATTTTGATCAATGCCCAATCTATTAAAAATAAAAGTTAACATTTTTGCATTTGCTTGATGGGATATAACTAAATCAATATCTGAAATTTCCCATCCTGTTGCTTTTAATACTTGGCGTGCAATTTTTGGCATTTCAGTAATTGTTTCTTTCCATACAGATAACCCTAAGTGCTCATAATATAATTCATCAAGACCATTTCTATTCTTTCTGGATGATGGAAATTCCGCACCACCACCTCGAAGTCGAACTGCTTCGTAGTTATTTGAAACGACCTTACTGCAAAATTTTAAAAGTCCGCCAGGTGACTTCCTTGGACCAAGTATTACAGCGCCTGCTCCATCACTAAAGAATAAAGCTGAGTCAACATTCAGAGGGTTTAAAAATGGAGATTGTTTAGCTACCCCAATAATTAAAACATTTTTATTTATGTTATTATTATTTAAAAAAAAACCATCAGCCATTTGTAATGCCGATAAAAAGCCAGTACAATTTGCATTCAAATCAAAAGCGGTTGAATTTATTGCACCTATATTTCCAGCAACCTTTGCTGCAGTAGAGGGAAAAATATAATCACCAATATAGGCGCATACAATCACTAAGCCTATATTTTCAGGGTTTATTGAACTTTCTTTAATTACGTTTAAAGCTACAGACTCAGAAATTTCACTTATTTTTTGATTTGTATGGTATCTACTTTTAATGCCAGTTTTCTCGAATACATATCCACTAGTAAGGTTCAGACGTTGCTCAACACTTTCATTTGTTTCTTGATTTTCACCAATTATACTAGATGTAGCTAATATTTTAAAAGACATAGAATTATTTATCTACTTTCTGTGGTTTAGTGCCCGGGGTATATATCTGTCTCTGAATGTACTTCATTTAAAAACTCTTTATTTTTTAAGATATATGATAAATCATTTGCAATTTTCTTTATTTTAGGATCTTTGAGTAATGCATCCCCAATAAATAATGAATTAATAGATTTGTGAAAAAGCCCACTTGATCCTTTAGTATGGCCAGATAAATTCAAAATATTGATCATGCCTTCAATATTATCGCCAAATTTATAGGTTTGGATGTTTTTGTTATCAATTGTATTAAAACTTTTTTTTTCTAAAAGAAGACTAAATAAATTACAATTTTTTAAATTCTTAAGTTCTAATTCATGTATGTAAATTTTTTTAATACCAAGTTCTTCGATAATACCCGATACACCGCCCACATGGTCAAAATGACAATGTGTTGCAATAATAAAATCAAAATCTAGCTGTAAATCTTTAAGATACTGTAAAAATCTAACATCATTACTTCCGGGATCAATGATATAATTTCCATCAGTGCTTTCAATAACATAGCAATTACATTTCATTGTGCCAAGTGGAATGCACCTTATTGTGCATGTAGACGTATTTTTAACTATATAATTAATTATACACCTCCAAGGTATATTGTTTGACCGCCAATTTGGTTTGTATTGGAGTCAACTAAAAATTCAATTATTTCAATTATATCATTAGATGTTGAAAATGAGTTATGTGGAATATACTTCAATATTTTTTCAGGGTCGCCAGCAGTTAAATTACTAAGCATCCCTGTTTTTGTGGCTGAAATAGCTATATTATTAACTCTAATATTATAACTGTTGAGTTCATTATTTAATATTTGTGCAAAAATATCCATCGCTGATTTGGTTGCGGCATATACGCTATCACCTTTTGCTTTCACTTGTGTAGCCATCGAACTCACGTTAATGATGTGGCCATTTTTTTTGCGCATCATTCCTCGGCTAACAATCTTGCATAGTAACAAATGGCTAGAAAAATTAACGTTAATTTGTTGAAGTATCTGTTCATCACTCATTAGAACCAGTGGAGAAGAAAATAAAACTGCTGCATTGTTTATCAGTAAGTCTATATCATTAAACAAACTTTTATTATTTTTTACAATACCTGATATCTCTTTAGGATTATTTAAATCTAATTTTATGTGAGTTATATGGTTATTTTTATCAATAAATTCTGGTTTGGTTCTAGATAAGACTATAATTTCATTATTTTTTGAAATTTTCTGAGCCAGATCTTTACCAACGCCTCTTGAACCACCTGTAATAAGAACTTTTTTATTTTTCATTATATTTTTGTGAGAGAATAATTAGCTAGGGCCAAAGGAGTCCTAAATGGGCTATTAGTATTTAATAGAGCCTCTTCATCAATTAGTTCAATATCAATATCAAATTCTTTTAATAGGAATTCTTCTAGTTCCACTAGAATATTTACTAAATCTAGAGAGTCTATTGCGCTACCTTCTCCATATATTACAGTATTACTTTCAACGGTGGAAAGTTTTACTTCTTCCTGGTTAGCAACCTGTAAAGTGATTTCACAGATCTTTTTTAAAATTTTATCTTTCATGATTTTACCCTTTGATGATATATTCTGGATCTTGTACTAAAATTGTTTCAAATTCTGAGTTAACCCTTTCCATGTTCATATCTAAAATTTTTACATTATTAATAGTTTCTACAGAAATAAGACCTTTTTTAATTAGGTGTGTGTATAGTTTTTGCCAATTAAAAACAACATCTTTACATCTGGAAAAATAAGTAAAATTACTTTTAATTAATGTTTTATCTTTTAAAACTATATCTCCATTTAAATTGATATATTTCCTATATGGCACTTTGCATTTTTCTTCTGCTTTATGTAAAAATGTTGCACCACCTATAAAATCTGTTCCTAATGATATGTTCCTAAATTTTAAGTCGATCATTTTGGAAAAACTTGATTCTTTGCCAAAAGATGAGCGAGCATTATGATCACATACAAATTTAGCGTTTTTTCCATTAGCTGTTATTGAATGAATTGGATGGATGCTTCTTAATGAAAAAGGTGCATGCCTGAAGTGCTCTGTTAACGCACCAACATCACTCTTACTTAACCTATAATCCCAAATTTTTTTTTGTGAAAAGTTCCATGTAAATGAAGGCATCGCTATGGTTATGTCATTTATTGTTAATTTTTCTAATACTTTCATTAGAGTTTTGAGCCCACCTTCTATTTTTCCAAATCTTAATAAGCTTGAATGTATAAATAAATTATCACCTTTAGATAAATTTAGATTTTCGAAATATGTTTCAAAATCTTTTATACTTGTTTGTCGCATTATATTTATCTCTTTTTTTTCAATCTAGTACTTAGATTAGTTTTATTTGAAATTTTAATTCTTGATGGAATCATGAATTTGGATACACGGCTTCTTAAATGATTTTTAAGTATTACCTTAAAATCATTTAAATTAACGTTTGGATCATTTAACACACATGTTGCTTCAACAGTTGAGCCTGTGAGGGCATTCTTTTTTGCATGAATTGATACATCTGTAACTATTGGCAATTCAAGAATAGTATTTTCTAACTCTTGGGGATAAAACTTTTGGCCAGCAACATTTATTAAATCTGATTTTCTTCCTAATATTCTGATATAATTTCCATCTACTTCAGTAAGATCATCAGTGCAAATCCACGAGTTTTCTGAAAGTTGAATTTGCGGAAGTGTATTGTCTTTAAAGACTACAATAAAATCATAATTTGAGTAACATTTTATCCATAAAATACCATCCTGAATTTTTGTTTCAACTTTTTCATCAACAATCTTGAAGAAGGTGGATTTATCTTTAGATATTGTTTTTAGAACTCCAGTTTCAGTTAGTCCATAAGTCTGTTTGAAATTAGTATTAGGCAAAATTGTTTGGGCCCTGTTTAAAATATTCTGACTCATAACCTCTGCTCCATAAGTTACTAACTCCAAGGATTTCAATTTTTTTGATAATACATTTGAGTGCATTATGAGTGATGCAATAAATGTTGGTGTTGTAGGCAGTAGATTGATCTTATGTTTATGGATTAAATTAACTATTGTTTCTACCTTTCGATCTGTAGGAATAACTAGATGTCCATGATTGTATAAAGCAGATATTAATGTATTCAAACCACCCATGTGATCAAATAATAAAAATGGAATAAGTGAAAAGTTTTGCCTCTTCTTACCTTGAAATTTTTTCATTAAGTTATCTAGTCTATGAACAATAGCTTTTGGTTTTCCAGATGTGCCTGAGGTAAAAAATATTAATTTACGTGAATCGCCAATATCAATTTTTGGAATATTTATATTCACACATTTAATTTTATTCTCGTCAAAAGTAATAATATGAGAATATCCAATTTCTTCAATATATGATCTGTTGATTTCTGAACTTTCAATAGTTTGTAAAATAATTGAAGAGTTACAAATCCATGCAGCTAAACAGCTTGCAATAGATAAAATGTTATAATCACCTATTAATAACAAACGCGATTTTTTATTTACATTTTTTAGTTTTAATATTTTTAATGATCTATCTATTTCTAAACATAATTCTGAATATTTATAAGAAACATCACCCATTGTAAGAAATGGGGAGTCAATCTTCCTTAGACTATTCACCCATTCCTCAATACTAATATTTTGCATTTGAAATTCCTTTATAAGTTATCAAAATTATTAATAGAGGATCAATCTAAGTAAATTTTTTGCACTGAATAGCTGGTATCAATTTTATTTCCAAGATAGGCAAGTGACCTTTTACTTTGGAAAGTTTTTTTCCAATGCCTTCACCTGTAATACTTTTATTTATATTCCATAGCTTAGACGCAAACTGATGGATTTTATTTTTTATATGCCCCAAGTTTGAACTCCTTAAAATTCTATGTATAAAAAATGCAAAATTACTTTTTATAGTCATAATTACTGCATATTAAACAGAATTAACATCAAAATGAAACTAAATTAAGTTAATGTTAAAAGATGTTCAGGTATGAGAAAAAACTTTTATTGATAGGACTAAATGAGATTAGATGAAAACCTTGTGATGTCTGAAAGACTAACGTAAAATTTCAAGATGAATTCTGATAATAAAATTAAAAACCAATTACAATATTATCTGCTTATGCAAGGAGTAATCTCAGATCAAAATACATGGCATGTGCAAACTGGTGGTCGAACAAATAAAGTATGGCGGCTCGTGGGTGAACAAGATTTAATTTGTAAGCTGTATTTAGATACGACAACTAATCCACTCTTTAATAATACTCCTGAGGCGGAGTATAAATGCCTGCTTTGGCTTGACGGTTCAGATATTGCGCCACAGCCCTATATATATTTAAAAACACCTTTTGGTGAAGTTTTAATGTATAATTATATTAAGGGTGAAACATGGTCTCATAATGTAGATACTGTATCAGAGTTATTAATTCGAATTCGCAAACACAAATACCCAAAAGGATTGCGAATTCTTTCT
>Ga0115570_10001878_pt1 | contig 16544 bp, 13 predicted proteins | sample COGITO_mtgs_1205_3_FD_87294 | JGI IMG/M metagenome (GOLD analysis project Ga0115570, IMG submission 87294) | Pelagic marine microbial communities from North Sea - COGITO_mtgs_120524 | ecosystem: Environmental > Aquatic > Marine > Epipelagic | place: Germany:Helgoland, sampling site Kabeltonne... | reverse complement strand
GCATGTGCCGGCTACTCTCGAGTGCGAAACGTCAAATATCTCAAAGAAAAATACGGAAATACGCAAGACGAAGAAGAAAACTCCAGTCTTTTATCTTCTAAAAACTAATTTTATGTTATTTTTTTTGGCCAAACGTTTTTCTCCAGATATTTTTTTAAGTTTTGCTTCTCCTTACGCTGCTCAAGTTGCGTTTCTCTTAAATAAAGACCACATAGCATTCACAGATACTGAACATGCAAAGTTAGGTATAATTTCTTTTTTACCTTTTTCAAAGTTTGTATTAACTCCAGCAGTTTACAAAGGTGATCTTGGTAAAAAGCACATCCGTTTTAATGGATTTATGGAACAGTGCTATATGGATAAAAAGAGTTTTAAAAAACCAGTCCATAATTTGGATAAACTAAAATTTAATAAAACTGTCTTTATTCGTCTTGTTTCTTGGACAGCGAGTCATGATATCGGAGAAAGTGGATTTGAAAATGAAGAATTAAAATTCATAATTAAATCACTTGGAGTAAATACAAATATTTTAATTTCTTGTGAAGGAAAAATACCGGAAGAATTTAAAAAATATCAGATAATGACAGAACCACATGAAATACATAATTTGCTTAATTTTGTCGACCTTTTTATTGGAGAAGGTGCAACAATGGCATCAGAATGTGCAATGATCGGTACGCCTGCCATTTATGTAAATTCTTTGACTGCCGGGACTATTATTGAACAAGAAAAATACAACCTGGTTCATCGATTTGGATCTTCATTAGGTGTCATGGATAAGGCTCTAGAAATTTTAAATAACCAGAATAGTAAATCTGAATATGAAAAAAGAAGTAAAAAATTTTTAAGCAATCAAATTGATGTAAACCATTTTATTAACTCTTTTATTATAAACTATCCACATAGTGCAAAACTTCTACAAGAAAATCCAAAATATAAGTTTAATAGTTAAATTAAATTATATTTTAATTGTACCAGACTATTTATATTATTATATAATATTGGAGTAAAAATATATAGAGAATAAACGTTATCTTTTTTTAAAAATGTAATTATAAAAAATGCTAACAAAACATAATTTATATTATTATTTCAACTGTGATAATAAGCACAGTGCTTTTTTTACCCACATATTAAATTTAATCTCTCTCATTAATTCTACTAATAATACATTCATTATTGAATAAATAATTTGATCGATAAAAGTAAAATAAAAAGTATATTATGGTTATTTGATTTTATCATCATTAACTCTATTTTTATTTCCTTACTGTATTATAAGTTTAATTCCATTATCCCAGAGGGTCCTTATTTGAGACTCTATCAAACATGTATCTTCTTTTGCCTAATTTTTTCTTTTTATTATAATAAATTTGATATTTCAAGTAATCGGTCTTTCCTTGTAACAATTCGTTTGATCTTTTGGTCCTCCATGATGTCTCTACTTTTTATTGTGATTTCTATATCTTTTTCAGAAATGTGGAGTGTTTCAAGGTTATTTGTTTTATCATTTATTTTTATTTTAATGTTTAATGAAATCCTTTTTATTTCGGCGTTTAAACTTTTTTTTAAATTAAAAAAAATTAAAATTTCTGACTTAGAAAAGAATCAAAAAGAAAATACAAAAAACCACTTTTACATTATATGGTTTTTGCCGGGTGTAATTTCTCTTATTCTTATTTATATATTTATCAATATAATTAGAGATGGTTACTTTAAATATGATCTATTCCAAGAGCATAATTTCATTTTATTAATTTCTTCATGGGGGCTTTCGACACTATTAACAAATAGATATAAATCTCCTTTTACAAAAAACCATATTTATGAAATTGCACCCTATTTAAAGGCAGCAATTCTTTCAATTTTATTTATCAACTTTTTCTATTTCAGTTTACGAGTAGACTATATATCAATTAAACAATTAGTCCAAGTCATTACTATACATTCTAGTTTCGAGATAATTATATTTTTTTTATATTTTTTTGGAAGAGACAAATTAGAAGAAAATGCAGATTTTCATTCAATACGTATTGCAGAAGTCAATTCTAGCCAGGAGAGATTAAGTAATAATATTCAAAAAAAAATTGAACTTAATATATATGGTAAAAAAGACTTAGATAAAAGCTTAGGCCATATTAAAAGAAAAAAAATTAATGATGTAATAAGTTTTATCTGGACCTCAATAAAATCCGAAAAAATAAGCAAAGATAAAATATCAATTTTTAATACAGAATCATCTTCGAATATAAAATTCTTATTAAATAATTCTAGAAAATTGATAATAAACGTCCACAAAACAAATGATATTAGAAGGGTTAATGAATATTTTTTAGATGTATACTCAAAATTAGAAAATGACGGCCTCTTTATTGGTAATTTTATTCCTTTAGAAAATATGAGTAATCACCTAAGATCACGCATGCCTCATTTTTTATATTTTATTCTTATTCCCTTTTATTTTATTTTTTTTAGAGTTTTCCCCAAACTAACAATAACAAAACAAATATATTTTATACTAACTAGAGGGAAAAATCGTGTTCTTTCAAAAGCAGAGGTTTTAGGAAGATTAGCATTTTGTGGTTATGAAGTAATTGAAGAAAAAGTTATTGGTTATACAGTCTACTTTATAGCAAGAAAGATTAATACAATTTCTAAAGAGAAGTTTCCTTCTTATGGTCCTCTAGTTAGACTTAAACGAGTTGGTTATCAAGGTAAAAGGGTTTACATATATAAATTTAGGACAATGTATCCTTATAGCGAATTTATTCAAGGACATGTTTACAAAAAATATGACTTGGATAAATCAGGTAAATTTAAAAATGATTTTAGAATTACATCCTGGGGCAAAGTCTTTAGATCTTATTTTATTGATGAAATTCCGCAATTGTATAATTGGTTAATAGGTGATATCAAACTTATTGGTGTAAGAGCACTTAGCGAGCATTATTTTGGTCTTTACCCACGAGATATACAAGAACTAAGGGTTCAGTCAAAACCTGGTATCATTCCACCTTACTACGCTGATATGCCAAATTCTTTTGAAGAAATAATTTTAAGCGAAAAAAATTATCTAAATAAGAAAAAATTACGTCCAATAGTTACAGATATTATTTATTTTTCGAGAGCTATATATAACATAGTGTTTTCTGGTGCGAGAAGTAAATAACATATGTATAATTTTAAAATAACCACTTTCTTAATATTATTCACTTTTGGATTTTCAGAATCTTTTAGTATAAAGCCTGTTCTATTTAGCCAATATTTATCAAGCGGAAGTGATTGGATGATTAAAGATTCTCCAATATCAATTTATGGTGCTGGTTTAGATTTTTTTTATCAAAAAAAAAATCTCACAATAAATTCAACTTATTTACAGCTAAGTTTATTTGGAAATATTGATAATAGTCTTTTTTCTCATTCTTATAAACAAAGTCTACCTTATATAGATAAATCTAAAGATGCTGATGGGTATTGGAGTGAAATTGCAACCGCAAAAATATCATATAACCTTGATGAAATAACTTTAGAATTAGGAAAATATGATAAAGTTTGGGGGAATGGAATAAGATCAATTCATATCTCAAATAAAGCTCCTTCCTATCCTCAATTTGGATTAAAATGGAAAATAAATAATACTATGAAATTAACTTATTTTCATGGATTTTTAGAAAGTGGAATAATTGATTCTTTAAAAAACTCTTATTACCAAGTAGATGGTAACCTCAGCAGATCTTCCAATATAAGAAGGTCTATTGCAGGACATCGTTTTGAATGGAAACCAAATCAAAAAATTACATTTTCTTTGAATGAGACTGTAGTCTATGCTTTGCGCGCCTTAGATATAAACTATATGATTCCAATAATTCCATTTTACCCAATTGAAAATTATTTAGGTGATACAGACAATCTCCAAATGGGTTTTGATTTCAATTATAAATATTCTTTATACAAAACTTTTTATTTATCTTTCTTCATGGACGAATTCACGCCAGAATGGTTACTCAAAAATAAAAACCATAATTGGTTTGCCTACCAAATAGGGTATCATTCAGAGAAATTTTTTAATAAGTCTATTAAATGGGGTTTAGAATACAACTGGACTGATCAAAGAATATATAAACATAAATTTAAAGTGAATGATTTCTACAGCCATAACCAATCTCTTGGTTTTTGGGCAGGACCTCATGCTCAAGAATTTATATTCTCTATCGAAACTAAAATCAAAGAAATAAATATAAGCTTTACATTAACTGATTTAAAACGTGGATTAGATAGCCTTAATACAATTCAAGAAAACTATAATGACTTACAACCTAAACGTTTTAATAAATCTTTTATTATAGAAAAAAAGAGAATGAATTCTCTCAAAATAAGAAAAAATCTAAACAAAGAAATACTTTTCACACTATCTTTAAATCATCTCAATTTTATAACTTCATTTAGTAATAAAACAATTAGAACAGGGAAATCATCTTTTGATCTAGCTTTTTTTTATAATTTTAAAATTAAACCTGAAAATAAGTCATCTTATAATTAGCTCTTTTAGATAGCCTCCATATTCATTTTTATATTTTTCAGCTAGATGAAGTACTTGTTTATCATCAATAAAATTATTTAAATATGCAATTTCTTCAACGCATCCTATTTTAAAGCCCTGTCTCTCCTCAATAGTCTTAATAAAGTTTGATGCGCTCATCATTGATTCTTGAGTACCAGTGTCCAGCCATGCATACCCTCGTCCCAATAACTCGACTGACAATTGTTTTCTTCTCATAAATTCTTCATTCACTGATGATATTTCCAGTTCACCTCTTTTAGAGGGTTTAATATCTTTTGCTATTTCTATTACATTGTTAGGATAAAAGTATAAACCAACAACAGCATGTTTAGATTTTGGTTTCTTTGGCTTCTCTTCAATACTTTCAATATTGCCATCAATATCATAACCTACCACACCATATCTTTCTGGGTCTTTTACATTATAACCAAAAATAATCGCATTTTTTGAATTTTTTACTATGTCGACACTCTTTTTTAATAAGGATGAAAATCCATGTCCAAAAAATATATTATCTCCTAATATTAAAGATACAGAATCAGAACCAATGAATTTTTCTCCTAAAATAAATGCTTGAGCCAGACCATCAGGAGACGGCTGTATAACGTATGATATTTTTATACCTAAATGGGCTCCGTTTTCTAATAAAAGTTCAAACCTTCCAATATCTTCGGGTGTAGAAATAATTAAAATATCTTTTATTCCTGCAAGCATTAAAGTCGATAGAGGATAAAAAATCATTGGTTTATCATATATCGGTAAAAGTTGTTTAGAGATAACTTTTGTTGAGGGGTATAGCCTTGTTCCACTACCACCAGCTAAAATAATTCCTTTCATATTTTTTTTAACCCTAACCTTTTTTGATTGTAAGTATTTTTTTGTATTTTTTTCCACCATTCAGAATTTTTCAAATACCAATTAACAGTTTTCTCTATACCTGATTTAAAAGACTCTTTAGGTACCCAACCTAACTCTTTCTTGATTTTATCAGAGTTAATTGCATATCTAAAGTCATGACCCGGGCGATCTTTAACATAATCAATAAGCATTTTGTAAGATTCTTGATTTTTTCTAGGAATTTTTTTGTCAAGTATATCGCATATTGTATTGACTATCTGAATATTTTCAATTTCATTGTTACCACCTATATTATATGTTTGTCCAATAGTACCTTTCTCAATTACTCTACTTATGGCCTCGCAATGATCTGTAACATATAACCAATCTCTTATATTTTTACCCTTTCCATAAACAGGTAATTTTTTTTCTTCAAGACAATTTATAATCATCAGTGGTATCAACTTTTCAGGGAATTGATATGGTCCATAATTATTAGAGCAATTAGTGATTATTGTGGGTAATTGATATGTCTTATTCCATGCTCTAACAAGATGATCCGAGCTTGCTTTTGAGGATGAATATGGTGAACTAGGATCATAGGGCGTATTTTCATAAAAATAATCATTTTCCCCAAGAGAACCATAAACCTCATCAGTCGAAATATGAATAAATTTAAATTTTTTCTTATTTCCTAATCTAAAAAAATTAAGAGCGGCCTCTAAAAGTCTATATGTTCCCATTATATTGGTATTTATAAATTCTGAAGGATCATCTATTGAGCGATCAACATGACTTTCAGCTGCAAAATTAACAACGTAATCAAAATTAAACTCTTTAAACAGTTTTTTAAGAGTTTCCCTATCGCAAATATCGCCTTTAATATGCCTATGAAAAGAATCTGGAAGATCAATTAAATTAGCAATATTAGCAGCATATGTAATTTTATCTAAATTAACAACTTTAAATTCCGTTGAATTTTTAAATATATATTTTATAAAATTTGATCCTATAAATCCAAAACCACCTGTAACGAGTATATTTTTTTTCATTTTAGTTTTGGTAATATATTTTGTTCACTCAATTTAGGTAATAATTTATCTTTAGATGATAAAAGAGGATTATCAATTTCCCAATTAATATTAATATTTGGATCATTCCAAATAATTCCCTGTTCATTTTTCATGTCGTAAATGTTTGTACATTTATAAACTACGATTGATTCTTCTGATAAGACTCCATAACCATGAGCAAAACCCTCTGGTATATAAAGCATTTTTTTATTCTTTTCTGTTAATATTATAGAGACAGACTTTCCAAAATTTGGAGAGCCTAATCTAATGTCCACCGCAACGTCTAAAATCTTGCCAAGTACAGCACGTACTATCTTTCCTTGAGGGTTTTTAATTTGATAATGTAATCCTCTTATTGTATGTTTTTTAGATTTGACTTCATTATCTTGATAAAAATGATGTGGTATTTTATTTTCGATGAACTTATTTTTCTGATATGTTTCTAAAAAGTACCCTCTTTCATCACTGAAAACTTCAGGAATTATAACCTTTACTTCAGGTAAGATAGTACTTTCAATGATCATTTTATATTATTCCTGCCAACATTATCAAAAATAAATCCATACTCATTTAATTTATTGATACTAAAAATATTTCGGGTATCAAGAATACACGGATTTTTAAGTACTTTTTTTAATACTTTTAAATCAATTCCTCTAAACTCATTCCATTCAGTCATGATTACAACAACATCAGCATTTTTACAGCAATCTTTCCAACTGTCAAAATAATTTATGTTGGGAAATTGTACTTTCATAGCATCATTTGCAACAGGGTCAAATGCGTTAACAAATCCATTATTTTCTATTATCATTTTTATCATATCAATCGCGGGTGATTCCCTGACATCATCTGTATTTGGCTTAAAAGAAAGGCCTAAAATTGAAATAGTTTTATTATTCAAATTAAATTTTAATAATTCATTTAATTTATCGAACATTATAACTTTTTGCACTTTATTTATATCAATCGCGGCATCAATTGTTTTCATACTTACACCATGTTTTTCCGAAAGAATAGAAAATGCTTTTGTATCCTTTGGGAAACATGAGCCACCAAATCCAGGACCGGGGTGAAGAAATTTTGAACTTATTCTACCATCTTGTCCCATACCTATTGCTACTTGATGGACATCAGCACCGACTTTTTCACAGAGATTTGCAACTTCGTTTATATAACTTATTTTTAATGCAAGAAATGCGTTGGCAGAGTATTTTATCATTTCTGCTGTTTCAATATTTGTCAACATGATCGGTTTTTTATTTCTATAAAGAGGCTTATATATACCTTCCATAATAGAATAAGCATCCGTGGTTCTAGCTCCAATTACAATCCTATCAGGCCATAAAAAATCTTTAACTGCAGAACCCTCTCTCAAAAACTCAGGGTTAGAAACATAATCAAACTGTATATCATTTTTTTTGTTTTGATTTATATAATTAACTATCATAGCACCCGTTCCAACTGGGACCGTACTTTTTGTACAAACTACAACATAATTAGTGATATTTTTTGCAATAGTTTTTGCAACAGAACGAACAGAGCTTAAATCCGCTTCACCATTCTCTTTTTCTGGAGTGCCCACGGCGATAAAGACAACTTCACAATTTTGTATTGAATGTTCAATATTAGTTGAGAATTTCAACCTACCTGAGTTAGTGTTCTTTAGTATCAATTCATCTAATCCTGGCTCATAAATAGGAATAATCCCATTTTTCAAATCATTAATTTTAGTTTTAGAAATATCAACACATGTTACGTCATTTCCAAAATCAGACAAACCTGCACCGGTAACTAGTCCAACATAACCTGTTCCAATAATAGTAATTTTTTTCAATTTTTATCCTTTATATTAAACCAATTTTCCGTCTATATAATAATTCTAATATGAACAATACAAAAAAAATAATAAGTAGCCAACTTTTATTTATAAAATAGAATGCCATAGCATAAGAATCTTCTCTAAAACTATTATTTATTTTTTCAATTATTAAACTTCGATTTTCCCATAATTGAAAAGTACCATTAGTTTTGTTTGATAAAGTTTCTAGTGGTTTCTTATTTAAAAAAACCTTATTCAATTCAACTTGACTTTCTTGAACTTTTATTATGCCATCGCTAATAATTGCTAGAGTATCATCAAAAAACAATTGGACTTCATATCTAAGGCTACCAGGCAATGATGCCCAGAAGCTTCCTGTGTACAGATTTCTCTCTTTGTTATAATTAATTGGTTTAGAGTTAATTTTAACTCCATCATTATTAAAAATATTTATACTTCCATTTAAAATATTTTGATTATCCTTAACAGGTTTACCAATAATTGTAACCTGTTCACCTTGCTGATAAGAGTTCCTATTTGCTCTAAAATAAAAATCTTTTCCATTAACTCTCTTCATTAACCAAGAAAAAACTGGATTGAAAAGGTTTTCATTTATATCATTATCTATCAAATTTTCCGAGCTTGATTTTAGACTATATAAATCTGGAGATGTAAAAAGCATGCTTCTTAGAGGTGTTTTTTCTTTTAAAATAAGAAGTGGAATCTTAACGTCTGAGATTAAAAAGTTTGCTAATACGTCCACACCTAAAGTATCTACTTCCATATCAACAAATAATGGAGGTTTTTTATTTACTTTATCAACCTTATCATAGTTGTTTTTGAAAGGGAAATATTTTCCCCAGTTTTCATTGATATACCAATCAAATTTCCCATTTAAGCCGATCAAAGATTCTTTTAAACCTATATCCATTAATTTCAAATACGACGACAGTGTTTCTTTTTCAGTATCATAGCCCGGGAAAAAAGCAATGCTTGATTTTTGGACTAGAATTTTTTTTGCAAAAATTCTTAAAAAATCATTCCACTCATTTTTATTATTTTTAATAGGATGATTATCAAAAATAATTAAATCATATTTAGTATCCCAAAATTGTTGAATTGGCTTGGAGTAAGAATTGGAAAGGTATACGAAGTGATCCAGACTGTAATTCTTATTTTCGGTTAATATATTTTTTATTACTTGTGTATTAAAATTTGGAGCTCCAGTAATTATGGCAACTTTATAATTATCTTTTAAAACCTGTATTGAAAAAAATTGTTTATTATTTTCAATATTTATTTCTTCCGGAACGGTATTTACTTGCACTTTATAAACAACTTCACCCATTTCAGTTGGTGTGATTAAAAATCTAATTTTTTCTATAATACCAAGGCCTTTTAAGGTTACAGATTTTGACCCAAGAATTTTTTTCCCATTTGACAAAGTAACATTCACTTTTTCCTTTGTAATTCCAGTCGAAGAGACTTCAACCTCAACCTCTGCCTTACTCCCCTTTATTACAGATGGGGAGGAAATAATTGACTTAATTGCTATATCAGTAAATGATTCTTCTGTTCCTATACCGATGATATGTATTGGATTTAAATTTTCAAAGTTATCACTTGAAATTTTCTTACCAAAGTTAGCTTGACCATCCGTGATTATTAATGACCCAGCTATATTATGATTGTTATTAAACTTAATATGAGAAATAACAGACCCTAAGTTAGTTGAGCCATCTTTTAATGTTTGTTTCTCATAATCCCATCCATTTTTAAGTTTGGTACCAAAATTATATATTTTTGTTTCAACGCCTTTTTTCTTTAATTTTTCTAATATTTTATTCACACCTGATATATATGATGTTGCTGAAGGTTGTTGATGGTAACTCATGCTTAAAGAATTATCGAGGTATACATTCCATTTTAATTTTGTCGTCTCCTCTGTCAAATAATTTATTTTCGGATTTAGTAAAATAAGAGAGAAAATAAAGAATAATAAGAATCTTATAATAAAAATATTTTTAATATCACTATTTTTATAAAGGTTTTTTGATAGAAAAGAAATGACTAAAAAAACTATTGAAGCTAGTATACATATTATTGATATGATATTTTCAAAATTATATAACACGCTAGTCTTTTTATAATTTTAGGTTTGGAAGAGAACTAAAAGAGAAATCTTGATATTTTTTTTTAGATGCAAATTGAATCTTTATTTGACCTAGAAAACTTATCATTGCAGCATTATCAGTGCAGAAAGATAAATCGGGAAAAACAAACTCTGTTTGAGGATTTATTTCTTTTAGTTTTTTCCTTAAAGATTGATTGGCTGCTACTCCACCCGCAATAACACATCTTTGAGATTTAGTTTTTAATATTGCTCTACGTATTTTTTCACTTAAAGTCTCTATAATAGCCATTTGATAGCTAGCTATGACATCAGGTAGTTTTATATCATCGGTTTCTTCAAAATCATCTAAATAATAGAGCAGTGAAGTTTTGAGGCCACTAAAACTAAATTCTAAACTTTCACGGCCTAAGAGTATCCGTGGAAAATCAACTTTGTCTGGCCTTCCAAACTTAGCTTTATTTTCAATTAATGGACCTCCTGGATATCCAAGTCCTAGAATACGAGCACCTTTATCAAACGCTTCACCTGCAGCATCATCTCTTGTTTCACCTAAAAGTATATAATTATCCATCTCAATAATATTCCAAATTTGCGTATGCCCACCAGAAACAAGTAAACATAAAAATGGATATTGCAGATCGGGTTTAGCTAGAAAATTTGCGTAAATATGACCTTCTAAGTGATTTATTGGAATAATTGGAACTTTTAAGGCTATTGCGAGTCCTTTAGCAAAACTAATACCTGTTAATAATGTTCCTGATAGGCCTGGACCTTGAGTTACTGCAATTGCATTGACTTCAGAAAGAGTGATTTTAGCTTCTTTTATCGACTGATCAACAACTTGATTTAATAAAAAATCATGTTCCCGAGATGCAATTTCAGGTACAACTCCTCCATATTTTTTATGGATAATTTGTTGACTAACTATGCTTGATAAAATAGTACCATTTCTGCAAACTGATGCAGCAGTTTCATCACAAGAAGTTTCAATACCAAGTACTATCATTGTACCTCACGAGCAACCGCAACCTCTAAATTACGAGGTGACAGATCACGCCATTCTATGAGATCTGATGGTATAGTAACAGAGGGTTCATAAAATTGCTTATCGATGATCCAGTCTTGGAAGTTTATTCTTATCTTGATTTCTTTTGGCTTTAACTTTGCAATTCTTTGAGCTCCACCAATAACTGTTAATGAGACCGTTTGCGGTGAAGGGAAAACTCTTATTTTAGTAGGAACGTCCAATATCTCTACTGGAATATCAACAATTATTCTTTCACTAATTTGTTGGATATTTAATTTGATTTTTACAGTTTCGTTTGAATAATTAATTAGATTCCCTAAGGATTTGATACGTGTATCTAACTCGATTATACTATTTAAGCCATTTAACGTATCTTTAACTGTTTCTAGATGATTTATAAGAGCTAACTCTTCTTCAGGTCCTGCAATTTTAATAAATTCAGGTTCTAATTTTATATTTCCAACTAAAGTATATCCCGGCATTGTTATTGTAGTAATATTAGATAACACTGGAACTTTTTTTGATTTAAACTCATCGAGGCTAATCTTTATTCTATTAGGATGAATAACTTCAACAAAAGAGATATTAGAATTAAGGGGAAAAACAACTTTTTGTGGAAATTTTTCAAAGTATTCATTTAAAATGAATTCATAATCTTTTGAGATACCCTCGAGGTCTAAAACTAACTTAAAATTTGTAAAGGGTTTTAGAATGTATGTTTTAAAAAGATCTCTTCCTTCACCTCTTATTTTAACTGAAGCATATGAAGGAACTTCTTCTTTATGCGCTTTTTGAACACTTAAATTTCTAGCCTCAATTGGTAGATCGATGATCATTGTGTACTCGTTCTCAGATACAACAAATACCCACAATAACATCGACAAACCAAAAGCGCCAGACGTAAGCCCTATTTTATGTAGGAGAGTAGAGTCAAGGTTGGATTTTAATTGCAATAAACTACTACCTAGATCAGATACTATTCCTGCTTTTCAGAAGTATTTTCTGTCTCATTATTTTTACCATTTTCTCCATCTTTTTCAGCTTGGCTAGCAATATCTAGTAACTCTTGAGGCAATTCTAACTTTTCACCTGAATTAGTTTTCTGGTTATTTAAGTACTGTTTCACTTCATCTGTAGCACTATTGCGTCTTCCAGCCCCAGCTAACTCCTCTTTGTAGAGTATAACTTTTTTGTCTTCTGGAGACACTTTCATTACTAGTCCGGATAAATTAGCTCCGACCTCATATTGAGCCGCAAGAGTTTTTCTATCTTTTTTAGACATTTTCCCAAATGGGATTATTCCTTCAACTTCATTTTCAAGCTGGATAATAATTCCTTTGTCAAGTACTCTGATAATTTCACCACTTACCTCATTTCCGGCATCATATGTTGAAATGATTGCAGGCCATGGATCCTCTAGGACTTGTCTATATCCAAGTGAGATTCTTCGGTTTTCCCTTGAAACCTCTAAAATTTTTACTTCTAATTCCTGACCTTTTTCAACAACTTCTTTCGGGTGTTTTATAACTTTTGTCCAAGATAGATCAGACACATGAATTAAGCCATCAATTCCTTCTTCTAACTCAGCAAAAGCTCCAAATTGTGTTAAATTTTGAACCTTACATTTATGTACAGTTTCAACCATATATTTTTCTTCAATTTCATCCCATGGATCCGGAGTCAACTGTTTTACACCCAAACTAATTTTTCTCTCATTTGAATCGATAAAAAGAACCTTCGCTTCCACCTCATCACCCATAGAGTATACTTCAGCAGGATTTTTAATATGTTTTGTCCAAGAAATTTCGGATACATGAATCAGCCCTTCAACGCCAGGTTCTAGTTCAATAAAACAACCATAATTTGTTAAACTAACAACTTTACCTTTGACTACATTACTTATTGGATATTTAACCTCAACTTCGTCCCAAGGGTGGGGAGCAAGTTGCTTTAATCCAAGAGAGACTCTTTTCCTTTCTTCATCATATTCAATTACTTTCACGGTTATTGAATCATTCATACCTATTACCTCTGAAGGATGATTCACTCTTCCCCACGAAAGATCAGTAATATGAAGAAGACCATCAATCCCACCTAGATCTACAAAAACACCAAAATCTGTTATATTTTTAACGCGACCTTCAAGAACTGAACCAACTTCAAGCTCTTGAAAAAGCGCTTCTCTTTGCTCTTTGAGACTATCTTCAAGGATAATTTTATGTGAAACAACTATATTTTTTCTTGCTTCATTAAATTTCACAATTCGAAGTTCTATTTCTTTATCAAGGTATACATCAAAATCCTGTATTGGGCGCACATCTACTTGAGAACCAGGTAAAAAAGCCTGCACAACTCCAAGATCAACAATGAGTCCACCTTTTATTCTTCTAATGACAGTTCCCGTAATTAAACTCTCATTTTCAAATGCATCATTTAATTCTTTCCAACGACGCATAAAGTCTGCTTTTTCTTTGGAAAGAATAGTATTCCCACTAGCATCCTCTATAAACTCAAGGTAAACTTCAACTTGGTCACCTATAGATGGGAGATCATCTTTTTTAAACTCTGATCTATCGATAATACCTTCTGATTTAAAACCAATATCAATTAAGACATCTCTATCATTCATACCAACAACACGGCCTTGAATAAGTGAATGCTCGGATATATCGCCAAAGGTACCTTCATATACCGCTTCTAGCTCACTATCAATTAACGAACCATCGCTATTAAGATCTTTAATTAGATCAATTTCTTTGACAACTTTTACTTCATTAAAAAGCTTAGGGTTTAAATAATCCTGAATTTCAGCTACATTAACGGCTGGGGTAGAAGATGAATTTTCTTCACTGATTTTTTCGGTTACGATATTATCTGTTCCTTCCAAAACCTCTTCAACTACCTGTTCTTTATCTTGATTAAACATACTTTTGATGTTTCCTTGTTATTTGTTATTAATAATTTTTATAATTTGTTCAATTTGTTCATCCACATCCATACTTGATGTGTCGATAACAATTGCTTCTTTAGTTCTAGTTAGAGGTGAAATTTTTCTGTTAGTATCTAAAAAATCTCGTCTCTTTATTTGAGTAATTAAATCATCAAGAGTGACTGATTTATCCTGATTTGTTAATTCTTTTAAGCGACGAGCAGCACGTATTTCTGCTTTTGCATCCAAATAAAATTTAAACTCTGCATTTGGAAAGACAACTGAACCAATGTCTCTCCCTTCAATCACACAGTCAATATTTCTTGCAATCTCTCTTTGCTTTTCAACCATTTTTTTCCTTACAATTGATATAGAACTAACTTGGCTTACCTTGGATGTAACATCCTGTTTTCTAATATCCTGCTCCACGCACAAACTATTTAGCGTAATTTGATTATCTCTGTTGAAATTAATATCAATATTTTTAACCAAATCAATAAAATTTTGGCTATCAAAACTAATATGTTGATATTTCAGATACTCTAAGGTGACAGCTCGATACATAGCGCCAGTATCTAAATGTAAAATACCAAAAACTTTTGCAACCCCTTTTGCGGTTGTACTCTTTCCAGAAGCCGAAGGCCCATCTATAGCGATAATCATTTAATTAAATTCTCAATAAGCCGGCAAAGCTAATTAATTTAAGCTTTAAATGCTACTGAAGAAAAAATAGGTTTTTTATTTTATCCCGCATCCCATAATTTTTTTATCTCATTATCAGTTAATTTTCTATATTCTCCTTCCTTTAAACTTCCTAGCTTTAATCCAGCATAATTAGTTCTTCTTAAGTTAAATAATTTAACTTTAATACGGTACATTAGTCGCCTTATCTCTCTTTTTTTACCATGCCTCAACCTGAGTATTAACTTAGACCTTCCTTTATTAGTTTCCTGATCTAACACTTCAGCTCTACCATATTCTTTATCACCAATATAAACACCCCTTGTTATCTTTTTAACTTGAACATCATTTATGCGCCCCTCTATTTCAAGTTCATAGTCTTTAGGAATACTATTTTTAGGGTGTGTTAAATGTTGATGTAAATCACCATCGTTGGTAAGCAATAATAATCCTGTAGTATCTTGGTCTAATCTTCCAATTGGAACTACCCTTGAAGAAGTTTCTATGATATCCAAGACTGTCCTCCTACCATGTGTATCTTTGACCGTGGTTATAATTTTGGGTGGCTTATTAAGCATTAGAACAATTTTATTAATCTCAGGTTTAATTCTTTTTCCATCATATAGAATAATATCTGTTTCTTCAACTTGATAAGCAGGATCTAAGCAAAGTAGACCATTTACTTCTGTTGTGCCCATCTGTATGAGAGTATCGGATTCTCTTCTTGAGGCTATCCCCGATTTTGATAAGTATTTATTTAAACGCATTTTATATAAATACTTTATTGTTATTTATTTTCATTTGTAAGATTTTCTATTTTATTATTTTTATCAAAAACAGCAATCTGTTCTCCTAAACGAGGATCAGATTCTAACAACTCTGTTATTTCTTTTAATTTTGGTAAGTCATAAAGAGCTTTTAGCCCAAAATACTGTAAAAACGCATCAGTAGTTTTATACAGCAGAGGTCTTCCTGGACCGTTGCTCCTTCCCTTAATTGCTACTAATTTACGATTTAATAATGTTTTAATCACCCCGCTTGAATCGACACCTCTTATAGCTTCGACTTCATGTCGACCAATAGGTTGCTTATAAGCAATAATTGCTAAAGAATCTAAAGCAGCAGGTGATAAGTTTACTTTACCCGTTTTACTTAACATGATTCTAATATAATGTTCATATTCCTTTTTTGCTACTAATTGATAACCATTAGCAACGAACCTAATTTCAAAAGCATGCCCACCATCACTGTAAATTTCATTTAATTCATTAACTATTATCTCTAATTCAGGTGATTCTGGGTAGAGAACCATGTTTATTTTTTTTTGAGTCAGAGGTTCAGGACTAGCAAAAAGTAGTGCCTCAATTATTTCAATATAATCTTGTTTGACCATAGATCAATCTTCTTGTATTTGAATTAAATTTAATTCACCAAAAACCTTATCTTGAACTACATAGCATACGCCTACTCGGATTAGGTC
>Ga0115570_10001867_pt1 | contig 16592 bp, 19 predicted proteins | sample COGITO_mtgs_1205_3_FD_87294 | JGI IMG/M metagenome (GOLD analysis project Ga0115570, IMG submission 87294) | Pelagic marine microbial communities from North Sea - COGITO_mtgs_120524 | ecosystem: Environmental > Aquatic > Marine > Epipelagic | place: Germany:Helgoland, sampling site Kabeltonne... | reverse complement strand
CGAGGTTTTAAGTTCGAAGAAGATTTGGAGGTATGGGCGAAAAATAGGGATGAACATGAATATCGGTTGGTCACAACATATAAATTTTGCCAAAATATTGGTGATTTAGGGCCAAAGAGAAAAGAAGGTAACAAGCAAATACCGGAGGGTGTTTATTCACTCAGTAACTTTAATCCAAATAGTGATTTTTTTCTTTCTTTACAGGTCGATTATCCTAATATAAGTGATCGTATTTTATCTGATCCTCGAAATCCTGGAGGGCTTATCTTTATTCACGGTGGATGCGAAACGATTGGATGTATCCCCATCACGGATAATTTCATCAAAGAGCTATATGTTATGTGTGTTGAAGCTAAGAATAATGGTCAAGGAGATATTCCAATCCACTTATTCCCTGCTAGACTAACCGATGAAAATTTCACTCTTTTGAAAAATCAATGTAACGATCAAGTTGTTGTTGATTTTTGGAATCAACTCAAAATTGGCTATCAATTGTTTGAAGATAATAAGATAATACCAAGAACCATCATCAATTCAAAAGGGGATTATCTTTTTTTTGAATAACGCTACTGAGGTCTGTATCCACTTTTCCTAAAAATACCTTGATGATCGGTGTCCGATATCAATTGATGAATAGATATCTCCGGATTTTTTTCCATATATAGTCGTACAATTTGCCAGCCTATCCAAGCTCCAGCTCTTGGACTACTCTCATTTCCAAATGGGGCGGTAAAGGGTCCATCGGTAAAGTATCGTTTTTGTATTTTATTTTTATCGGTATTATACAGTTCTTCTTTTTCAACCAAATAGGACCAAATATTTCTTTCATGTTCCTGACACCACTCAATTTGACCATTTAGGTAATTGATTTTAAGAGAATCATCATAAGCGGGTAATAATACATCAGCCAGGTATAATTTTTTACCCTCATATATCGCTTGGTCTATAAAATTATTGGATTGATATTGGGGTATTTTTTGATCAATGTAGGTTTGAATACTATTGGATGCAATACGATAAGGCTCAAATTTTTTCACTCTATATGTAGGAAAATTTTCAGGGTTTAATAGCGGATATACCTCAAAATCTCCACCCATATACATGTCTAACCCAATGAGTAATTCGTTATCTAAATCGTTGTAGATTATACCATAATTACACAGAGATATGAAGGTAGTTATTTTATCAATTGTATCTTCAGGGAAATAGTAGAGGATGTATTTTCCAGCTTCGGTTAATTGATCTTCAAGGGAAGAAAGATCAGGGTATTTTTTTTGAGTCAATAGATATAATGAATCCATATCCGAATGGGAGATAAATTTGTATAATTCAACGGCAATATCACTTTGGGTTGCGTTGGGTTTATATAAATTTGATGCAACAATATATTCGGTGTATATTTTATAAATCCGGGGATTTTTCTCGGATAATTGAATAATATCATCCACGCTTTTACACGAAAAAAGTTGTTGCTCAAATCGTTCTATTTTTAATGTTAAGTCGATGGAAGATAAATCCTTACTATGGTCATTTTTAGAACATCCTACAAGTCCGAGAGTAGTTAAAAAAATGAAAGTACTGAATTGGATAATTAAACTTTTAGTGCTAATCTTTGTAACCATTTAAATATATATCATTATGAAAAACATTACAATACTAACAATAGGTCTTCTACTTACGCAACTATCTTTTGCACAAAACTCATACCGATTTGGTCTAAAAGCTGCTTCTAACTTTGGTTGGTTATCGGGTACTGATAAAACATCAGAAAACGGGGGAACTACCGTTGGACTTGCATACGGTCTTATGGGTGAATATGCTCTTAATGCCTCATATGGTATACATGCTGAGTTATTGTTATCCAAAGTCAATAGTAAAATGAACCTATTATCTGAACAAGTTTTTACTAAAGACCCTGATAATGATACTGTAACAGGATTAAAATACAATTATACCATTCAATATTTAGAAATTCCTATTTGCATGAAGTTCAATACCAAAGAGATAGGTAATTTAGTGTATTATGGTAATTTCGGGTTTTCACCTGGATTTGCATTAAACGCTAGGGCTTCAATTTCTGGAGATATACCCACTGAAATAGCAAATCTTGATCCAACGGATTATAGAGTCAATGATAATGAAGGAGATAATTTCACCTTAGACAATTTTGATGATAGAGTATTTCTTTTTCGTTTTCCATTAGTTATTGGTGGGGGAGTCGAATATAGAATGGCAGGGAATACAAGTCTTCAAGCGGGAATAAGATATGCAAATTCTTTTACAGATATGTTTGTAAAAGATAAAACAGTAGATGCTAAAAACAATTATTTCGCCTTATCCATAGGCGTATTATTTTAATAATAAGATATGCAAATTGCTATTTCTCAACTCAACTATACCATTGGTGATATTGATGGTAATACACGTAAAATAATTGGTGAAATAGCTAAGGCAAAAAATGAAAAAGCAGATTTAATTGTTTTTTCTGAATTGGCAGTGTGTGGCTATCCACCCAAAGATTTATTAGATTATCCTCATTTTATAGAACGTTGTGAACTAGCAATCCATGAAATTGGTAGTCAATCGGAAGGAATTGGTGTAATTGTGGGTGCTCCGTCTTGGAGCAGACTAAAAAAAGGTAAAAGATTATTCAATTCAGCGTACTTTTTTGAGAATAAAAAATTAATAAATAGGGTCGATAAAACCTTATTACCCACGTATGACGTATTTGATGAATACCGTTATTTTGAGCCAAATAAAAAATTTGAATGTGTCCCTTTTCGAGGAGAAATGATGGCTATTACTATTTGTGAGGATCTATGGAATTTAGATGAACCGAAGTTGTACGGGATCACGCCTATGGAAGAACTTATGAGAGATAACCCCACAATAATGGTAAATTTAAGTGGCTCTCCGTATAGTTATAATCAAGTTGAAAAACGTAGAAAGCGTATGCAAGAAAATGCAAAAAAGTATAATCTTCCGCTATTGTATGTAAATCAAGTAGGTGGTAATACAGATATTCTTTTTGATGGTGGATCTATGCTAATCAATAAAAATGGAGATATTGCAGAGGAAGCTGCTTTTTATAAAGAAGATTTTAAAATAGTCAATTGGTCCAGTCAAGCAGTATATCCAGACAATCATTCTGAATATTATGATTATGATATTGCATTAATTCATGATGCCCTGCTCATGGGCATTCGTGATTATTTTAACAAAATGGGCTTCAAAAAGGCGATACTGGGTAGTAGTGGAGGTATAGATAGTGCTGTTGTACATACATTGGCTACCAAAGCATTGGGTGGTGAACAAGTGAAGGCCATCATGATGCCTAGTAAATATAGTAGTAAAGGCTCTATATCTGATGCCGTTTCTTTAGCCAATAACCTAAATTCACCGCATAGCATTATCCCAATTAATTTGGTATATGATGCATTCAATACCACCTTAACCGACGAGTTTGATGGTACAAAATTGGATGTAACAGAAGAAAATATTCAAGCTAGAAGTAGAGGGTTAATTTTAATGGCTATCAGTAATAAGTATGGTCATATTTTATTAAATACGAGTAATAAAAGTGAGAGTGCTGTAGGCTATAGTACCTTGTATGGGGATATGTGTGGAGGATTGTCTGTAATTGGCGATTTATACAAAGAGCAGGTTTATGAATTAGCTCGATATATGAATAGGAACGAAATGTTGATTCCACAAGAAATAATCGATAAAGAACCAAGTGCAGAGTTGCGACCGGATCAAAAAGATAGTGACTCGTTGCCTCCTTACCCGTTATTGGATAAAATATTATTTCATTACATTGAAGAAAAAAAAGGATGGAGAGATATTGTGAATATGGGAATCGATGAATCTACGGTTCGTCGAATCATAACACTAGTTGATAAAAACGAATATAAACGTTTTCAGGCTCCACCAACACTGAGAATTAGTCATAAAGCATTCGGTATAGGAAGACAGATGCCCATTGTTGCCCGATATGATCACTAAAAGATGATACCAGTGTCTAGTATAAAATCAATGCACTAAATTAGGTGACAACTTTAGTATAATAACGCTAGTTATAGGCTTATTTTTGCGTCAAATAAAAATAAAAGGAGTGAGGTCAACGAGAGATTGTCATTTCATTATCGTTTACCCATATGACATTCAAAGAACTAGGCCTTTCAGAAGCCTTATTAAAAGCTGTAGCAGATAAAAATTATGAAACTCCAAGTCCCATACAAGAAAAATCAATTCCTCCCATATTGAGGGGGCAAGATGTCCTAGCCAGTGCACAAACAGGAACAGGGAAAACAGCAGGTTTTGCCATGCCAATGATACAATTGCTATCAATGGAAAAACGTTCAAGCATTAGACCTATTCAAGGGCTGGTACTAACGCCAACTCGTGAATTAGCTGCCCAAGTATGGGATGATGTTCAATCGTATAGTAAGTATGTAGATATCCGAAGTACGGTTATTTTTGGTGGGGTAAATCAAAAACCACAGGTAGCTCAGTTGCAGCGAGGTGTAGATATTTTAGTCGCCACTCCAGGAAGACTGATGGATCTTCATAGTCAAGGATTTATTTCCTTAAAAAAGTTAAAATTTCTAGTGCTTGATGAAGCAGATCGAATGTTAGATATGGGCTTTCTTAGAGATATTAAAAAAATTATACAAATGATGCCTGAAAAAAGGCAGAATTTATTATTCTCTGCTACTTTTTCGAAAGAAATTAAAAAATTAGCTAGTGGATTATTGACCAATCCAATTCTTGTAGAAGCCACACCTGAAAATACTACCGCAGAACGAATAGATCAAGCTGTATATCGTGTAGATGCTAAACGAAAAACAGAATTGATAACAAAACTGATATGGGAAGGTAATTGGCATCAAGTATTAGTGTTTACTAGAACTAAACATGGTGCAAACCGACTTACTCAAAAACTTGAAAAAGCAAAAATTACAGCGGCTGCCATTCATGGGAACAAATCTCAAGCTGCTCGTACCAGGGCTCTAGCTAATTTCAAAAGTGGGGAGATCAGTGTCCTTGTAGCTACAGATATTGCCGCACGTGGACTTGATATACCATTATTGCCCTTTGTCATAAACTACGAATTACCCAATATTGCTGAAGATTATGTACATCGAATAGGAAGAACAGGTCGTGCTGGAGCAAGTGGTATTGCAATTTCTTTGGTAAGTGGTGAAGAAAATGAATACTTAAAATCTATTGAAAAACTTTTGGGACTGCAAATTCAAAGTGGCACTGTAGAAGGATTTGAACCATCAAAAGGTCCAGTTGATGGCGGAAAAAAAAGAATGAAGGAGAAAGGAAAAGGTTCTATCCAATCACATACTAATAACTATAAAAAACCATCAAATAATCAGAAGCGAAATAATCGATTTAGAGGAAAGCCTAATAAACCTATGGATTGAAAAAATTAGTCTTTGCAGTCACATTTCTCACAATCTGCTTTGGTTTCAAAACCTATTGCTGAGCATCCACTATAGCCAATATACTTACATTTATTTTCCTCTGGATAGTAAATCCAGGATTCAAAATAGGCTGTACATGTGGTTTGATTATTGAGGGGTTTTTCCTGACATTTTACTTCAGAAATACACTGTTTATTACAACTGAGAAAAAGAATATTGTAAAAACCTAGAAAAACAATTAGTTTAAAAAGGGTTGGTTTCATCTAAATGACACCGCTTTTCTTACCATGTTTGAACTTCCCATGATTACGGGGTTTCGTTGATGAATCTCCGTGGGCTCTAATTCTAAAATTCTTGTATCTCCAGTTGTAGCAATGCCGCCAGCTTGTTCAGTTATGAAAGCCATAGGGTTACTTTCAAACATTAATCTTAACTTTCCATTGGGTGAATCTTTCGTTGAAGGGTATATGAAAATACCTCCTTTTAGCAAATTTCTATGGAAATCAGCGACCATACTGCCTATATAACGAGCACTATATGGTTTTTTATCCATAGAATTTCTACAATAGTCTATATAGTTTTTTGTAGATTGTTCAAATTGATCGTAATTGCCTTCATTTACGGAATAAATATTTCCGTCAGTGGGTATTTTTATATTAGGATGACTTAAACAAAAATCTCCGATAGAAGAATCTAATGTAAACGCATTCACACCCTGTCCCGTAGTAAATACAAGCATTGTACTACTTCCATATATTATATATCCAGCAGCAACTTGATTAACTCCTTTTTGAAGTACATCATCCATAGTTACAGGTCCACCTATTGGACTTTTCCTTTTATAAACTGAAAAAATTGTTCCAATGGATGCATTCACATCAATATTACTACTTCCATCCAATGGATCAATGGCAATAATGTATTTACTATCCTTGTTGAGAGTGGTTTCTATGTGATGAATATTTTCCTCTTCTTCTGATATTATAGCACAACAATCACCTCCCAAGGTTAGTGAAGATTTAAATTCTTCATTTGCAATAATGTCTAATTTTTTTACATCTTCACCTTGCACATTGACTGTACCGAAAGCACCTAGTATATCAACTAGACCAGCTTTTCTAACATCTCTGTTTACAATCTTGGCAGCAAATTTAATATCCCTAAATATTTTGGATAAATCCCCATTTGCATCAGGAAATTTATTTTGTTGATCTGCTATAAATTGACTTAGACTTATTACTTTATTGGTTCTCATTATTGTTATTATGTGGTAATATTGCCACAAATTTAATCATAAATGAGAGTATTCAAATTTGGAGGAGCCAGCGTTAAAAATGCTGAAGCCGTAAAAAATGTTGCTTCGGTAGTTCAAAATTTCGGTCAAGGTCCACTATTGGTGGTGATTTCGGCAATGGGTAAAACTACTAACAAACTTGAGGAGCTAGTGGATGCTTATTATTACAATAGAGAAAATAAAAAAGAACTATTCTCAGATATAAAATCTTTTCATCAAGAAATAACGGATTCTCTATTTATAGCTGAAAATGATTTTTACGAGGTAGAAAATTTATTAATAGAATTAGAATGCATTATAGAAAAAAGACGAGATGAGAATGCTTCTTATGATTTGGAATATGACAAAATCGTTCCTTTTGGCGAATTGATTTCTACAAAAATTGTGAGTATATTCCTTAATAAATATGGGGTAAAAAATCGTTGGATTGATGCACGAAATTTTGTGATCACAAGTAGTAAGCATCGATCTGCAAGTGTTCTATGGGATGAATCTGTTCCATTTATTCAAAATAACTTGAAAATATTGGCCGAACGTCAGACAATCATAACTCAAGGGTTTATCGGAAGAGATCTTAATCATAACAATACAACATTAGGCAGAGAAGGTTCTGATTATTCTGCAGCAATTTTTGCTTTTGGTTTGGATGCAGAATCTGTAACGATTTGGAAAGATGTAGAAGGGATTATGAATGCTGATCCAAAACAGTTTTCTGAGGCGCAACTCATCCCCAAAGTATCCTATAATGAAGCAATTGAGCTGGCTTATTATGGGGCATCTGTAATTCACCCCAAAACTATTCAGCCACTCAAAAATAAATCAATTCCACTTTTCGTGAAATCATTCATTAATCCTGAATTGCCAGGTACAGAAGTGATAGAAAATGACAGTAGAACTCTAAACGATACACAATGCTATATCGTAAAGCATGATCAGTCATTGATTACTATTGCTTCAAGAGATTTTTCATTTATTGTTGAAGATAATTTAGAACTCATATTTAGTACTTTTAATCAAGTGGGTATTCAGCTAAATCTGATGCAAAATTCTGCTATTAGTTTTATGTCTTGTTTTAATAAAAATGATGCAAAAACAGAGGCAATTTTAGAAGTTTTAAAAGATAAATTTACGGTGCAAATAAACTCAGGATATACTTTATTGACTGTATTTAATTACAATGATGCTTTTAATCAATTGGATAAAATTATTGATGGAAGAGATATTGCTCTGGAGCAAAAATCAACTTCAGCTCTTCAACTATTGCTTATTAATTAAATTGGGATCAATGGGACCAGTTTTAATCTCAATATCATCCTGATATTGAATGGTACTTTTATTACCCATAATGGTTACGTCAAATACACCATTTTTTTTGCCGTTCTCAAAATGGCCTTTGATCGATTGTAGACCATCTTTAGTTGCTTGGGTACAAACTCCGTGAGGTTTACCATTTTTAAAATACCCATCAATTATTCCATCTGGTGTTGTTAGTGTTCCACGTCCTGAAAATGAGTTGTTTACGAGTGTTCCTGTATAGGAATATCGATCTTTTATAGTATAGGTTCCTTGGCCATGCATTTTATCTTGTTGCCAATCACCAAGATAGGTGGTTTTATTAGAGTATCCTATACGACCTTTACCATGTTTTTTGCTCATTGCAAAACTACCCGAATAGGAGTATTGGTATATTTTTGAATAAAACTCTCCTTGGCCCCAAAAAAATCCTAGTTTGAATTCGCCTTCATATTTATTACCAAACGAATCAATATATTGGCCTTTTCCATGAGGAACACCATAGGACCATTCACCTTGATATTTTGCAGTTCCCTCGCCCCACATCATACTTCCGACACCATCAACAGTATTCCCGTTGATTTTTTGGCCGTCTGGAACTAATCGGATGCCTGTTGCAGCAATAATTGATTCTCTATTCTCTTGAAGTGTTTTTAAAGTAGCTGTGATTTTAAGGTGATATAATTTTCCATTCTCAAAGTAAAAATCTATCTGAAAATCATCGGTATTCATTCGGCGTTGAAATGGATTTTCTGAGACAAAATCCAGCCCACCAGATTTTTCTTGAATTTGATCAATATTCATACCCCATTGAATATTGAAAGGCATTGAACCGGTATATTTTTGATAACTGTATCCACTATCGAATAAGGATACCATATACAAGCTAATGTCAGTATTGAACGCCAAGCCAAAGCCATTTTCCTTGTAATCAATTTTATATAATCTTAGATAGGGTAAAAATGACTCGACGGGTTTACTCTTTTGATAGGGTTTTAAAAAATTTGCCACCTCAGAATTGGTGTAGGGTTTACCGATCATATTCTCAGGTGATTGAGCGAAGGTTATCCCATGTATTATATTAAAAAAGAAAAAAAGGATGAGCTTGATTTTTTTTAGATGCATGGATAAATAATATGAACAAATGTATTAGCTATATGTTAGACATCATAATTGGACGTTAAATAAAGTTGTTTTATTTAAGACGAGATGATTTAGGATTCAGTTGCTTTCACTATTTTAGATTGACATTAAATATTACATTCGCAATACCAAATAATGAGTATACATAAAGTGCTATTTAGATTTGAGGAAAATCCTGATAAAGCGATTTTCGTTGAAGTAGAAAGTGGAGACACGATACTCGATGCAGCTTTGGATAACCAAATTCATTTGAACCATAACTGTGGTGCGGTATGTGCCTGCAGCACATGTCACGTATATATAGAAAAAGGAATGGATGCTTTGCCAGAGATCACAGATAAAGAAGAAGATTTTATTGATCGGGCAGAAAATCCAAGGATTAATTCTAGATTAGGTTGTCAATGTATTATAAATTCAGACATTGAAGTAACTATTCCCGATCAAAGTAGCATAATTGGACATTAATTTATGAGTAATAAAAACTTCTATGAGCCCCCAATGAAATGGTCAGATTATGAGGACATTGCACTAGCATTGTATGAAAAATTTGGTGATGAATTTGGTGAAGCTCAAATATATCGTATCCGCTTTACGGATTTGTTAAATTGGGTACTAGAATTGCCAAATTTTGAGGGTAAACGTGAGGATAGCAATGAGGGACATCTTGAAATGATCCAGAGTAGTTGGGTTTACGAATGGCGTGATAATCAATGATTTGATTATGGTATTAGATAAATTAAGCAGCATAAAAACATTTATTTTTGACATAGATGGTGTCTTTACTAAGGGTCAGGTTCTTGCTCAAAAAAATGGTGATCAATCTCGATTTTTTAATATAAAAGATGGTTTTGCTGTCCAATATGCTATCAAACAAAAGTATAACGTCATTATTATCAGCGGTGGAAACTCTGAAGGTGTAAAGCAAAGATTAAGAACTTTAGGCATTACTGAAATTCATATGGGAGTTTCTGATAAAAAGGAATTCTTAGCTCAACTCTCCAATCAACTTAATCTAAATTTAAATGAAGCTTTATACATGGGAGATGATTATCCAGATTTATCTCCCATGCGCATGTGTGGTTTAAAAGTGGCACCTGCAGATGCTGCATGGGAAGTATTAAAAGAGTCAAATATGATAACCAAAGCCAAAGGTGGAGAAGGGGCCATAAGAGAGATCATAGTTCAAGTATTAACCATTCAGGATGCTTGGCAAGATTCCAATCACGCTGTATGGTAAAATCTACATCCTTTTAGTTTTGTGGTTTTATACTCATTTGAAATTTATTAATTTGTATTCATGAATTTTCTCGAATTAATAACTTCATATAAATATCCAATTACGTTTACATTTTTTGCATTATGGGTTGTATTTTTTGATGGAAATAGTGCAATCTTTATTTATAGACAATACCAAGAGCTCAAAGAATTAAAAGCTCAAGAATCTTTTTTATCTCAAGAAATAAATGATATGACAATAGAAATGGAAGTTTTAACATCTAATGATGAAAAGCTGGAAAAATATGCCAGAGAAAATTATTTTTTTAAAAAGGATAATGAGGATATTTACATAATTGAAGAAAAAATTGATTAACTGAATTTCTGTTGAATTATGCTCAGAATTTTTTGATGCAAAATTACATTGCTAGCTAAAATAGAATTTCCAAATACAAATTGATTTTTGGCGTGAAAATCAGTTACTATTCCACCCGCTTGTTGAACAATGTATGCTCCCCCAGCAACATCCCATGGACTTAAATTGAGTTCATAAAATGCATCAAATCTTCCGCACGCTGTGTAAGCCAAATCAATAGCAGCACTTCCCATTCTTCGTATACCTTTGGTTTCTCTCATCAATTTTTCGAGTAATTGAAGGTAAGACTTCATTTCATCAAAATTATAGTATGGGAAACCTGTGGCAATCAAAGTATCTGACCATTTATTTCGTTTTGAAATTTGAATGCTGGTGTTATTGAGAAAAGCCCCTTGGGGTGTAGCCGAAAACATTTCGTGGTCTTGAGGAACAAAAACATTAGCATATACGGGTTTTTCGCAGGCATATAGAGCAATAGATATAGCAAATTTGGAGTGACCAAAAAGATAATTAGTTGTACCATCCAAAGGGTCAATAATCCAATATAGTTCAGGATTTTTTTCTAAAGTCGTTTTTTCTTCGGTAAGAAAACCAGCAGAAGGTGTTATTTTTTTAAGTTCTTTAACTAGTTTTTTTTCACTTTCAATATCCACATAACTAACCAGTTGGTTTAAGCTTTTTTCTTCTATTTGAATGGGATTTACTTTGGTTTGATGTTCGCATTGAAAATCCCCAACTTCAAAGAGGACTTTTTCTATCTGTCGGATTTGATAAGTACTAAGCATCAATATTTTCGTTATACTTTTCCAATATGAAATTCCATGCTACTTCCATATCAAGTTTTTCTAGCATTTCATTATAATTCTTGGCTACAAAATTCCTACCTAAATCTGTTTGAGAATTCCAATAATTGGGATTTTTCTCAATTTGCTTTATGACTTCTTCAAGTTTCTTGGCAAATAATAGAATATTCTTTTCAGGAATAGCCATTGTAAAATCTTCTTTAAAATATTCTTTGCCACCTTTGCCAGGATATCCAATGACGATACACCCGCTAGCTATAGCTTCTATAGCTGGTAATCCGAATCCCTCATCCAGATTTGAACTTAAAAAAATAGAGCTTTCCTGCATGGCTTTTGAAACATCAGCATGAGTAAAATGATCAATGTCTATAAGTTCCCAATGGGCTAAATTTCCTCTTAATGAATTCATCTGAAGAACTTGCTTAATATCGGCATGGTTTTTACGAGACATATACAATATTTGTTTCTTTTTATGGGTAGCTGATTGAAATTGATTAGTATCGATGCTATGTCGTATTTTAAATGTGGGGTGTTTTGGGAATAGATAATGCATATAGCCCATTGCATCGTCAGAATTTACCAATGAAGCGAGCACTTTTGGATGATTGTATGGGACTTTTTTAGCGGATACATCTATGGGAAATTCTTGAAGTGCTTGATAACAATTTTGGTTGTATATCACTTTAAAATTAGAGGAAAAAACTTCAGTAATCCTGGGTCCAAATACTTCTGGAAAAATCAGTATATCAGTATCCTGTATAATCAGATCATTTTTTGAGAATTGTGCCTCTCTCAACTTAACATACCATTGCGGTTTAGAAGCAGGCTGATTATTCAGTTCGGCATGCAATAAATAATGATAGGTAGTTGGTGTTTCATGGTCAAACCATTGTGGTGAGAAACCTTGTTTTTGGTGAACTACCAGTGCCGTATATCCGTAAGAATTAAGGATATCTACCTGCCTATAAATTTGCTTCAAACCACCGCTTGGTTCGGATATATCTGGACATACAAATAATAATCGAGGTGTCATGCTCTGCTCCAAAGGTAGGGAATTCTAGAACCCTATATTTAATTTTATTGACCAAGAACTTTTGCGTCTACAAAAAACGATGACTGGATATCGATATGATGATCGGAAGTTAATATTTCATCAGTAACAGTATTTACGCGAAGGGTAAATTTTTCTTTTTTTATATATTCTTTTAAATCTTCATTCGAAATATGAAGGGAAAGAAATTTTTCAATATCCCCTGGAATATCTTCTTTCCATGCTATTCTTTTTTCTTCCAGATCTTCAGCTACAATAAATAGTTCAATTTTTTTTAAAAAACGAAAGTTACTGTTGTCAGGAGCAGTGATTTTAAGGTTTAATTGGGTTAAATGAATGGTTTCAATCAAGTCTTTTCGTGTATCATTAACGGCAAATGTTGATTCGGCATTTGACTGTATATCAGGAGTGAATACAGTAAACGGAAGCTGAGTTCCTGTAGATGATTGTATAATAATTGATTCATTATACGTCATGTGAAATTGAGTTAGTCGATCTATTTTTTTACAACCTACACCTATAACAAGTAAAAGAACGGTGAAACCGGACAATTAGAATTATACATTTCCGACGTTATCTACAAGATAGACCCAAAGTTTATGACGGAGCTAAAAGGCAGATTTGATGCTTTAGGAAAAAGTGGGGAAGATGTAGATAATATCATGGCTGATCTGGATAAGGTTGGATTCTCAGAGGGAAACAGTGCAACCTGGTCTCAAATAAAAAATGCAATTGATAGCAGATTCAAGGATAGATCGCCAGGATTCGTATCAGTGGAAATGCCAGAGTTTGAATTTGCATATGATGTCGAAAAGAAGGACCATATCTAAATGTTACCCTTATTATAAAAGACTTTGTTGGAGATGTTAACTTCGACGAGCAAGATTTCTCAGACGATATACTTACCGATCTTTTTTACAAAAAGTAGTATTTTCTTTTTTTATCCCCGAGGATTAAATCTATATTGGTGATATAAAACAAGGAGATATGAAAAAGTTAGTCATCTTATTAGCACTTTTACTTCCGGCAGCATCATTTGCCCAAATCAATATTGAGCAAATAGATGATATTAATGGTTATCCAGCTTTTATTATTACTTACGACAATCACATTGTTGACCTCAACGAAACCAGATCTCTTGTAGGTGCGAAACCGCTCACGGAGACCCCTGAAATGATGCTCAAGTCAAAGGAGAGAGCTATTTGGGCTGCAAATAATTTGGAAGAATATGGTCACGAAGGAATGGATCTCTTCATGGACCGTAAAAAAGCTTCAGAGAATGCAGCTAGCAATTACGGTCTCTATATAAATACTAAGAGCTTGGTTCTTGCAGACAATAAGGTAAATTATATTCGCACTCAAGTTTTGGAAAGCAGTAGAAGTTCTTTAAATTCGTACATTACTTATCGTGCTTCAAATTCTTATAACAACTCAGATGGTCATTATGCTAACAGAACAAACACCAGCATAGACACCCGTCAGTTAACCAGTAATCAATGGACAGAGTGCGGAAATGCTTTGATTCTATTTTACAAACCAGGAAGAACAATAGAGGACCGGGAAGGCAACAAAAGAAAAGTTACTGGATATGTCGTTTGGCACTATGAACTTTTCCAATAAATAGGAGCATAACAAAAGCAGACCTTTTAGGGTCTGCTTTTGTTTTTAAGTAATATTTATTTTAAGAATGAATCCTTAGTCGGATAGATCGCTTACCCATTTAGCTACCGTTACTGGCTTAGGACATATAATATAATTTTATTCATTGCTGCAAATTAATGGGTAGGTGATATTTTTATGATCAAAGAATTTATGATATTCATCATATTAAGATGTGATACTTGTGAGTTTTTCTACCTTTGCTAAGATGAGCAGTATGGAAAATTCAGTAGTAATTATTATTCCCATATACAAAACACTAGGCAAATCTGAGCTTCAATCCATCGCTTCATTGAATAAAATTAAGTTATCCCAACCATTAAAAGTATTCTTGATGGGAAGTCAAAATATGGTGGTTTCTAATCTTTCTCAAATACAGTCTGTTTTGAACAATAGGGTTAAAGTAATGACTTCATTTTTTAAAGCGAGCTATTTCAAGAGTATTATTTCATACAATCAATTGTTATTATCTCGGACATTTTACCAACGATTTAAACGTTATACATACATGCTTATTTTTCAGACGGATGCATGGATTATTAGTGATAGATTAGATGAATTTTTAACCAAGGATATCACATACATTGGAGCTCCATGGCTAGAAGCAGATGTGCCAGAAAAAATAGGTCTTTCGGTGGGTAATGGTGGTTTTTCACTGCGACACATTCCGCGTTTTCGTGATATATTACAAAAAAATATAGTGATCCCAGATTTTTTATGGAGATTATATAATCCTGTAGTACCGCTGAAAAGACGCATTTTTAAGATAATGATTTACTGGCCATTTCAATGGATAAGTTTTTTATTTAAGTACTCGTTTTATTTTGAAAAAGCAAAGTATAATTGGATGAATGAGGATATCGTCTGGTCTAGATTTATTCAAGATTTTACATCATATTCACTTCCTTCAATCGACGATGCATTATTATTTAGCTTTGAAACAAATCCTCAAAAGTGTTTTCAACTTAACAATAACCAACTTCCCTTTGGGTGTCATGCAAGAGAACGATATGATTATGCTTTTTGGCAAACTCAGTTAAAAGATTTAGACCATGAATGAGTTAAGTATTACGATCATTACACCTAACCTGAATGGAGGAAAGTACCTAGAAGCGTGTATTAATTCTATCCAAAACCAAAATTATCCAAATTTAATTCATGTTGTAATTGATGGAGGATCAACGGATAATTCCATTGATATTTTAGAAAAAACTCAGACTTCTTATGAAATAGTAAAGGGTTTAAATAATTATGAGGCCATACATTATGGATTTCATAAATATCCTTCAGATATACAAGCGTGGCTCAATGCCGATGATTTGTATAGGGAAGGAGCGATTCATTCAGTAATGTATGTTTTTAAACAGTTTAAGCATATTTCCTGGTTAACAGGTACCCCGAGTTTTTCAAATCAGGACGGCATCATTCAAGTATCTGAAGCGCATGCTTACCCTTTAATTTCAAAATATACATGGACGATATCCTCTAAAATATACATACAGCAAGAGTCTACATTTTGGCGACAATCATTATATAAAAAAGTAGGTGGATTATCTATTGATTATAAATATGCAAGTGATTATCACCTTTGGTTTCGTTTTTTTAAACTAGAATATCTATATGCATTACCCCAGATTTTGGCCAGTTTCAGAATTCATTCAAATGAACAGATTTCTGTTTCAAACAAAATACGATACGAGTCCGAAGTTTTATCGATCATTCAATTAGATAATAGGTCAACTTTATTTAAGATATGGACAAGAATTTGGATGGTTTCAGATTATTTTATAATTCGTATACCAGTGATTCGAAGATTATATGCAAAATTTGGTTTTAGACAGAAATATTTGGGATTTGCGTCGCGACTTTTATTTTATAAATCGGGAAATATTATTCAAGAATAAAGGCTTTTTATAAAGCCAACTAATAGGAATAGGGAATGGGATCTTAGGTTAGTTGATGATGTATAACTTTCCAATACCATTAGTGAAGAAATGATCACCTGATGTTTCGCGAATTTTTAACGTTTCTCCATTTAGTTGAGCTTTTACTTTATATAAATATACCCCGTTAGCTAGTCGGTCACCGAATTGATCTGTACAATCCCAAGCAAATTCGGTAATATTATGGCCAATCGTAATAAACCCTAATTCAGCTCGTGTAATTTTGCGAACTATTTTTCCTGTAACAGTCATAATTTGAATCTGAATATCGTCAGGAATTTCCTTGCCAGTAAGTGTAAAGACAAATTGTACGGAACTTGAGGCAGGGTTGGGGTAGGGAAAGAAATTAGTAATACTGGCAGATTGTATGACCTCAAAAT
>Ga0115570_10001859_pt1 | contig 16648 bp, 14 predicted proteins | sample COGITO_mtgs_1205_3_FD_87294 | JGI IMG/M metagenome (GOLD analysis project Ga0115570, IMG submission 87294) | Pelagic marine microbial communities from North Sea - COGITO_mtgs_120524 | ecosystem: Environmental > Aquatic > Marine > Epipelagic | place: Germany:Helgoland, sampling site Kabeltonne... | reverse complement strand
GATCTTGCTAATTGCCGTTTTTCAATGGAGCCGTAATATTTGGCCCACCACACCGTTATGACGTCACATTAAGTAGTGTTGAAGTTATGATCTCTCGGGTTTTAGAGGGATCTATGACCGTGTCAATTTCCAAAAAGCTAGCTGTTTCAGCGGCTTTGCCGCGCTCGTACATCTCAGAAAGCAGCGAGTCATAGAGCGCCTTTCTCTGATCATCATCGGCAGCCGCTTCAAGCTCCTGCTTGAAGCCTAACTTAACGGCTCCCTCCAGTCCCATGGCGCCAAACTCACCCTCTGGCCAGCTGGCAGCTAGCACAGGCACTTCGAATGAACCGCCAGCCATGGCCATTGCGCCAAGACCGTACCCGCGCCGCAGAAATATACTGACAATAGGCTGACTAAACGTCGCGCCAGCGATAAATAGCTCTGACATTACGCCCGGCGCACCTGCTTCCTCACTGCTGGGCCCGACCATAAATCCCGGAGTGTCGATCAGAGAAATTAGCGGTAGCTTCCATCGTTCCGCCAGTCGGAAAAGATCAGATGCCTTTTGTGCTGCCTGAGTGTCAATTGCTCCACCCAAATGGCGGCAATCACTGGCCATAACCGCGACAGGTATGCCGGCGACACGTGCGAGTCCTGCAAAGATAGCTTTGCCATAGTCGCTACGGATCTCCAAAAGCGAGTCGATATCTGTGAGCGTCGTAATTATAGAGCGTACGTTGTAGGCCATGCGTCGGTTGCTAGGTAAGCTATCTCGCAAGTGCGATTGGTCATGGGCTTGCCAAATAGCAGCTCGACCTTGGGTATAGCTCAGCGCAAGTTTTGCAATAGAGGTGGCGTGCGATTCATCATCAGCGAGCACATCCACCACACCGTTACGAAGGTGTGTCTCAACAGGCCCTATTTCAGTCGGCTTATAGTGGCCGAGCCCGCCGCCCTCTATCATTGCGGGGCCCGCCATTCCGATATAACTGTTTCTTGTCGCTATCCTCAAATCTGCCGCGCCAAATAAGGCGGCATTGCCTGCGAAACAAAAGCCATGATTTACAGCGATTCTGGGAACGTGTCCCGCTAAGCCTGCCCAACAATAAAACGTATGCACGTTAAGGCCTCCCATTGCGATAAGCACATCTGTATCGCCCGGGCGTCCACCGCCTCCTTCGGTATACATAATTATGGGTAGAGCTTGCTGGCGTGCCAGCTTAAGTATTCGGTCGATCTTTTTGTGATGAAAGAAACCTTGTGTGCCAGCAAGTACTGAGTAGTCATTCACGATCAAAGCCGTTGCCGTTCGCTCCCTCGGGTAGCTGTCGGCGTTGACCGGCCCAATGACAGTTAATACGCCATCGCCGGGTGTTTCGACTTGTAAATCCTTTATAGAACGCCGAGACCGCTGTGCTGCAACAGTCAATTCTCCATATTCGATACCGTCGAGCCCACCGAGTAAGTCGTTTAAATTTTCCCGCGCGGTACGGCCACCTTTATGTCGGCGTTTCTCAACCATAGAGGCACGATTTTCGTCTAAAAGTAGTGAGCGCCGCGCCGCAAGCTGCTCAAAGGGAGTTTTGTTGTTGTCAGTCATTGCTGTCTCCAAAGCGCGCTGCAGTGTTTTTTGGCGCGCGAGGTGCGTGGGCTAGCTATGCGCGGTTAACGCGCTGTACTGGGGTTGGTCGATCGCCAGCTGCCCGGCGACTGTTTGGCGAAGGTGATGGTCTAGCCCAGGCGTAGTCAAAGGCAGGTCGGCACGTAGTTGATGCACCAACTGCCATTGCAGCTGATCTAGCGCGCAGTTTTCGCTAAATAAGCTTTTTAGTCGCTTATGCTCCGATTGCGCTAAAGACTCGCCATGTAAAAGCTCCCGTTGAGCAATCCCCAGAGAATTACTGGCTACTTTCGTGAGAAACGCTGTTTGACCGTTGCTCGTGACTGCGTGTTCGTCGAGAAACCTACGGACACTTTCTATAAGCTCTGCGGGCATGGGAAGGTGAGGGCCACTACTCAACTCTCTGCTTTTCGGTATATCGAAGCTACCCGGGATGATGAGGTTGACGCAGTCCATCTGTCCCTCAGACGAACGCCGGCCGATAACCGGGCGCTCTAAGCTAGGAGTCTCTCCAGAGCGCCATGTAGATGCCATACATAGCGTGGTTATGGACCACCAGAAAGAACCAAAGACCTGCCAAAAGATTAAATCCTCGGGCGTGATGTCAATGTCTATTACCGACTTATACCCCTCGAGTAGATCATTGACGGTACCGAAGCCTCCGACGGGTAAGTGTGAGCGACCAAAGCGCCATGAGTTAACACAAAGCCAGCCGAGATCGCGAACAGGGTCGCCAATTTGTGCTAACTCCCAGTCTAGGACTGCGCAAATACCATTGGCATCGATCATTAGATTGCCGTTGCGAAAGTCACCGTGAACGAGGGTCTGACGCGACTGTTCTGGCAAGTGCTCTAATAGCCAGCGGGCCGTAAAATCGATCATGGGCGCCGGCACATTAAGCGCCTTATACGCGTCCCAAGTGTCTAGAATCAATGTTTGGGGTGAAACTGCAGGCAGCATACTGCGTAGGTCGTCATCGACAGGGATCGAATGAATATGCGCTAAAGCTTGTCCGCATTGTCTTGCGAGCAGAGGTCGAACCCCTGCAAGAGCCTCTGATTTTACAATACGTTGACCGAGCGTCTCACCTTCGAGCCACTCCATGAGATAGCCGTCACCTAATTCGTCATCGGGTTTCAGTACGCTAATCAGCTGAGGAACCGGTATGCCTGCGTTGCTCGCGAGCTGCAGTAAGCGTGCTTCCACTTTAGGTGGCATTTGTCCAGGAAGCGCTTCTCGATCGACTAGCGGTTGTGCGCGACGCAACGCGAACTTACGTTCAGTACCATTGCAGAGGGACGAAATGTAAAAGGTTTGCTGACTCGCCCCGGCGGTCAGCTGCTTGCATTCCAGTATTTTCTCGAACGCAGGAATTTCTCGTTTGAGCACTGTATTCAGGGGCTGCATTAGAGTTTCGGTAAGTGACATTAATCAACGCCTTTGGGTTTTTTTTGATTCATAAAGCCGAATAGATAGCCGGCTACTCGTCGCATTTGGATTTCATCGGCGCCTTCCGTAATTCTGTAGCGCCTATGGTGTCGATAAATATGCTCAAACGGCTTATAGCGCGAGTAGCCCATACCACCATGTACTTGCATGGCAGTGTCTGCCGCTTCGCAGCAGAGCCTATTCGCTTGGTAATTGCAGATCGATACTTTATCGGACACTGAGAAAGCGCCGTCTCTATCCATAAGCCATGCTGTTTTATGGATTAAGGCGCGCAGCATTTCACAGCGAGCCTGAAGGTCTACGAGGGGAAACTGAATGCCTTGATTGCTGGCAAGAGGCTTGCCGAAGGGTCTGCGCGTTTTTGCATACTCAACGGCCTGGTTAACACAGTACTGCGCCGCTCCTAAGCTTGATGCCGCTTGGCGAATGCGATTCTCGTTGAAGAAGTGCTGGACAATCTGTAATCCACGACCCTCGCCACCAAAAATAGCTGTATCTGGGACGCGGACATCTTTGAAGCTCACATGCGCGTGATCTGTCGGCATGTTAAACGTCCAAAGGTACTCCTCTATTTTAACGCCCGATGTTTCCATGGGCACCAAAAATGCTGTAATCCCAAGGGCATCACCGGGCTGGCCAGAAGTACGTGCCATGACCATGTCGCACTGCGCAATGTGAACACCGGTGTTCCATGTTTTTTCACCGTTGATAATCCAGTAGTCGCCCTTCTTGACGGCATTGGTCTCCATGTGTGTAGCATCTGAACCGTGTTCAGGCTCAGTAATACCAAAGGCAAAGCCCGCCGTGGCATTCTTTAGTCCATGTACCCAGTCGCTCTTCTGTTGCTCAGTGCCATACTCCAGCATGAGTAGAAGGCCTATGTTATTGCCAACGATTGAGTGCTCGTTTTGTAAGTCGTTATGAAGCCCTAATCCCTTTGCTGCCAAGTGCTCACGAATAATAGCCATGCCCAAGTTGCCGCCATCACGTCCCCCGTGCTCCTTAGGGAACGGATAGCTAAAAATATTTGCTTCGATAGCACGTCGCTTTGCCTCGGCGAGCAGCGCTTCCCATTCTTCATTGGGCAACCCTTGCCTGTCCCAGTCTGTGCGAGCGTCTTCACGACGATGGTCAAAAAAGCGGATATTGTCGTTTTCTGCCTCTAAGGGCTTTATGTGTGACGCAATAAAGGCATCGAGTTCATCGAGGAATTCAGCAATGTCTTCGGGTATATCAAAGTTCATGAATGTCCCTTAAATTCCAATCAACATGGCGGTTTTTGCGTGAAGTTACTGTGACAAGCCGTTACTATTTTCGGCCGGTAAAGGCTGAAAACTACCTGCAGTAATTAGAATCACGATAACGTTAGATGCCGTTGATTGAGCCTTCGGCAAAGACTTATCGTGCCATAAAAACGTATCGTGCAGTAGAAAGTTGCAGCGTTTCCGCCGCTTATCTAGGAGAAACATATGGATTATAACTATGACTCTATCCCCTTGCCCCGCCGCGCTCATCTTTCTCCAGGGGAGTCGCAGGCGAGAGCCGATGCTTTTTACGAATCTTTGCAAAAACGACGTACGGTAAGGCATTTCACCGATGAGCCTGTTGATCGCGCGCTGATAGAGCGCTGCCTTTTAGCTGCAGGCACAGCACCCAGTGGTGCCAACCACCAGCCTTGGCACTTTGCTTGTGTAAGCAGCCCAGATATAAAACGTAAAATTCGTGAGGCCGCCGAAGTCGAAGAGCGAGAGTTTTATGGTGGTAAAGCAGGAGGCGAGTGGCTAAAGGATCTAAAAAAAATGGGCACCGACGCTAGTAAACCCTTTCTCGAGACCGCTCCATGGTTGATTGCTATTTTTGTCGAGCGATACAGTGTGGATGAGCAGGGCAATAAGCGGAAAAACTATTACACATCCGAGTCAGTAGGCATCGCCACGGGTTTTCTTATAAACGCGTTACACCAAGCCGGCTTGGCAACGCTTACACATACGCCCAATCCAATGAAATTTTTGAGCGAGATACTGGAGCGTCCAGCGAATGAGCGGCCGTTTGTTTTGCTCGTCGTGGGCCATCCTGCTGAGGACGCGGTGATCCCACGTGCTGCCACTGTGAAAAAGCGGATCGAGGAGATAGCGAGCTTTTGTTAGCTCTAGGTTGTGCGTAGTCTATGTGGGTAATGGTAAGGCTAATGGTGGGCTGATTTCATGAGAAAGGAGCAGTACATATGATGAGGCAACCGATCCGTTTGGTGGGTGGCACGGGCTCGCCTTATACCCAGAAGATGGTGGCGCTGCTGCGCTACCGGCGCGTGCCTTACGCGATTACTTGGGGTCAGCCCGACCAGGCATGTGATGCGTTGGGAGTGAAAAAGCCAGCGCCGATATTCATGCCCACCTTTTTCTTTGAGGAGGAGGGCGCACTTACGGCCACGACCGACTCCACACCCATCATCCGTCGTCTGGAGGAGATGTATCCCTGTCGCTCGGTACTGCCTGAAGATCCTGTACTCGCCTTCATCGATTATTTGATAGAGGATTTTGCCGACGAGTGGTGCACTAAGTACATGTTTCATTACCGCTGGCATCCTAAAGATGATGCGGATAATGCCGCGACGCTGTTACCTTTAGGACTCGATGTAAGCTTGCCCAGTGATGCCCACGAGCAATTCAAACGCTACATTGCTGATCGACAAATCAATCGTCTCTACGTGGTGGGTTCAAATGACACGACGGCGCCAATTATTGACGCCAGCTATCGACGTTTCTTGGCTGCAATGGAAAACCACCTGGCTAACCAAAAATTCATGCTGGGCAATCGTCCGGCTGCCGGTGATTTCGGTCTGTATGGCCAGCTTACCCAGCTGGTGGGTTTCGATCCCACCCCCCGGGCCATCGCCCACGAAGTATCCCCGCGCACTGTGGCCTGGGTTGATCACATGCACGATCAGAGTGGCCACGAGCCGAAGGAGCAAGACTGGCCTCGTCTGGAAGACCAACCCGAGAGTCTGAAGGGCCTGATGGATGAAATTGGGAGAGTGTACGCCCCAGCGCAGTTAGCCAATGCGCGCGCTGTGAAAGCGGGTGAGAAGACCTGGGAATCGGAGATCGATGGCGTTTGCTGGGCGCAGCAGACTTTTCCGTACCAGGCTAAATGCCTGCAATGGACCAATGAGCGATACAGAGCGCTTGGCGACACAGATCGTGCGCGGGTGGATACGTTTCTACAGAACACCGGTGTGGAAAGAATGCTTTCACGCGCGTAATTGGAACGGTAACTAGAGGTAGAAAAGCATGAAATTTACAGATTTTGCTAAATCAAGAAAAAGTGTCAGAGGCTTTCTCGATAAGCCCGTACCTAAGCAGGTCGTCGACGATATTATCAATGCCGCCAAGTGGGCGCCGAGTTCCTACAACACGCAAACTTGGCGTGTGCATGCTGTCACAGGTGATCCGCTGGAAAAAATTCGCAAAGGAAATACGGAAAATACCCTGGCGGGAAAACCCTACGTCAGAGACTTTCCCTATAAAGAGGAATACGAAGGTGAACACAGGAAGCGGCAGGTCGATGTGGCTATTCAGTTATTCGAAGCTATGGGTATCGAGCGAGACGATAAAGAAAAGCGCATGGATTGGATGCTGCGCGGTTTTCGTCAGTTCGATGCCCCCGTATCGCTGGTATTGACGTACGATAGACATTTGGAACCTGCGGCCATTAGTCAGTTCTCGCTGGGCTCACTGGCCTACGGCATAGTACTGGCAGCGTGGGAGCGTGGGTTGGGGTGTGTTATTAACGGTCAGGGCATCATGCAGTCCGATGTGGTGCATGAACATGCGCAAATTCCTGATGATGAAAGCATTATGATTTGTATTGCATTGGGTTATCCCGATGACAGCTTTCCCGCAAATCATGTGCGCTCGGAGCGTGCTGACAATAGCGATTTTGTCCGGTACGTGGGTTTTTAGCGTCTTGAGCGTGTGCCAGGGGACCCTGATTTCCGCAGTGTGCACCCTGGCTCCATTCTCGTCTATCACCGATGATGGTCTGACGCTTTAACCTGTTTAGCAGACGAATAAACCACAGAAACAGGCGTTTAGGCCCCTCGATTGTTAACTCGCCGTATAGCGGTTGATAATCATTTTGCCCAGGGCCATATGGTGAACCTGATCAGGGCCGTCCGCCTGGCGGCACCAGCGTGCGTAGTTAAAGCCCTCCGCCATGCAGTAATCCTCAGTCAGACCGCCGGCACCGTGGATCTGCATGCAGCGGTCAATCAAATTCTGAATCATGATCGGAACAGTGGTTTTACTCGCTGCGATTAAGTCCATGGCATCTTTGGAGCCCACCTCATCCATTTTAAGGCAGGTCTTTAATACCAGCATGCGGACCATTTCTAATTCTGAAAAAGATTTTGAAATATCTTCTCGCACGCTCTGGTGCTGACTCAGTTGACGTCCGAAGGTCGAGCGTGAAGACGCGCGATCGCACGCTAGCTCAAGCGAGCGCTGGCCGATACCGATTAGGCGCATACAGTGATGAATACGGCCTGGGCCCAAGCGACCCTGGGCAATCTCGAACCCGCGTCCCTCTCCGAGTAATACATTTTCTACCGGCACACGAACATTATTGAAATGAACCTCGGCATGACCGATAGGTGCGTCATCGTAGCCCAATGTCGTCAGAGGACGCACAATGTCAATGCCCGCTGTATCTTTGGGGACCAACACTTGGGTTTGTTGTTTATGGCGGTCAGGGTTCTCCGGGTCGGACTTACCCATAACGATGAAGATGGCGGTGCGCTCGTACTTAGCATTGGTAATAAACCACTTTTTACCGTTAAGCACCCACTCGTCGCCATCCCGAACAATACTTAACTCAACGTTGGTAGCATCGGAGCATGCCACTTGAGGTTCAGTCATCAGGTAGCTCGAGCGAATATCTCCGTTGAGAAGTGGAGTTAACCACTGTTCCTGCTGCTGTTGATTACCATACTTCATGAAGACTTCCATGTTTCCAGTATCAGGCGCGTTACAGTTGAAAACCTCTGGCGACCAGATCACACGGCCCATAATTTCTGCCAATGGCGCGTAGTCAAAATTGCTCAATCCACCATGGTCCACAAATTTCGATAGGCTGGGCGGTACAAACAGATTCCACAGTCCGGCTGCCTTCGCTTTTTCTTTCAACTCGTCTATTAATGGCACAGGTGCCCAGCGGTTTTCCACGGAGTGCATATACTCGGCGTAGGCTTTCTCATTGGGATAGATGTGCTCATCCATAAAGGTGAGAAGTTTTTTCTGTAACTGCTGAGACTTTTCGCTAAATTCGAACACGTGAGCTCCCCTGAACTTTCTTAGCCGGTTAAATGTAGGGTCGCTATAGTGCCTGTTCATAGTCATTGAGTCGAGGCTGCAGTGATTGCGTAATGCGTGAGCTAGGTCTCTTAGGCATGACTGACAGCTCTCATGGCTATTTTGTCGTCGGGCCTGGGGCTCTGGTCTCGCCGTCGTATTGCTTGATCAACCAATGGAAGGTGCCCGTCACACTGCTGTGTGGCGGGAGGTTGCCCAACCTTACTCTAAGGCTCTAATAGCACCGCTTATGCTGCTCGTCGCTGCTGGTCAGCTGTGTATGCGGGCCTGAAAAGTGGTAGCTACGGGTGGACTTGAACCACCGACCCCAGCATTATGAATGCTGTGCTCTAACCAGCTGAGCTACGTAGCCACAAAGGAAGTGCCCCACAACTTTGGGGACGCGAATTCTCCAAAAAACCAGCACTTAAGTCAATGGCTGGTGCTTGATAACTGTGTGAAATTTTCCGCGAAGGGCGCTATTTGGTGCTAAACGTTGAAACGGAAGTGAATAACGTCGCCATCTTTCACAATGTACTCTTTCCCCTCTAACCGCCAGCGACCGGCGTCTTTGGCGCCTTGCTCGCCATTGTGCTGGATGAAATCGTCATAGCCAACAATCTCTGCGCGGATAAAGCCTTTCTGGAAATCTGTATGAATAACCGCTGCTGCCTCAGGGGCTGTTGCGCCAACCTTGACAGTCCAAGCCCGGACCTCTTTAACACCGGCGGTGAAATAGGTTTGTAGATTAAGGAGTTGATAGCCCGCGCGGATAACTCGGTTCAAGCCTGGCTCTTCCATACCCATATCAGCGAGAAATTCTAGACGCTCATCGTCCTCTAGTTCGACAATTTCAGATTCGAGCTTGTTGCAGATGCTCACCACTTGAGAGCCCTCGGCTTCAGCAAGCGCGCGTACTGCATCGAGATGAGGATTATTTTCGAACCCGTCCTCAGCGACATTGGCGATGTACATGGTGGGCTTGGTGGTCAGCAAATGAAGCGTTTTAAGTAACGCTTGCTCAGTATCATCGAGCTCCAGCGCACGTATGGGTAGTGCTTCATTGAGTTGGGGAAGAAGCTTATCTTCAAGTAACGCTTTCATGGCAATGGCGTCTTTATCGCCGCCTTTGGCTGTGCGCCCCACTTTATTGAGCTGTTTCTCGCATGACTCCAAGTCTGCCAGTGCGAGTTCGGTATTAATCGTCTCGATGTCTGCAAGCGGATCAATAGTGTTGGCGACATGAATAACGTTAGGATCTTCAAAGCAGCGCACAACGTGGGCAATGGCATCGGTTTCGCGAATATTGGCGAGAAACTGATTGCCGAGCCCTTCGCCCTTCGATGCCCCGGCGACTAGGCCCGCAATGTCCACAAACTCCATGGTTGCAGCGATTTCTTTCTCAGGTTTTACAATAGCGGAGATCTTGTCTTGTCGAGGGTCGGGAATCGGTACGATGCCTGCATTAGGTTCAATGGTGCAAAATGGGAAGTTCTCCGCATCAATTCCTGCACGTGTCAGCGCGTTAAATAGTGTCGACTTGCCCACATTGGGGAGGCCAACGATGCCGCATCTGATGCCCATGATAATTTCCTCGTCAATTAATCGGCAGCTCGCCGAGTATCGATACTGTGTAGTTGAGTCATTGCCTTCACCGCATCGCCCACCAGTAACAGCGGCAGCGCCCGAACAGCGTCATCAATGATGTCGTCTATGGCGGCCCGATCAGCCTTGTTAGGCTTTGATAACACGTAGCCTGACACACGGCTCGCATGCCCCGGATGGCCGATGCCAACTCTGAGGCGATGAAAATTTTTGTCACCGCCCAGAGCGGGAATAATATCTTTTAGCCCGTTGTGACCGCCATGGCCGCCACCCTGCTTAAAGCGCGCCTGTCCGGGATCAATGTCTAACTCGTCGTGGGCGATGAGTATCTCCTCTGGCGCAATTTGATAGAAATTTGCGATTGCCGCCACGGATTTGCCACTTCGATTCATAAAGGTCGACGGAACAAGCAGTCGCAAATCATGGCCTGCAACGGTTACACGCGCAGTATCGCCGAAAAATTTGCCTTCGGATTTCAGCGTTTGTCCGCCTTGACGCGCCAGTTCTTGAACGAAAAAGGCACCCGCATTATGACGGGTGCCCTCATACTCTTTGCCTGGATTGCCAAGCCCGACAATGAGTCGGATCTTAGCCATATCTAAGCCTTAGTCTTCGTCTGATTCAGCAGCGTCGACAGGTGCGTCATCTTCATCGGCTGACTTGCCACCCCGAGTTGCAACAACTGCGGCAACTGACAGGTCGTGATCGTCACCCAGTGCAAGCGCAGTTGAAACAACGCCTTCTGGGAGGACCAAATCAGAAATGTGGACGATGGCGCCGAGCGCTACATTGGCCATATCGACCTCAATGTACTCAGGAATGTCTTTTGGCAAGCATTGGACTTCAATGTCTGTCGCTTGATGCTGGATCATACCGCCACCGATTTTAACGCCCTCACACTTCTCCTCGTTAAGGAAGTGAAGTGGTACGTTAACCTTGATCGGTTTATTGGCTTCAACGCGCATGAAATCGACATGCATTGCAAAGCCTTTTGCTGGGTGACGTTGTACGTCTTTTAAAATGACGTTCTCTATTTCTCCCCCGACATTAACGTCGAGCAGAGCGGTATAGAACGCTTCGCTCTCAAGCATTTTCTCCAGGTCCTTGCGGATCAGGCTAATGCTTCTAGCGGGTTTGCTGCCACCATAAACAATGGCGGGGGTTTTGCCTTCAAGACGACGTAGGCGGCGGCTCGCACCTTTCCCTTCGTCAACTCGAGCTTCGGCTTCGATAGTAAAAGATTCAGACATGGTCTGTCTCCTGACATAACATCACTTAACCTGCGACCGGCGTAGTGATGGGTGGGTTTACATTGCCGGCGATTTAATCGTCGAACAATGCGCTAATAGATTCTTCGTTACTGACTCGGCGAATAGATTCAGCCAATAAATCTGCCATGGTAAGTTGGCGAATCTTTGGAATATCTCGCGCCTCCGTTGACAGTGGAATAGTGTCCGTCACTACAAGTTCGTCGAGCTCCGAGTTGCGAATAGTATCGAGGGCATTTCCCGATAACACCGCGTGCGTGCAGTACGCGACGACTTTGACCGCGCCGCGTGCTTTCAATGCGGCAGCTGCGGCGCACAGTGTGCCTGCAGTGTCGACCATGTCGTCAACCAAGATACATGTTCGTCCTTCAACGTCGCCAATCAAGTTCATGACTTGCGCCTCATTAGCGCGTGGGCGACGTTTATCGATAATAGCTAGTTCGGCGTCGTCTAACTGCTTCGCAATGGCTCGCGCGCGAACAACACCACCGATATCGGGTGATACAACGATAATGTTTTCATAGTTACAGCGAACGATGTCGTTATTGAGAATGCTCGATGCGTAAACGTTATCAACGGGACATGTGAAGAAACCCTGAATTTGCTCGGCGTGTAGATCGACTGTCAGTACGCGATCGACACCGGTTGAGACCATCATGTCTGCGACAACTTTCGAAGATATCGGCACGCGTGCTGATCGCACTCGACGATCTTGTCGGGCATAGCCGAAGTAGGGAACCACAGCGGTGATCCGTGCGGCGGATGCTCGGCGCAGCGCGTCGATCATTAGCAGCAGTTCCATAATGTTGTCATTGGTCGGCTGGCATGTGCTCTGAAGGACAAAAACGTCTTTGCCGCGCACGTTTTCATTCAGCTCAATGGTGATTTCACCGTCTGAAAACTTACTGACATTAGCGTCGCCGAGACTCATATAAAGCCGCTCAGCCACGAGTTCCGCAAGCTTAGGGTTTGCGTTGCCCGTAAAAACCATCATCTTGGACGACATGCTGCGCCTCGCACTGTGAAAAAATGGCTGGGGTGGCAGGATTCGAACCTGCGAATGGCGGGATCAAAACCCGCTGCCTTGCCACTTGGCGACACCCCAAAAGAACTCAGTTATGGTGCGCAATGATCGGAGGGCTGGTGTTTATGCCTCGCGCGACAATGGTTTCAAACTGCTCTTCAATCGCGGCGGCAATCTGCCGCGCCGAAGTTTCGTTGTCAAGCGCAGTGAACACACAAGCACCACTGCCGGTCATCATGGCAGGCGAGAATTTTTCAAGTAAATTCAGCGCCTTGCGCACCGCAGGATAATTAGCTTCGACCGCATGCTGCAAATCGTTGCGTATTGCCCCCGCGAAAAAGGCCGACATTGTGATCGGGGAAGTATCCCTTGTCAATTGCGGATCTGAAAAGATTTCGGCAGTACTCACATGACATTTAGGTCGCACAATGACGTACCAGCGTTCGGGCAGCTTAATCGGGGTAATTACTTCCCCAATACCTTCCGCCCAAGCGCTTTTGCCTCTGACGAAGACAGGTACGTCAGCGCCAAGCTGTAGACCTATGTGGGCTAGTTTGTCGATCGAATAGTTGAGATTCCAGAGGTGGTTAAGTACCAATAGCGTGGATGCCGCGTCGGAGCTGCCGCCACCGAGACCGCCACCCTGTGGGATCCGCTTCTCGATGCTTATGCGAGCGCCCATTTCTGGGGCATTGAGTGCACTGGCGGCGCGGATGATCAGATTGTCCTCGTCTGCTATCCCGATCACTCCTTTTGCGAGCGTGACGCCGGGCTCTTCTGTTCGCTCGAAGATCATGGAGTCACCCCAATCGAGCAACTGAAATACAGTTTGCAGGGTGTGATAGCCATCTGGCCTTTGACCGGTAACGTGCAGAAACAGATTAAGTTTAGCGGGCGCAATACATTCGATGCGTTGATAGAGATCGCTCATTATTTGTCGTTCACTGACCAGTCGAGTAACACAACCCGTATTTGCAATTCCTCATAGTTAAGTAGCAGTTTGCGAGGCAAGCGTTGCTCCGATAAGAGCTGCCAACTCTGCACTTCTACACGCCAAGACCCTTGCTCAAGCGCTGTCATGCCAGTGTCAGGGACATAGCCGAGCAGCCAGCTCCCAAGATCTGCCAGCGGTAAAGTATTCAATGCGCTTGTTAAGTCACTGGAAAGAGGTAGCGCGGTCAGTGGTTTTTGCTCGTTATCGTCGAGCCAGTAAATGTGGTTGCCCTCGCGTCTAAGCTCGGTGGCACCGGTGCCTATGGGGCCCGTGAGTATGACTCGGTCGGTTGCAGCACTTTGGCGAAACCACTGAAGGTTAGCGGTTTCTGTCTGCCCGCCGCGGGTGACAGCAATTTTGCCCACGGCTTGCCATTTTTCAGTCGAGCGCGCAGCCATCTGGTGTTGCTCTGCTACGGGCTGTGGTGCGTTTGCACAAGCGCTTAAAAGTATGCAAAAAAACAGACCAGCCAGTGTCTTGGCGCCAGACTCGTGCGCAGCACATCTGCTACGCCCTGCCCAAGCTGATCGAAACAAGTTACTGGGAAGCCGCGTCATCATTTGAGGCTCTTTGGCCTGGCTCGTCGTTACCTTGACTTCGCTCTCCGCCCATTTGGTCTCGCTCGACACCAAGACGCTGCATGACGTCTCGCACATGCACGCTGTCAGGTTGGCGTGCTATCGAGTCTTGCCAGATTGCCAGTGCATCATCTGTGCGTCCCAATGCCCACAAAGTTTCGCCGAGATGAGCGGCTACCTCGGCATCAGGTAGCAGTCGGTAAGCCTTCTCGAGATAGGCAGCAGCCTCGTCCAGTCTATGCATTTTGAAGTAAACCCAGCCGAGGCTATCAAGAATCGCAGCCTCCCCCGGACTTAGCTGCAGGGCGCGTTCGATCAGTTCTGCCGCCTCATGGTAGCGAGTGGTGTGTACCGTCAATGTGTATCCGAGGGCGTTAAGCGTGGTTGCATTATCGGGTTCGCGCGAAATAATGGCGCGCAGGTCATGTTCTGCTGAAGCAATATCGCCGAGTCGCTCGTGGGTCATTGCGCGAGCGTATTGTAGGGGGAGGGACTCCGTGAATATGGCGAGTGCATCGGTGTAGACGTCGATGGCATCCTGAGTCCGATCGAGCTCATCAAGCAAGTTGGCTTGGAGCATATAAAGGCGCTCGGCTTGCCCAGGGGATTGCTGCCGGGCACTCATAAATGCTTCGGAGAAACCTTCTAGATTACCGTCGTCCAGTAACAAGCGACCCTGACGTCGCTTTGCATCGGTGAACTCGCGGCTCGGTCCAACTTGGCTGTAGGCATTAATCGCCGCATCGATATCCAGTTGCTCTTCCGCGACGCGCCCTAGAAAATAATGAGCTTCATCGACTCGCTGTCCCAAAGCGATCAAATCATGCAGGTTTTCATTTGCAGCTGCTGCGTTTTTCGCTTCCATTTCAATGAGGGCGAGAGAGAAGAGGTAGTCTCCATTGCGAGGCGATTGCTCCAGTAATATTTCAAACTGTCGGCGAGCGGCATCGAGCAGCGGTTGACTGGCTAAAAGGCGAGCATATTGCAGCCGCAAGGTTTGCGCCTCGGGATTCTCGTCAATCGCCTGCTCTATGCGCTCAAAAGCATCGGTGTCGCCGCGAGCGGCCTTTATTTGCGACCAGAGGACAAGTGAGCGCTCCTCTTCGGGATCACGCTGGTGTACTTCAGTGAGTTTATTTAGGCTCGCGTCAATCTGCCCTTGCTCCCTATGGATAAGGGCCATCGCAACGGCTATGTCGTTGTCCTCGGGGAATTCTGCGGCCAGTCCTTCTAGGCCTACAGCGATAGCAGCGCGACGCGATGGGCTTAGTCGGTCAAAATTCGCCAATAATGCCGGCGCGTTAATTCGACTCCCTCGGCGTTTGGCGTCTCGTGCATAGTCGATGGCCGTTTCGGTTTGTCCCGCTTGAATCAGTTGTGACATCGCCGTCAGTGCTGCAAGCGCATCGTCTGGGTCAAGCGCTGTGAGGCGCATGGCTAGCTGCAGAGCAAGGTCGTCTCGCTCACGGAATTCAGCAAGTTTGAGTGACCGGCGCGCAAGCTCAGGATCATCGAGAATCATGGATTGCTCGAAAAGCAGCTCAAGCGCATAGTCAAAATTGCGTTCTCTTAGCGCAAATTCCGCAGCGAGCAATGGGTATATGCTGTCGTCAGGTATCGGGATTTCCACCGGATCGGGCGGTGACGGCGCGTTGTCTGCGCTGTCTTGGACCGCACTTTCTTCCGTCTGGGCCTTGTATTTGGTGTCCCGCGAGGCCGTATTTGCTGCCGCGCTCGACGCTACATCCTCGCTGGCTCCATCTGTTTGGGGTGCTGTAACGCAACCCGACAAAATAGCACCGGCGGTTAGTAAGATTGTTAAGGTTGAAAATTTCATAGGCGGATGATGACACACTGTTAATTACAAACCCACGGTTTGCGTGATGGTAATGGTTAGCATTGATTGGCGCGCATGAACAACGTTGCTCTTAGTCATGTCACGAGAAAGATCATAAAAGAGCTTGTGGGGTCGCCAGCTGGGCCCGCTGGCTGGACCTGCCAAATCTGCGCGCTAAATGCCTTCTTGTTTGTTATCATACCCCGCGTATTTGCGTCCCGGAGTTGGATTGTTGTTCGACGATATTTTGGCAATTGGTATTAACCACGATTCGGCCTCTGTGGAGATCCGTGAGCAGGTTGCGTTTGCCGCAGAAAAAATCAATGTCGCACTCAGCAGCGTCATTGGCGAGACTCCCCTTGAGGAGGCCATTATATTGTCTACCTGTAATCGAACAGAGATTTACGGGGTGCTACCGGCTCAATACTGCCCGACTGAAGCAGGGAATGCCGTTGTGGAATGGGTAGAACGTTTCCATGGGCTGCAATCATCGGCGCTTAACGAATGTATCTACCGCAATACGGGACATCACGCAGTAACGCACCTAGTCCGTGTGGCTGCGGGGCTAAATTCCATGGTATTGGGTGAGCCTCAAATATTCGGTCAGCTCAAGTCAGCGTTTGCTGTGGCCGATGACGCGGGTGCTATTGGTGGCCGATTCGGGCAACTGTTCCCCGCTGCGTTTCGGATTGCAAAGCGAGTGAGAACAGATACCGCCATTGGCGAAAACCCAGTGTCGGTAGCTTATGCCGCTGTCGACCTGGCTGGACAAATCTTTGCCAATCTCGCCCGCAGCAAGGCGTTGTTGATTGGCGCCGGCGAAACTATCGAGTTGGTAGCGCGGCACCTCAAAGAAGCAAATTTGGGAAGTATGCTCATCGCCAACCGAACGCTGGCGAGGGCCGAGAATGTCGCAGAGCAATTCAATGCTGAAGCCATTAT
>Ga0115570_10001845_pt1 | contig 16689 bp, 5 predicted proteins | sample COGITO_mtgs_1205_3_FD_87294 | JGI IMG/M metagenome (GOLD analysis project Ga0115570, IMG submission 87294) | Pelagic marine microbial communities from North Sea - COGITO_mtgs_120524 | ecosystem: Environmental > Aquatic > Marine > Epipelagic | place: Germany:Helgoland, sampling site Kabeltonne... | reverse complement strand
CTTACTGCAGAGGAAGAGCGAGATTTAAAAGACAAAAATGTTGATATATATACAGGTTCAGGAGTTAAAAACTTAACTGAATTAGACAATGTAAGAACAAATCAAGAAGGGCAAGGTAAAAATAAAGTAACAGTAACTGGTAAAAAGTATTCTACTAAAAGCTACGGAATATTTGTTACTCATAAAGGCACTAAAATTTTAGTAGGATATGTGCCTCAAGTAATGACATTGGCTAAACATGTTCAACGTAAAAATATATTTAGTACAAAAGGTTTTGATCAACGAGACAATAAAGATTTTGACATACTATATGCATCGTTGCATGTTAATGGTTTTCAAGGTATTCAATCTATAGATAGACTTATTAGATTTAGAAGAAACTTAGAAACCAAAGTATCTAAAGATAATCCTTCGTTATCAGTTAAGTTTCATCAAGGTACTGATGTAAATAAAAAAGTTAGAAGGGGGAGTTTAGTTAGGCCAGGTCAAAATTCTACAAGCAAATTAATTGATATACATCTAATTAATGAGTCTATAGATAAGCACGGTGTTGCTGTAATGACACGACAAAATGGTAAAATTGTTTTAAAAAATGTAGAAAACGATACAGTTATTCCAGGGGCTATGCCTTACCAAGACGGATTAACTTTTAACAAGGGTCATAACATGGGTTTTGGGTTAGGCTCATTGTATATACCTGTGCCAGTGGATGGGAAAAATACCGACAATATTATGTGGGTACGAGTTCCAAAAGTTTCAGTAAAAGAGATGAACACTCTTGATCTTATTGCAGATGCAACTGAATCAGGAAGAGCTCCCGAAGAAATAACTGAAGAGTTAGGCAACTATATGAACACTCAGTTTGTAAACAAAAAAATTAATTTAGATGATGCTGGTTCTCTTTTAGGCAAATCTGCAAAAAACTACATAAAAGATGGTGCTATTGTAGACAAGTCAGGAGCTATCTTTTTTGTCAAAGACAATAAAGTTGTGTATATCCATAGAAACAACTCAGAAGGACTAGGACTTAATTTCAAATCTGGTATATCTAATATACCTTCTAGTTTTTCTTTTAAAGATCCGATTTCACGTTCGTTCTTTATGAACGAAACACTTCCAACTCTTTTAGTCAAAACGCCAGCACCTATTGCTCCTGTAAAATCTAAAAATGGAGAAGTGTTAGGGTATACGCATCCTCTGCCTGCGTTACCTCAAAAAGACAAATCATTAAATTTTCCTGACACTGAAAACACAGCTTTAGTACCAGAGTTAGAAATGCCTTCTAAAGATGAACTAAACAAAGATTCTGAAGATAATAAAGACAAACCAAAAGAACCAAATTCAACTGGATCTAGAAAACGAAAGGGGAGAGCTGCGTTTTTAACGATTGAACGAGGTATGTCTGCTCCATTAAATGAAGTATCTACTAGCGAACAACAAGTTGAAGCAGAAGATTGGTTAAAAAGAAACCTTCCAAATGTACCTTTTAAAAGAGTTAAAGGCATTATAAAACGAGGAGGTATAAACGCATACGGTATATGGGAAGACGGTATGATACGAGTTAGTGATATATCTGTAGCAGGTACAGAATATCACGAAGCTTTTCATGCTGTATTAGATATGTATTTGGATCCAGCTCGTAAAGAAAGAATTTTTAAAGAGGCTGAAAAAAAATATGGAAAGCTTTCTAGAATTGAATTAGAAGAAAAACTAGCAGAATCTTTTAGAGAATATATGCTCTCTGATGGTAAGACTATGCAAGAAAAAACTGGCATAAGACGATTATTCTCAGAGTTAGCAGAGTTGGTTCGCTCAATGTTTAGCGGACAATACCGTGCTAGAAGATTGATGCAGCAAATCAACAGCGGTAAATTTGCGCAAAAGCCAGATTCACAAACACAAAACTATGTTACTAAATACTTAAAGGTTCCTACGTTTAAAGCAAATGAATTACGAGAGCTAGAAGAGTTGATGCCAGCAGTACTTAATGAATCTTTAGAAGCTATTAACCAATATATTGTTGCTAAAATTTCAGGAGAAAATACACAACAAGTTTTACAAACGTTTTTTAATGGAGATCCTAGTCAAGAGTTTTCGTCCTTGGTATCAAGAATAGGAGACAATATTTTAAACAGACGTAAGGGAGAACCTAATGAAGATGACTTAAGCGAGTTAGTTTCTAATAAAGAAATAGCTAGAGATATTATAAAACTGGCTTTAATTGATGATGACTATGGAGGTCTAGAGAGTTTATTTGATTTAATTAAATCTGAAACTACAAATGAAGATCATTTAGAAAAGTTAGAAATAGGTTTAAATAGAATTCGAGATCAGCGTGAAGCTTTAATTAACTATTTATCTGAAAGACCCAGTTTAACAAAAGCATTAATTGGAACTTTAGAAATCGATGTAGTTACCGGTACTACAGATACTCAGCAATACGGTAAAAAAAGTATGGCAGAGATTGATCCTAAAGAAAAAATACCTGCAGCAGTAAGAAATTTAATAGGAAGAACGTTAGCTATGCCTGTTGAATTAACAGTAGATATAGCAGTAGCTATGGAAACTAATGATACAGCCAAATTAAAAGAAGCTGTATTAAAAGCAAATCAACAAAATACTTATGATAGTTTTAGCACGTTTGGTCTTCCTCGAGTACTAAATTTTAATCACGTATATCCTTATCTATTAAACGAGCTAAGTGATGCTGTTGATTACAATGAAATGATACAGAGATTAAATAAGCTAGGAGCAATAAATCCGGATATGCTTATGCTTGTGGCTAAGTTAGAAGATCCAAGCACTCCTGACTTAATTAAAAATCAATTTTTTAATGCTTTTAAACGAGCTAAAACAGATGAGCTAAATGTAACTATGCAGGAAAGGATAAGCCTAGTGCATGGACAACCTGAAACTATAGTAACCCGTGTAGTATCAGGAGTTGTATCTCCTGCTCAATTATTGGCTAATCATAACCAAAGTCTTTTAACATCTAAATTAACTTCTTTGTCTAAGAAAGAAGTAGACAGTATAAAAAATCAATTAGCCGAATTTGCAGCATTAGAAAACTGGGACACAGAAAAGAAAAAAGAGTTTTTAAAACTTATAGCTAAAACTGGATTTACTACTCTACATGCGCCTGCATTGCCTGCAACTGTGTTTAGAAATATAAATAACACTAATAAAGATTTAGCGCAAACATTGTATTTCGCTGTAGATAAGTTGTCTCAAAAATCAGCAGAAACTGTTAATCAAGGATATCGTGAATTAGAAAAAGCTGCAAAAATAGTAGCTCCTTTAGATTACGGAGCCACTAGCAGTGGGTTTAGTAATGGTGCACAAACATTAGTGTATGGTCATCAACTTCCTTCGCATCTATCAGAAGAAACAGACAGATTAAAAAATGATAAATTTAGAAAACAAGTTTCCGATGAAGATACTCGTTTAAAAAGTTCAAGTTGGTTAACAGATTTTCATCTTTGGGATTCAACTAGTGGTAATATTTTCTTAAAGTTTGGGCACTTTTCAGGTAAACCCTATACAGAACTAGATGGTTCTGAATTTTTATTGTATTCGTTAGAAGCTTTATACAGTTTTAAAAAGGGAAGTTCAGGATATATTCCAATACCTACACCTAGTGATGCAGATAATAGCGCCTTAATTAAAACAACTTGGAATAGACTGGGCCGAGGAAAGAAAAAACTTGCACGACTTCAACAAATATTAGATGCTGAAAAAACAGCAGGTACTCCATTGTTTGACGGAAACGTAACTACTCCTGAAGAACTTATGGTAAAGTTTGCTCTCGAAGCTAAAGAGTTAATTAAAAAATATCCTAAGCTGGCAAAACGAGCAAGATCACTTCTTAAAAAGGAAGCAATTAGACTACAAGTTACTAATTTAAGTAAAGAAGAGCTTGAAACAGATCCTATAAAGTATGAGCAAGCTATATTGAATTTAGTAACAGACATGGTAGCTGCTACATTCGAATCTCATTGGAACGTAGTCAGTTGGGTTAGTGCTCCTATTCATGAGTTTGGTAACTCTACAGTTAAGTTTCAAAAAAGGATGAAACAAATTTTATCTCCAGGAACACCTAGTTTTCTGACAGATATAAATGAAACTTTTAAAAGTGTAACCTATGCAGAACCTATGACATCTGTAGAAGGGTACGACGAGCCAGTTCAAAGAACAGATGCTCAAACATATGTTACTTTAGAGCATTACAGAAATATTTTAAAAACTCATGGAAAGCTAACTCCTGCAATGGAGGTAGCTATAGAAAAAGCTATAAAAAAAGAGCCTTTAACTCGAGGAGAACGATCTTTATTGCGTCCATATAAACCTTTTTATTTTGGGAGAGTAGCTTTAAAAGGACAAAGAAAAGGTGTTCAAATAAAGAATATGATCTATCCTTTGGTGCCAGCTCATTTAGATTCTCCTCAAGCGTCTGAATTAAAGAAGATGTATGAGTGGATGAAGGCTAACAATATTGATCAAGTTCAACCTCCTTCAGCTCAAAAAATAGGAGTAGTAGAAAATCCTATAAATTTATGGGATGGAGCTACTAATAAGTTTAATTCAGAAGCGATATATGTAGAATCAGATCACGCTCAAGATTTGCCAATGCGTCATTACAGACAGCAAGTGCAAATTAATGATCATATGATGAACTCTGACACTATTGGTTGGGGTACTCAGACAAGTAAGATTATTACATCTGGATTAACAAATAGAGATTCCTTAGAAGTCAATGGTCAAACTATGACTGGAAAGCAAATTGTATCTACCTTATTAAAAAAGGAAGAAAAATTATTGCAAACACACGTTAAAGAATTACATGCAGATCTTTTTACAGGAAAGGATTTAGATATGGATAAAGTACGAAAGTACTTGTTAGATCATTTAGGAGATGATGCAGATCCAACTATTGTAGAGCTTTTAAATTCTAAAAAAAGTTTAAACAATCCTATTCATAAGGCAAAAATAGCGTTAACGCTTTTGTCTTCATTGCAAAAAGAGCATAAACGCTTGCAAGTACCTGGAGGTACTCAGGTTCAGGTATCTGACCTAGGAATAAACAATGGAATAGATGATTCTTTACAAGGCATGCGTCTTTCTAAAGATAAAAAAACTGTATTGCCTGCTGAAGTAGTCACGTCTAGAAATTTTTTACCTAAAAAGTATCAAGGCATGAGCATAGAAGAGATACGAAAAGTAGATCCAAAAGCTTTGCAAATGATTGTGTACCGTGTTCCTAGTGAAAGCAAAAACTCTATGGCTGTAGTAGAAGTCGTTGAATTTTTACCAAACGGCCAAGACGGTATGATTGTTCCAGCTGATTTTGTAGTACAAATGGGATCAGACTTTGACGTAGATAAATTATTTGTCAATTGGAAATCAGATAGAAAAGGAGCTCGTGCTGAAATTTGGAATGAATATTTTGAATTAAATAAAGGAATACTATTGAACCCTACAATTTTTGTAGAAGAAGTTCGAAAGGCACAAGGCTTTAAGACATTCCAAGAACTAGCAAAGAAAACTAAAGACACTGTTCCTAGCAGGCAGTTAACTGCAGGAAACGGAACTATAGATACGCACGTTCGTGACAATCCTTATAGCTTGTTATCGCATGTTTCAATGCATCAGGATAATATGGCTGGAATTAGTTTAAAAGGTATTGCTGCTAAAGCTAATACGTTTTGGATACAAGTAGATAGATTTGAATTAACTCTTAAGTTTGACGAACAAGTAGGTTCAATTACAGGAATTAATCCTAAGCTAGTAAATATGGAGCGAAGAGGTATTAATGCAGAAGCAGTTGCAGCCTCTATGGATGGTGCTAAAGACCCTGTGTATGGTTACTTAGGATTAGATCAAACAAACTGGACATTCTTTAATGATCTATATATGTTAGGTTTAAGTTTTGAAGAAGCTATTGAAATAGCTAGCAACCCATATATAAAAAGTTTACTTGAACATACTAAAAATGTTAAGTTTAACGAAGCGCGGGATGGAAAAGCTTTAGCGTATTACAAAGCTTACAAAAAAGAATGGATGCCTGCATTAATGTCTCTTAAAAAATTAATGCGCGTTCCTGAATCTAAGTTAGATACTATGACAGAAGCAATTAACATTGTGGATGATGAGTTTAACGGAAAGAATCAAGACACTATTAACTTATTAAAGAAAATATCACATAACCAAGGAGACTTAAGTATTTTTGATTTGCCTAGTATTAAAGGTCATTTAGATATAACTAGACTTACTAGAAAAGTTCTATTAGGATTAGGCATAGATTACTTTGGAATGAGTAATACTTCTGATCTTACTTTCTTTGACTACAATAGACATCAAACTTTAAAAGCATCAGAATCTTATCTAAAAAATAGAGTTGCATCTTATACTCGTATGGGTAAAATTCAAGAAGATGTTAGTGATACTGTAGCAGAAACTCGAGCTAAAAAGAAAGCAGACTCTTCTAATCTTTCTGACTGGAACATAAAAGATTTTTTATCTTATTTCCAAACACAGGAGGGTCTGGATTTGCTTAAAGAAGATCCTAATCTTGCTCATGTTTTAAGCCATATAGTTTTAAAAGAAGACTATGTACAAAGAAAAAATGGAAAGAAATTCCATTATATAAACATTAAAACTCATAATTTAAGAGATCCAGAAGTAGCTTCAGACTTTATGGACGCATGGGAAGCATTAGCTGAGTCTAAATCACTTATATCACAAGAGTTTGGAAACGCTTTAGTTGAGTATGAAGCTGAAAGAAGTGGTTGGAGATATGGATCAGACACTTTAACTAGTTTTATTCCAGGTAGAGTAGTTAACAATGTGGTTAATACTGCAGACGCTTCTGGATCAAACTCTCGTATAACAAAAGCATTAGACCCAAGAGTGCCGTTTGCTAAAAACGAAAATCAAGCTATACTTAGTAATAAAACATTAAAACTACTTAGTAATAATGGAAGTGTAGAAGTGTATATAACTTTATATGACATAGACGGATTGCCGATGCGAAGTAAAGTTGCGCTACCTAACCTGGTGAGTATGAGAGGGTTCAAGCCAGACTTAAGTTCCAATGAAAATGAAACAGGATCTCAAGCATTATCTAAACAATGGCATGCAAATAAAACTGCTGTTACAAATTTAAGAAAACGAAAGACTGCACAGCTAAACAAAAAATCTAACAAAAGAAATAGCAAACTCGGTACAGGTACGGAGCAAAATTATGATTCTCGTAAAAAAGAATTACAATCAAAATTTGCAGGCGCTGGAATAAAAGTTTCTGTTGAAACAGACAGCTCAATAGAAGGAGCAGGTGAAGTAGTTTGGGATGGAAATACAGGTGCAATTAAAATACATCCTACCAGACTAGGCGGAGATACTATAATCCACGAATTTGCGCACATATACGTAGAGTTGTTAGGATACGAACATCCCTTAGTGCAGCAAGCTATTGCTGAATTAAGAGGATCCGAATTGTACAAGCAAGTAAAAGGTATGTATCCAGAATTATCTTTAAGAGAATTAGAGCTAGAAGTGTTGGTTACAGCTATGGGTAAAAAAGGAGATTTGATATTTGAAAAAGTTCAAAATCAAAGCAAGTTTAAAACCTTAGTAAATAAAATCATTAGAGCTATTGGCAAACTCTTAGGAGTATCACAAGATACGGCGTTAATTCTTGCAGAGAATATGATCCAAGGAGTAGAATTAAATCATAACAATACACAGAAATTTAAAGCACAGCAGCGGATCAGTAAAAGAATTGATGAGATAAAAATGCAAGAAGAATTTGTTCGAGAGTTAAACGAACGAATATCAGAAATGAAAATATTAGGAATGACTAGTAACGAGGAGCAAGCAATTTTTAATGACTTGTTACAATCTAGTGCTCGAGTTAGAGGTATAAATGCAGAAGAAGATAAATCAGGTGTAATAGCAGCTGTTATTGATAGCGCAAATGACGTGTTAGAAAAATCTGATGCTTTTTTAACTGAAAGCAATACTTATTTAAACGCTTCTTCTAGAGTTGCAGAGTTTAATGAATCAGACACTGCTTTCTTCAATTCATTGCGTCAATTAAAACAAATTTTAAGTACGTTAGATCAAGTAACAGAAGCTTTTGTAGAAACTGGTCCCAGCGAGAACTTAAGAAAGTTTAAAGCTTTAAAAGATCGGGTTCCATTTGTTTTAAAAGAAATACGAAGGGTAGAAAAACAAGCCATTAGTAACAAGTTAAAAGCTAATAGTGCTAATGTCAAGCTTACTAACGTAGAAGAAAATTTATTTGATCTTGCTACACACATTGAGCTTAATGAGTTTATGAGAGAAAGCAACACTGCTACTGCACAACTTCAAGGGTTAGGAGAACAAGATGCAGTTGTGCTACAACTTCTTCATAAACAAATCAACCGAGTTATAGAAGGCTTTGAAATGGAGGCCAAAAATGATATTGAAGAATTAAATAATATCATGGATGAGCTTGGCGATACTCCTATTGAAAGCATACTAGATGAATCTGGTAAGTCTTTTGTGTCGCCGCTTAAAGATCAGTATTGGCAAGAAAGAAGTGATGCATTTAACCAGGGATTAAATATAGAATTATGGGATGCTGAAAACAACCATATGCCATATGTGGTAGAATACTACCAGTGGAAACTAAAAAAAGAAGACCCTGAAGAAAAAGCATTAAGAACTCGAAAACTTGTATTAGATGAAATTCAACAAAAGAGAGGCTTAAGTGAAGAAGAACGACTTCAGAGAATTGGAATCCTAAAAGATCTAGAAACGCTTCAACAAAGAAATAATAAGTTTTGGACTTTTATGGAAGCAAATATTGATCAAAAAGGATTTGATGCTGCTTATGCTAAAGCAAAAAATACGAGTCCAGAAGCTTTTAAAAAATTCAACGAAGAGCATCCAAGCGCTATGACAATTGGAGGAGGTAGAAAACCTATGCGGGATAGCTCTTTTCACAAAGGCTGGAAAGTAAAAGATAAATATAAAAATCCTGAATGGAAAGAAGGTGATTCAATTGTTCCCTTACCTCGTTTTAACAACCCAAAATATGATAAGCTTACAGAGCTAGAAAGAAATAGTATTTTAAGACTTAAAAAATTAATGAGTAAACGGTTGCCCAAAGACAGCAGCTTTGTAAGGCAAAGTTTAATACCTCAAGTAGCAGAGAATCCAAAGTATGATTCTTTTAAAGATCGTATTGCTGCTGGATTAAAAGTAGAAGGCCGAGAGGCTCAAGTTAGATTAGATGCAGAAGGTCGAATGGTTCCAGTTAATCCTTTTTTAGATATCTTAAAAAGAGATCCAGAAAAAAATATCAGCACTGACTTAAGACAAACTATAGCTGAATTGATAAATCAAACTTCATCAGCTCATGCTAGACGTGTATTGTCATCGTTAATGCTGGCAACACGAGATCAACTAGCAGATGCAGAGTTAGTTGAACCAAATAAAGGTATAAGTATTTCAGGCTTTGCTAGCAAAAAAACTAAAACAAATAAACTAACTAGAGGAGAACGATCTAAAGCTATGGAAGTTTTAGAACATAATTTAGAAGGATATTTAGGCGCAGGCTGGACAGATAAAACAAAGAATGATAAAATTGTAAAGAAATTTCTGACGTATCAATCTTTTATGGGAATTGGATTAAATCCTTCTGCTTGGATTAACAATGTTATGTATGGATCATTACAGCAACGATTAGAAACTTTAGGTGGTGCTCAATGGGATAAATCTCAAATGAAAAAGGCTCGTAAAATAGTTTATAACAATTTAATCAATTTGATTACAGCTAGAAAAAAAGGAGGCATTGCTAATAATAGAGAAACTGCTATTTTAACTTGGTTTGATGTTACAATGGATCAACGAGAACTTCCGGATACTGCAGATAAACTAAATAAACTATTTGACTCTGCATATTTTGGACAAACCTATGGAGAGATTGTAATGCAAAGTCAAGTAGCTGTAGCTATGATGATGAACACTACTATAGTTCTTGCAGATGGTACTGAAACAAATTTATTTGACTCGTTAGAATGGAATGGTAAACAATCAGTTAACTTCCCTAAAGGAGCTTTGTTAAAAAGAGCAGATGGGCAGTTAGTACCGTTAACCTTACAGGAAATAGGAGCTCAAAAATCTAAGATGAGAGCAGTCCTTCAAAGAATTCATGGAGCATACAATCAAGAAGATATTGGTATGTGGCATAGAAAAAGTGTAGGACAAGTAGTTATGCAATTTAGAAAATGGATTCCTCAATCTATAAAACGTAGATTTGGGCGAGATCAATTTTCTGAAACTCGAGAAACAAATGAAATTGGATATTACAAAGCTCTCTTTAGTGAGATTGTCGCCAAAGGTTTTAGAAGAGATGGTAAATACCTTCAATTTTTAGCTACGTTTAAAGAGCATCCTCCTCATATTCAAGAAGCTGCATTAAAAGGATTGTATGAACTTATGGGTGGAGCTATAGTAGCTGCTACGTCAACTTTATTAGGAGCTCTTGTAGAGATAGATGATGACGATGATGAATATCTATTATTTGATGATGATTTTTATAAAGCTAAAGCTTTATACCATCTAGATAGAGTAGGCTTAGAATTAAATCAATATACTCCTTGGGGTATCTACGATTTCTTACAAAAACTAGGTAAAGATCCAGCTGCTGGATATAGAACTGCTACAAATGCATTTAAGTTAGCTAATGAATTAGCATACACTTCTTTACATTTTGAAATGAGAGAGTATGAAGGTGGTCGCCATTATGGAGACGCTAAAATACCTATCTATTTACAAAAGCTACTTCCGTTTTATAAGCAAATAGGCAGAGAATTAGACTCCATTGAAACTACTCAAGCATATAGTTTAACTAGTTAATCCTCTTCATTTCCATACCACACTTGAATTTGAGATAGATGGGAATAATCTAAATTAATCATATTGTTTATTCCTTTAGTACAATTTTTATAAGTTCTCATATTTTTAGCATGCGCAGCTTTTGCTTGATTAATTGATTTACAAGCATATACTGTTTTAGAATTTGGCTTAAAAATTAGTTGTTCTCTAGATTTTTCAATCTCTTTAGCATAGTCTAAAGTAGCTAAAGCGTTTGCACGGACAAGATTCAGATGACTGTACTTGGTTTGAGCTATTTCAGTTATACGTTTTTTTCGAACTTTTGTTCGATCTTCACGTGCTAAATTCCATAGCTTCCAATACCTTCGTTCAGCATCTGAATCTTGATTTACAATCAACTCGTCAAGAGGCACAAGTAAAGCATCACAAATTAATTGATTAACTCTTGACAGCTCTTGATTGTAGTTACCGTGCCAATCTATAGTGCCGATAATTTTATCGAACCATTCTTCCATCTTATAAAAAATATCTTTGATCTATATCTGTTTCCATATCATCAGTCCATTGATCATTTTTAAAATGATGATTAAGTCTTTCTAATAAATCTTTTTTTTCATTAACTCCTTTAAACCAAGTTTGATCTGACAGTTGAAATAATCCTGCTCGATTAGCTCCCTTTGTTTCTACAGCACAAATTACAGGATTTAAAGCTTCGTACATTTTATAACCATTTTGGTCAAGCCATTCCTGTGCAGCAGTTGTATAAAAAGCCATTTGTCTAGCGTATCTATACTTTTCAAATGATTCTTTAAACTGTCCTAACGTTTTAGCTGTAGTTTTTAAATCAATTATTGTAAAGGTTTTTTCCTTTAGATCAAGCTTTAACCTGTCGATCTTTCCTTTCAATGGAAACGCATAATTGTCATCACGCCAATAAACTTCTAATTCATTATAGTAAACAGTTGTTGTATCTGTTTTATTAAATATCAAGTCATTAGCTTTCTTATTAGATTTAATGCCTGCTATACAACAGTTCATTAGCTCTAATTGATTTTCAGTAATGATAAACTTTTCTGTTTGACGTAACAGTTCCCAGTAGGGAGCACCTTGGCTCATTATTTTATTGACACGTGTCTCATTCTTCCAGGTTCTTCCGTAAGCTTCTCGATCACATGCTTCAATTATTGCATACACATATTCATCGAGCTGTCCGATAGGTTCAAGATCTCCTGTTACAGCAGCTGCAATTTTATTACTCTCGTTAATAGCAGAGTACATTTGCTTTAAAATGTCTCTGATCTTATCAGGAGTATTGCTTCTATCTACTTCATAGGTACAAAGATGAGGTTCCAATACAGCCAAGTGGAGTAAGTTTCCAAATTCTAAGCTACTGGTTTTTAACGACGGAGTTTTTCCATCCCAATGTTCTTTGAACAATACGGGAGATCCGTTTTCTTCTGGATTAATGTATCTTAAAGAGCTATTGCTAACTCCTTGCACATCATAATATGGATCATGTATTAGCATTTCTTTTATGAGTTTTATACGATCTATGATACATTGTATCTAAAGGTAAAGATCTTATTCGGCTAAAATACGTACTATTTATATCTTCTGTAGTTTTTTCTTGTTTAAGTTTAGCAATTAATTTTCTGCGATTATGTTGCTTAAGCAATTCATCATATCTCTTAAGGTTTAAATTAAAGAATTGCTCATAGTCTTCTTTGTCAAATATCTCATCCAGGTATTCAGTGCCTGGAATAGTATTTACAATTAAAGAAGGTATGTGTCCGCATTCATTTAAAAGTTTAATCAATCCTATTCTTTCAGGTGATTTTGAGAAAGACATTTGTCTTCTAAATTTTTTAGTATTGTGTATTACAGAAGAATGATCTCTTCCGTAAGCACGAGCAATTTCTAAACATCTCCATCCAGTTATACGTAAGTAAAAGAAAATCATCCCTCTTGCTTCAATATACATCATTCTTCTATCGGGAGGGTTAACTAATTCTTCAACTGTAATTCCATACATGACAGCTACAGCATGTTTTGCAGCATCATGTCTCATAGTTTTATTTGAGATTTGAAATCCTTCTATCATTTTACAAGTAGCAAATGCTTGAACTTCTTTAGGGAGTCCCATAAATATTAGTGGGTTCATCTTTTTAAAAATAAAGGGGACGAAGTTTTTATGCTTCGCCCCCCAATTTATTACGCAACTATTTGCAATCTTTCAGATATAATCTGCCTGATACCTATATTTACATCTTCTCCCTCAACGATATGAGTTAAATCTTTTAGCATCTTTTCAAGCTCACGTTCTTCCCATGTCTTGTAGTCGATTTCGAAATATGGAGTTCTAATCTCTAAATTATTAGCCATGTCTAACATGCCATACGCATAGTATTCACAAACACGCATTTTCATGTATCTGTAATCGCCAGGAACTGCAACAACATTCATAGGATTAACTAAACAAGCAATGTAAGCTGCGTCATCACCTCCAAATCGTTTTACATAATCGGGTGTACCAATGTGTAAACCACGACTGCATGCATTCTTTGGGTTGTTGTCACACTGGCTTCTGTCCATACTTACAGTACCGCCAAGACGAACATGAGTAGTACCACTGAAGAAATCAGTAAACTCTGGAGCTTCTACAAGTCCATTGTTTTGTTCTTCAAACATGTCTTGCAAGTTTCCTAACACATTGTCTGGCGCAATAAACTTACCGTTATCATCGGTAAGAACGTCAGTCAATACTGCTTTAAGATTACCCCCATCAGGATCTTTAACAGCTGTGTAATCTGCAGGGTTAGCACCTTCTGCTTTAAGCATTAAATACTCTTTAGGCACAAAGTTAGTAACTGCAGAGTACGTAGAGTTAGTCTGTTTACATGCGCGATAACCAATGAAATACCCATTGTCTGTAATTGGAAAATCATAATGATTCATGAATTTAAACAGATCTTTACGAACATGCGTATCTGGATTGAGCAACAACAACTTAAAGAAGTTGACTAAAGGACTAATACTCCGACCAGAATCAAGTTCTGTTTTCATTCTAGACAACAGTTCTTCTGGAATTGGAGCAGACTCGTAACCCTTGAGATAAAAAGATCCGCTTTTACGTATAAGCAAATCTTCCATTGTAAGATGCAACCCTAGATCAAGATCAGTCATCAATGATGCTACATTGACTTCTGTAGGATTGTGTGCTATAGTTTCTGCACGCTTATAAAAACCTGTTGCGTCTGCATTAGATTTAAATTCTTTAGCGTACATGTTCTCGTCAATAATAACGTGAACAATTTTGTTGTGGCGCAATGCCGTGACTTTATTAGCCATTTGTTGGGAGGTTTAATGAAATTAATAATTCTTTGTACAAGTTGTTATGATTACTATACGAGGCACTACCCAAGATATTCATAAGCAGCTTAGTACAAGCTTTCCTTTGCATAATCTTTGTGAAATTCTCATTTATTTTCTCAAATTTCTCTCTAGAATAAAGACGTCCATCATACAAGATCTTGTCCTTGTCTGTCATTTCTTCTACAAATGAATCTACATGTGCATAGTAATGCACATCTTTTAGCCTAACTACTAATCTTGATTTAATTCTTAGTTTGCCATAAACAGACTGTCCTGCATTAAATATGGTTTTAGTACTTTGATCTAAATGATTATCTTGCCATATATTAATCGCTTTTATTTTATTTTCTTCTAATTTAGTTTGTTCTCTTCTTTTATTAATTCTGTTAATATCATCTATAGACCAACAGTGTGCTCCAGCTGCTACACATCTTTTGTAATTACCTTCGCTGACAATAATAAAAGTTACAGGTTGTTTTACATCTACAGGTATGTTTAGTTCTTTATAATGCTTATTAGCAATAACTACATTACCTGGCATTTTAATCTGTTTATATGTTAATGTTCTTCGATTAACTATACCAGAAGTTATACATCTTGTAGGACAAGATTCTGTTAGTGCGTCTTTAGTCCATTTAGTTGTTCTTTGCACTTTTCTCTTAGATTTTCTGGCTTCTAGCCACTCTTCTGTAGGTTGAAAATCTCTAAACTTTGGCTTATCTTTTAACCAACCATTTAAACTAGTAACAACAACTTCTTCTATTTCGGCTACTATTTGTTCAGCATCTTCTCTATCTCGTAAATCATTTTTATATAAATGATTAATGTGATGTTTAATGTCAGTAGATATAGTTAAAATTGCAATACTCTTGTTGGTTTTAAATGGTTTAGTATCTTTAAACCATTCTTTCCATACGCCTGCCAAACTATCTCCTTGTCTTTTAATAATTGAATCATGATTTTGATAGCTGTCTTGTTTAATGACGTCTCGCATTAATGCCAGAGCATTAGTTGAAGTAAATCTATCACGATCTTTATTGTACCTATGACTAATTGTTACAACAGATTGAATAATTTGATTAAATTTCCATAAATCTATATCTAAAGGCCATCCTATAGGTTGAGCTTTAACTGTAAACTTTCTAGCCATATCACTGTAAGTGTTATAATGCAACACTGGAGACGTTGTGCCTGGGAAATTGGGGCCTTGTTTTTCTCTACTTCCTACAAGTTTTTTTAAATCTGTAGTAGGTTTGGATTGAGCTGGAACCCATTTTTCTTCAATTAGAGTAGTTACATCATGTGCTTTGTTATGAATTAAAACGTTTGCATTGTCATTCATTTCGATGCCTTCTCTGCTCAAAGTAGGGCTAATCTCTCCTATGTCAAATTTAAGAACATAGTTAACTGGGCAGTAATGTCTGCTTGTATCTAAATGTGGTATTTGATATAATATGTCACCTAAAGAAAGCATAATCCCATCATGTTCCATAAAAGTTCCATCTTCTTGCTCAATGCAAAAAATACTTCCAAAGTCAATAACTTTAGGCATATAAAAAGTATGGCTTGCAGGTATGTTAATAATCAAACGATCACTAAGCAAGATCAACTGTTTAGAAATAGCTTTAACAAATTTAGCTTCATCGTATTTGTCTTGAATAGGAATCTTAATAGTAGTTCCAGAAATAAGTCCAGGAACTTCGATCTCTTCAATAAGAGTACAAGTTCTATCTCCTGTAGTTTTTTCCATGAGATACGTACGTTTAACTCCATTGATTTTAGTTATTACAGTAAAGACAGGAGTGTAAGCAAATGGACTTTTAGCACCAATGCCAAAACCTCCTATTTGTTCGTTGCTATCTCGTTTGGTAGACGCAAAATATTGTGTAAAAATGTTCTCAATGCGTTCTGGGGAAATGCCAGGACCGAAATCCTTTACAACCAGATAGCCTACGCCATCGCTCAAAGCAGGTTTTTCAACAATGCTAACTTCGACTTTACGTGTGGAACTAGATTCAACATTTGCATCTATTGCATTAGATACTACTTCTCTAACGATAGAGCCGTATTTATCTTGATATACTGAGTTGGACATTAACTCAGCAAGGTGGCTAGCAGCATCTGCTGCAAAACCCATTTTTATTTTCTTTCCAGTAACAGTAGATTGATACTGGTTATTGGTTGATTGTAATTTCATAATTTATATTGTAATTGAGGGTCTGGTATATCTGTGTTCATGTATTCTGCTGCCCATTGTCTTATTGAATCTACGTATGTGCTAAATCTTTTAGTATCCATTTCTGTAGTAGACATGATTCGTATGCCTAATACAATTCCATCTTCTTGAATCTTGTCTCCTAGAGCAAAATTTGCTTTAAGCCAATTGTGTGTGTCTGTATACGTAAGAGGTGCTGGGAGTGCACCTTCGATGAT
>Ga0115570_10001834_pt1 | contig 16733 bp, 18 predicted proteins | sample COGITO_mtgs_1205_3_FD_87294 | JGI IMG/M metagenome (GOLD analysis project Ga0115570, IMG submission 87294) | Pelagic marine microbial communities from North Sea - COGITO_mtgs_120524 | ecosystem: Environmental > Aquatic > Marine > Epipelagic | place: Germany:Helgoland, sampling site Kabeltonne... | reverse complement strand
GATCAAACGATTTGAATGTTCCGTGTTTAACGGCGATTATGTTACTGGCGATGTCGACGAAGCCTATTTGGCACAGATTGATCAGCAGCGCAATGACAATGCCAAGGGCGCCGGTGGCGCCCCTGAAGGCAGAGAAAAAAATCAGGTTATTGGTATTCACAATAACAACAGCGAAGCGCATATTAATTAAACTTCGCGGCTATTTTGGGCCGAGTTTTGGACGCTTATGCAAATTTATGGAGAGCTAAGCAATTATGTCGGACAGCAAAGACAACAACCAACCAGCCGCGGCGGTTGAGGCTTACCAGCAGGCAACCTTAGCCATCCGCAGCGGTTATCAGCGCACCCATGAGGCCGAGCACTCAGAGGCGCTGTTCCTCACCTCAAGCTATGTGTTTGACAATGCCGAGCTGGCCGCCAAGCACTTTAGCAATGAAATTCAGGGCAATGTCTACTCCCGCTACACCAACCCCACTGTGCGAGCTTTTGAAGAGCGGCTTGCGGCAATGGAGGGGGGCGAGCAGGCAGTGGCAACCTCATCTGGCATGGCGGCAACCCTTAGTATCGTTATGGCGTTGTTACAGTCTGGTGATCATATTCTCTGCTCTAGAGATGTGTTTGGCAGCACTCGGGTGATGCTGAATAACTACATTGTTAAATTCGGTGTCGAAGTGAGCTATGTCTCACTCACCGATCTCGATGCTTGGCAGCAGGCCATTCAGCCCAATACCAAAATGCTATTTTGCGAGACGCCGTCTAATCCGATGTCGGAAGTTGCCGATCTTGAAGCACTGGCAGCGCTGTCGAAAGAGGCTGGCGCGCTATTTGTCGTGGACAACTGTTTCTGTAGCCCAGTGCTGCAAAAACCTCTCGAGTGGGGCGCCGATATTGTGATTCATTCGGCGACCAAATATCTCGACGGCCAGGGTCGCGCCCTCGGTGGTGCGGTTGTGGGCAGCAGTGAGTTGATGGAAAAAGTCGTCGGCTTTTTACGTGCGGCTGGCCCCACTATGAGTCCCTTTAATGCCTGGATATTTCTCAAAGGGCTGGAGACATTGCGTATTCGTATGCAGGCACACTCGGCGAATGCCGCAGCGTTAGCGACCTGGTTAAATGATCATCCCAAAGTCACTAAGGTGTTTTACGCTGGCCTGGAAGATCATCCGGGTCACGCCTTGGCGAAGAAACAGCAATCTGATTTTGGTGGCGTGCTGTCTTTTGCCGTTGCCGGTGGTCGTGAACAGGCTTGGACTGTGATTGATAACACGCGGATGCTTTCTCTAACGGCGAATTTAGGTGATACCAAAACCACCATAGTGCATCCGGCAACCACGACTCATGGGCGGCTCTCGGATGAAGATCGTCAACAGGCTGGAATTGGTGAAAATCTGATTCGTATCGCTGTGGGTTTGGAAGATATTATTGATATAAAAAACGATCTGCAATTGGGGCTAGATCTTATTTAGGTCGGTTATAAGAGCGCGTACGTACACACTAATAATTCTAATTGACGGCAAGTGCTGGGATTCACCATGTTTAAGTTAAACCTTCCTTCCGCAGACCAAGCATTGCCTGGTCGCGATACTGTTATGCCAATCAGCAACCGCAACTTTATTAATGGCCAGCCATTGCAGCCGCCCTTTGCTGAGGGGCTCTGTTCAGTGGTAGTGGGTATGGGTTGCTTCTGGGGCGCTGAGCGCCGATTTTGGCAGCAAGAGGGCGTGGTCACCACAGCGGTTGGCTATGCTGGAGGAGCGACTCCCAACCCCAGCTATGAAGAGGCCTGCTCGGGTATGACCGGCCATTCTGAAGTGGTACTGGTGGTATTTGATCCGCAACAGATAAGCTTTGAGAAGTTGTTGAGGGTATTTTGGGAGTCTCATGATCCCACTCAGGGCATGCGTCAAGGCAATGATCAGGGCAGCCAATACCGTTCGGTGATTTACTGTGACACTGAGGCACAGCTTGAACAGGCACTGGCCTCGGCCGAGACTGTGCAGGGACAGCTGTCTGAGTTGGGTTTTGGTGAGATTACCACTGAGATCCGTATGGCGCCGCCGTTCTTTTATGCTGAAGAATATCACCAGCAATATCTGGCTAAAAATCCCGGTGGTTACTGTGGATTGCGTGGTACGGGTATTAGCTGCGCTATTTAGTCAGTGTAATGGCTGTTATGCGGTTACGGCACAGCGAATTGTGCAGGCAGGTTGGGTATGCCCAGGATCTATCTGGATTATCGCAGTACTGCGGTTAATTTCCTTAAGGCGTCTAGGGATCTCAGAGCCTCAGCATCTCGCTTAAGGCAAGAAAACTCACCTAACGTTTCAAAATTGCGGATATCGCCGCCTTGGCTTCCGGCGAGGCAACACGCTTCGAAAACGCTTCTGATTCAGTACTAATACGCTCTGCCAGTGGCTCTATGTTACGGCGCATCAAGGCTTTGCTCTGCACCAGCGCATCTCGTGACTTGCCGGCTAATTTTGTCGCTGTGGCCATGGCGCAGGGGATCAAATTTTCAGTGCTACAAATCTGATTGATCAGGTTGTATTGCAAGGCCGTTGCAGAATCAAACCGATCTCCCAAGAGCAGCATCTCAGCGGCTTTAACATAGCCTGTGCGTATCGGCAGCAGCAGCGACGAGCCGAACTCAGGTACCGCCGCTAAATTGATAAACGGCAGCATAAACACCGTGCTGGGCGTCGAATAAACAAATTCACAGTGCAATAGCAGGGTCGTACCTATACCCACCGCAAACCCATCGACGGCGGCAATAACCGGCACTGGGCAGGTGGAGAGGGCACGCATAAATTCCCATACTGGGGCTGTTGCGCCGTTCTCAACGGCCGGTGGCCGGGCGAGAAAATCTTCCAAATCATTGCCGGCAGAGAAGTCCTTGCCACCTGAGAACACCACCACATTGACGTCTTCATGAGTGGCGCGATGATCAAAAATATCCGCTAACTGGGCATACATATCTGAGGTGAGGGCATTTTTTTTATCTGGACGATTGATGCTGACGGAGAGGATGCCATCGGCATAGTGGCTTTGAACAAGGTCTGACATATCTGACATAGTTGTGCTCTTTATTAGAATAATTGTTGGTTAAACCTAGTGCTATCGAGCGCTAACGGCTAAGCCGGCGCAGGCGCTCAGACTTTGGGTCGGCCAATGGAATCGCTGCGAGTAAATCTCGTGTGTACTGTTGCTGGGGATCTGCCCACAGCGCCTCAGTGTCACCGGTTTCGATTATCACGCCTTTGTTCATCACTACCACCCGATCGGAGATATAGCGCACTACCGAGAGGTCATGGGAGATAAACATCATGGTCAAGTTATGCTTCTCCACTAGATTCAGAATCAGATCGAGAATCTGTGCCTGAATGGTAACGTCTAGAGCCGAGACTGGTTCGTCGGCAATAATCAGTTCAGGCTTGGTGGCAATAGCGCGCCCGATAGCAATACGCTGGCGCTGACCACCGGAAAACTCATGGGGATACTTACGCATATTAATCCGCGCCAGACCTACATCGTCCATTAGCTGCTGCACTTGCTGGTCAATGTTTTTGGCATTGGCCAGACTGTGATAGAGCAGCGGTTCGGCCAAGGTTTGGTAGACCGTCATACGGGGATTTAACGAGGCATAGGGATCTTGAAAGATCATCTGCATCTTGCGCCGCCAGGGGACTAGCTTAGCTGGGCTGAGTTTGTTGAGTTCAATGCTGTCAAAATGAATCGAGCCAGCGGTGATTGGCGCGAGTTGGAGAATTGAACGCCCCAAGGTGGACTTGCCCGAGCCGGATTCACCCACCAAACCGAGGATTTCACCCCGCTGAATCTCTAGGGAAACACCGTCCACTGCCTTGATATGGCCTGCGGGAGTAGTGCTGTAATCACGAAAGTAGGTTTTCAGGTTTTGTACCTTTATCAGCGGATTATCCACCTGAGCGCGGTTGGGCATAACCTTGGCGCCCTCGGGAATTGCGGCTAATAATTTCTTCGTGTAATCATCTTCAGTGCGATAGAAGATGCCCTCCGCATCATTGGCCTCGCGCACCGTACCCTCGCACATAACGATTATTTTGTCGGCAATACCGGCAACCACGCCTAGGTCATGGCTAATAAAGATCACCGCCACATCGCGCTTTTGCTGCAATGTTTTAATCAGTGCCAAGATCTGCGCCTGAATAGTCACATCCAGTGCTGTGGTGGGCTCGTCACAGATCAGTAGCCGCGGCTCGTTGATCAGCGCCATGGCGATCATGACCCGCTGGCGCATACCGCCTGAAAACTCATGGGGGAAGCAGTCAAAGCGCTGTTCCGAATCGATAATACCCACTTCATCGAGTAGCTCTATGGCGCGCAGACGCGCATCAGAACGGCTCAGGCGAGCGCTTTTGTCCTCGTTATAAATAAGCGGTTCAATCAGCTGCTCACCAATACTGATAAAGGGATTCAGTGAGGTCATGGGGTCTTGGAAGATCATCGCAATATCATTGCTGCGAAAGCGTCGCATCTGTGCAGCATCGCAACTCAGTAGATCAATGCCATCAAATAGGGCCGTGCCCGCTTCAATTTTGGCCGGTGGCTTCGGCAGCAAGTCGAGCAGGCTGTAACAGGTGACGGATTTTCCCGAACCGGACTCGCCAACAATCGCCAGGGTCTCGCCGGCGTCGACTGTAAAGCTGACGTCATCCACGGCTTTCACTACACCATTTCTGCTGTGAAAATAGATACTTAGCCCATTTACCTCAAGTAATGCCATATCAATTAATCCTTTGAGGTTCTGGGGTCGAGGGCATCGCGCAGGCCATCGCCGAGAAAGTTAAGTGCGAACAGAGTCAGGGAAAGTGTCACACCAGGGAATATCAGCAGCCAGGGGTACTCTTCCATGGTTTCGACACCGTAATTAATCAGCAGACCCCAGGAGCTTTGTGGCGGTTGAATGCCGAGCCCAAGAAAGCTGAGAAAGGCTTCCAGTAGCATGACGCTGGGGATGGTCAGGGTGGTGTAAACAATCACCGGGCCTAGCGTGTTGGGGATAATATGGCGACGAATAATGGTCCATTGAGACAGGCCCAGAGAGTGAGCAGCCTCGACAAACTCCTGCTTGCGCAGGGACATCACCTGGCTGCGAACAATCCGCGCCATAGTCAGCCATTCGACTGCGCCAATGGCCAGGAACAGCAGCAGAATATTGCGCCCAAACACCACCATCAGCAGCACGATAAAAATCATAAAGGGTAGGGCGTACATAATATCGACAATACGCATCATCACCGCATCCACTCGGCCGCCAACAAATCCAGCGATGGCGCCCCAGAGCACGCCGATTATCAACGCTACTGCGGTGGCGATAAAGCCCACGGTGAGGGAGACACGGCCGCCATACATAATGCGGGTGAGCATATCGCGGCCAAAGATATCGGTGCCTAACCAGTGTGCTAGGGACGGTGGGGTGGCCCCGAGAATCAGGTTTTGTTCTTCGTAACCATAGGGCGCGATCCAAGGGGTGAGTATAGAGACCAGGCAGAGCAGGCCTAAAATACTCAGGCCAAATAGCGCCAGATAGTTTTTACTCAGTTTGATCCAGGCATCTTTCCACAGTGAGGTGCCCTGTTCTTGCTCTTGATTTTGTTCTGAGGCTTTAAACAGGCCCATTAGTTATTCCCCCGAGCTTGATGACGCAGTTTCGGGTCAAGCCAGATGGCGAGCATATCCGAGAGCAGATTAAACAGAATAATCAATGTGGCGAAGAAGATGGTCATACCGAGGATCATGGTGTAATCCCGGTTAAAGGCCGCCTGGACATAGAAGCGTCCGAGTCCGGGAATTTGGAAAATGGTTTCCACTACAAAGGAGCCGCCCAAGAGGCCGGCAAAGGCGGGTCCTAAAAAGGCGACTACTGGGATCAGGCCGCCGCGCATTGCGTGCTTAAAGATGATTACGCGCTCTGATAGGCCTTTGGCTCTGGCAGTGCGGATATAGTCCTGAGACAGCACCTCGAGCATGCCGCCGCGAGAGAGTCGCGCTATATAGGCAGCGTATCCGGTGCCCAAGGTGATCGAGGGCATAATTTTATCTCCCGGCATATCACCCCAGCCGGAGACCGGTAGCCATTCCAGATAGATACCAAATATCAGCACCAATAATGGCCCCAATAGAAAGGAGGGCATACAGATGCCGAGCATGGCCGCGGACATGGGTACATAGTCTTGCATGGTGTTGGGTCGCATGGCGGCGGCGACACCGGCGCTGACACCAATAATCAGCGCAACCATCATTGCGTAGAATGCCAGCTCCGCGGTGGCGGGTATGCCTGCGGCGATCAGTTCATTGACTGTGCGTCCCGAGTATTTAAACGAGGGGCCAAAATCACCCTGCACCACGTCGCCTAGGTAGCTGATGTATTGCTGCCACAGCGGTTGGTCGAGATTGTATTGGGCTTCCAGAGCCGCAATCACCTCTGGCGGCACGCTTTTTTCGGCGGAAAAAGGCCCGCCTGGTGCCGAGTGCACCAGCATAAAGGTGGCGCTGATAACGATTAGCAGTACCGGAATAGCTTGTAGCAGACGGTTGAGGGCAAATCGCCACATTAGTTTTTCACTCCTGCATCTGCTGGGTCAGCTTCGAGGTAGATTTCTTTAAAGGACGGCTGGTTGAGAATATTGTCATTAAAGTTCTTTACCGAGGTATTCACCAGATTGTTCGAGGTGTAAATGTAGATCGGAATCACTGGCATATCGTCGAGCAGCATAGTCTCGGCACGATTAAATATAGCCAGACGCTCGGCGTGGGTTTTGGCTTCCGGCGCGGCTTTGAGTATCAGCTGATCATATTCCGGGTTGCACCAGCCGGTGCGGTTGTTGCCGCCATCGCAGAGAAACATATCGAGGAAGTTGTTGGGATCAACATAGTCGCCGATCCAGCCGGCGCGGCCGATTTCATAGTCGCGGCTGGTGACGCTGTTTAAATAGACTTTCCATTCTTGGTTGAGCAGTTTGACATCTATATTGAGGTGTTTTTTCCACATCTGCTGAATAGCCACGGCGATCTTGCGGTGGCCTTCGCTGGTGTTGTAGAGGATTTCCGTAGTCGGAAAACCTTCGCCATTGGGGTAACCGGCGTCGGCCAGTAACTCTCGGGCGGCCTCGGGATTAAAGGCTAAATCACTTTTCGGGTAGTAGCCCATAGTGCCCGGCGGAGTGATGGTATAGGCGGGGATCTGTCCGCCTTTAAGTATCCGTTCGCTTATCTTGTCGCGGTCAATGGTCATGCCCAGAGCGCGTCTGACCCGCTTATCTTGCAGCTGCGGCACGCGGGTATTGATGCGGTAGAAGTAGACGCCAAGATAGGGGGCTATATGCAGGGCAGGGTCGTTGCGCTCTCTGTAGGTGGCGATTTTGTCGGCCGGCACTGTGCCGCTGTAGTGCAGTTGGCCGGCGCGGAACATGCGTTCGACGGTGACGGCATTTTCGATGGGGTAGAAGATGATCTTATTCAGTCTGATGCTTTCGGCATCCCAGTAGTGGGGATTGCGCTCGACCACTACCCGGCGGTTAATTTTCCATTCAGATAGTTGAAAGGGGCCATTGCCGACTATGTTGCCTTCGTAGGTCCAGCGGGTGCCGCGCTGATCGGCGTCGCCAAATTTTTCGATGGTGGCGCGATGCACTGGGTAGAGGCTGTAGTGGTCGAGCAGTTGCAGGAAGTAGGGGGTTGGATTGTTCAAGGTGACTTGCAGGGTATAGTCGTCTAGGGCTTTAACACCGACCTGTTCGAAGTCACTGATTTCCCCTTCGTAATATTCTTTGGCGTTTGTGATGGGGAAGTACATGTAGGCGTAGAGGTTGCCCAGTGCTGGTTGCAGGGCGCGCCACCAGGACCAGGCATAGTCATGGGCGTTGTGCGGGTCACCATTCGACCAACGGGCGTTTTCGCGCAGGTAAAAGGTGTAGACGCGGCCGTCTTCGCTGATATCCCAGGAGGTGGCGACGCCGGGTCGCGGTTCGAGGGTTTTGCTGTCTTTGAGGACTAGGCCTTCCATCAGGGCGACGATGATTTTATGTTCGGGGACGCCGGTGGCTATATGGGGGTCGAGGCTTTGGGGTTCGGTGCCATTGCCCCAGTGTAGGGTGCCGCTGCGGTTGCCTGTGCTGACGTTGTTTTCGCCGCCACCACAGCTGGTGAGTAGTGTCAGTAATAACAGCGCGGTTATTGCTTTGATGGGATTGGGTCTAAAAAATGAGCGAGTTGCGATATGGGGCTGGGTGGCTGTCGGGAAGTGACTCATTTATAGAAATCCGTTTTTATGGTTTTGTTTCCGAGATCAAGCTGTAGTGTAACGAACCGATGAAATTTAACCACATTAAAAGTGATCAATTTATGGGCTATTTTGATCTGGGCTTGGCTGCGTTTTCTGCGCTTAATACCGGTTTTTTCGCTGTGGAGCTGTTGCACTTGTGCGGCAAACCCGTGATAATCCCGCGCTTCAATGGTGGCCCTCACTGGTCCCCTCGCAACAGCCAGCCGCGAACCCCGCCAGGCCCGGAAGGGAGCAACGGTAGTGGTTACGCTGTGTGCCGAGGTGTGGCTGGTGAGGGTCACCGCCATATTTCCCCCTTTGATTTATCCCTTTTTGTTTTATTCGCGCTTGCTGATAACTTGTGCCGTCCGCTCAAATCCATAGAGACTTTGGCGATCGACTCCAGAATTGCTGCGATTTCCAGCGCTCACAAAACTCGCTTCGCTCAAACAGTTGTTCACTCTCTCTGAAAATCACTGCAATCCTAAGCGGAGTCCGATTGATCGCCAAAGCCTCTATGGATTCGAGCTCTGATGGTTTGGGTGCATGATGTTGGGTCTGGGGTCTGGGGTCTGGGGTCTGGGGTCTGGGGTCATGTGCGGGGTGGCGCAGGGTCTTGTCACCCTGAGCGTTGCCGAAGGGTCTCCCGCCGACTGGCAGATGACCATTGTCTCGCTCTGCGCTCTGTTTATATTTCTGTTATCTCCTTATAATGCCTTTTTGACTTCTAAGCCGTCGCTACTATGAGTTACCAAGTCCTTGCCCGCAAATGGCGCCCGCGTATTTTTGCCGAGATGGCTGGCCAGCAACATGTGTTGCAGGCGCTGATCAATGCCCTCGATCACGATCGCTTGCACCACGCTTATCTGTTTACCGGAACCCGGGGAGTGGGTAAAACCACTATTGCTCGGATCCTGTCTAAATGCCTTAACTGTGAAGCGGGTGTCAGCTCGGTTCCCTGTGGTGAATGCTCCTCCTGTAATGAGATCAGCGAAGGGCGGTTTATTGATTTGATTGAGGTGGATGCGGCATCCCGCACCGGTGTCGATGATATGCGTGAGTTGCTGGACAATGTTCAGTACGCGCCATCACGTGGTCGCTACAAGATCTATCTTATCGATGAAGTGCATATGCTCTCCAAGTCGAGCTTTGCTGCGCTGCTGAAAACTCTCGAAGAGCCGCCTCCCCATGTGAAGTTTTTATTCGCCACCACCGATCCGCAGAAATTGCCGATTACGGTGTTGTCGCGATGTCTGCAATTCAATCTTAAAAACCTCAGTGCTGAACGTATTACCGAGCATCTACAGTTTGTCCTCGGTGAAGAGCAGGTGCCTTTTGAAGATGCGGCACTCTGGTCTCTGGCCCGGGCTGCCGATGGCAGTATGCGGGATGCATTAAGCCTTACTGATCAGGCTATTGGCCATGGCGGTGGTCAGGTCAACGAAGGCGAAGTCAGTGCTATGTTGGGCACCATTGAGCGCAGCTTTGTGGTGGATATATGTCAGGCGCTAATCTCTGGTTCTGGCACTGAACTACTGGCGGCCATTGGCCGTATGGCTGAGCAGGCACCGGATTACGATGCGGCGTTAACCGATATATTATCGGTGTGGCATCAGGTGGCTATAGTTCAGACGGTGCCTGAGGCCTTGGATAAGGGTGTGGCGAATTACACTGAGCTGCTGGCGTTGGCCGCTGCTGTTAGCCGCGAGGATACCCAGCTGTTTTATCAGATCTGTCTGTTAGGGCGCAAAGATTTGCAGCTCTCTCCAGATGCCAAGTCCGGCTTTGAAATGGTGATGTTGCGGGCACTGGCATTTCGTCCGCAGTCCTCAGTGAGACCTGGAACTACAACAGCCTCATCCCCAACAGCTCCGGTGATACCTGTTGCTAACACCTCAGCTGCTAACACCTCAGTTGAACTAAGATCTCCGCCGGAGGTGGAGCACAGCGTAAAAAAGTCTGAAGCGGTAGTCGCGGCAGTTGCCGACGACAGGCCGCCGTGGGAACCCCAGGTTCAGGTTATTGCTGAAACAGTTATCGCTGAGCCGGTTGCAACTTTAGAGTCCAGTGAGCAGCCGGTAGCAGAATTGACAGTTTCATCGCCGGTAGAGCAATACAGTGAATCCGCTCAACAACCTGCATTGGTGCAAGAACGGGTGCAAGAACGGGTGCAAGAACGGGTGCAAGAGGCCATGCCCGAGTCTGCAACCATAGTGGCTCCAACTGCTATTACGCTGGAACGGTTTACACCAGAAAATTGGATTCAGCTGCGTCGCCAGCTCAGTATTGGCGCCTCGTTGGGTGAGATTGCCAGCCACTGTCTGTACTTGGGCCGCAATGGTCAGCAGTTAAACTTTTTGATTGATAGCGACCACAACAGTCTCTACGACGATCCCCACCAGCAGCAGTTTAGTGAAGCGCTGAGTGATTATTTTCAGCAGCCGGTGACCGTTGAGATCACCCTTGGCGTGGCGGAAAAAGAGACCCCTCGTGCGGCCACCACTCGAGAGAAGGCCGAACGTTTGGTTGAGGCCGTCGACAGTCTTAATCAGGACCCGGCGGTGGTGAAATTTAAACAGTTGTTTGACGGTGTGCTCGATGAGCGCTCAGTGCGACCAATAGATTAGTCGCACAAAGTAGCCCCCAAATTTTTTAAACATCCGATTATTGAAAAGCCAGACTATTGAGAAGAGACCCCATGGATATTAACGAATTGATGAAGCAAGCCCAGCAGATGCAGGGCAAGATGGCAGAGATGCAAGAGCAGGCTGCCAACGTTGAAGTAACGGGAGAGTCCGGCGCAGGTATGGTCAAGGTGATCATGACCGGTCGCCACGATGTGCGCAAAGTGACACTGGACCCATCGCTGATGCAAGAGGATAAGGAGTTTCTCGAAGATTTACTGGCTGCCGCGGTTAACGATGCAGTGCGCAAAGTGGAATCCCAGAGCAAAGATGCCTTGGGCAAAATGACCGGCGGTATGAATTTGCCAGCCGGCTTTAAAATGCCTTTTTGAAACGGCGCTTTAAATTTGCCATTAAAAAAATCCAATTTAGAGTTCATAGAAACTCATAACTATAAGGCTAGGCTGTGTACGGGAATTTAATTGATCAACTGATTGACGCGCTGCGCGTGTTGCCCGGCGTCGGCAATAAGTCGGCACAGCGAATGGCGCTGCATCTGCTGGAGCGGGATCGCATTGGCGCCACGCGTCTGGCCGAGGCACTTGTTGAGTCGGTAGAAAAAGTCGGTCGCTGTTGTCAGTGTCGCACGCTGACTGAACAGGAGGTCTGTGCGATCTGTCGCAATGAACGCAGGCTTTCAGGTCAGATCTGTGTGGTTGAGAATCCGGCGGATCTGTACGCCATCGAACAGGCCGGCAGCTTTCGCGGCAAGTACTTTGTACTGCTCGGCCATCTGTCGCCGATTGACGGGATTGGCCCGGAGCAGTTGGGTATAGATCAGCTGGTGGAGCGCCTTAACGCTGGCGATATCAGCGAACTGATTCTGGCGACTAATTTAACTGTTGAGGGTGAGGCCACAGCCCACTTTATTGCCGACAAGGCCAAGGCTCTAGGGGTTGAAGTGTCTCGCATTGCCTATGGTGTGCCCATGGGCGGTGAGCTGGAATATGTCGATGGCGGTACCTTAAATATGGCCTTACAGAGTCGTAAATCACTCTAGAATAAGAACAACAGACCACGGATTGCATAATCATAATGACAACAAATAACCACTGGATCGATAACAGCCAACAGCTTGCCCAACTCTGCGAGCAGTTGCAGCAGGCTACTGAGTTGGCCATTGATACCGAGTTTATGCGCAGTGATACCTTTTTTGCCAAGCTGGCGCTGATCCAATTATCCGATGGCGAGCAGTGCTGGCTGATTGATACGCCCGCTATTAAAGAGCTGCAACCTTTGACGCAACTGCTCAATGCACCGCAGCTGACATTGGTGTTTCACTCCTGTGGTGAAGATCTGGAAGTGCTTGACCAGGTGCTCTCGGTACGTCCTAAGAAGCTGTTTGATTCCCAGATTGCCGCGGGGATTGTCAATATTGGCTATTCCATGGGCTATGCGCGTCTGGTGGAGAATATGTTGCAGATCGAGCTGGGCAAGGAAGATACCCGCTCTGACTGGTTGGCGCGTCCTCTGAGCGATCGTCAAAAACTCTATGCCGCGGACGATGTGTTGTATCTGTTTAGAATTTATAAATTGTTGCTGGAATTGCTCGAGCAGCAAAAGCGTCAGGGCTGGTTTGCCGAAGAGATGTTGGATCTACAGCGGATTGCCGCAGATCGCCGGCAAGCCCTGGATTATTATCTGCGTGTTAAAGGTGCCTGGCGTCTTAATCCGCTGTCACTGGCGGTGTTAAAGCGCCTCTGTGAATGGCGTGAGCAGGCTGCCCGGACATTGGATAAACCCCGCTCACATATAGTGAAAGACAATGTGCTGCTGGATCTGGCGAACAACAAACCGACCCAGATGAGCCAGCTGCATCAGATTGAAGACTGGTACTCCCGGTCGGTGAAGCGTTTTGGCGCAGAGGTGCTGGAAGAAATTGCCAGTGTCGATGAGCATAATTTGCCCGCTGAGTTGCCGCAGCCTCTGTCCCGTGCGGTCAGTGATGTGATGAAAAAAATGCGTATCAGTATCAATGAAGTGGCAGAGGCTCAGGCCATTCCCAAAGAGTTGATGTGCAACAAGAAAGAGTTGGAATCGATTCTGCGCAGTGCCGTTGAGGGCAAGCGGGAGTGGCCTGTACGATTGGTTGATGGGTGGCGGGGCAGTATGGTGATCCCAGCGCTAGAGCGAGTAATCGATAGCAGTGATGCCTTATGAAAATCCCTGGTAAAATCCTCTGCGATATTTATAAAACCGCGACCAAAGAAGAGATGTATCTCTATCTGTCCCGAGAGGACGGCTTTAAGCGCGTCCCGGAAGCGCTGCTAATGCAGTTTGGCAAGCCGGTGCTGGTGACGACTATGCTGCTGGCCGCGAGCAAAAAACTGGCTCGGGCGGATGTGATAAAAGTAATGGATGATATTGCTCGCCAGGGTTTTTATTTGCAGATGCCACCGCCGCCCATTCCTCTGACCGAGCAACTCTAATGGCCAGTCAGCCCTGGTGGCAGACCAAATCTCTCGCCGATATGAATGATAGCGAGTGGGAGTCACTCTGTGATGGCTGCGCTAAATGCTGTCTGGTGAAGTTGGAAGATGCGGACACGGAAGAGATTTATTACACCAATGTCAGTTGCCAGTTGCTGGATACCGAGTCTTGCCGCTGTAATGATTATCCTGGGCGTCATAAGATAGTGGATGACTGTATAAAGCTTGATCGCAGCAATGTGAATAAGTTGGAGTGGCTGCCCCAGAGCTGTTCCTATCGGCTGATTGCCGCGGGGCAGCCGCTGCCTGAGTGGCATCATCTGCGCACCGGTGATCGTGAGGCTATGCACAGTTATGGTGCCTCGTTGCGCGGTAAGGTGACCTCGGAGTTACATGTGCATGACGATGATATTGAAGACCATATTATTAGATGGATTAATTAATTATGTATAGTACTGAAGACTACCTTCAAGGCTGGATTGCCTATTCTGTGGGCGGGCTGTTTCTGTTGTTTTTTCTCTGGTACCTGCTGCGCAATCTGCGCTTTGCTGTGCTGCGGCATGTTGTGATGCTCACCGCTGGGGTGTTTCTGTTTACCCCGGTAACCGCTTATCGGGATGATGCCCATCTGGCACCGGCGTTTTTTGTCAGTCTCTATGAAGGGGTTTTGCTGTCCGGTGCCAATGATGGCTTTCAGCGCGGCTTGGCGCCGATTATTGCGCTGCTGGTGTTTGCTCTGTTGATCTATGCGGTTGGGCGTTTGTTGTGGGCCAAGCTATTTGCTTCTAAGCCTTTGGTTTCTGCGGGTACTGACGTTAATAGTGGTGCTGATCAGTCATCTGAGCCTGGTCGTTAATAACGGTTTTACCAATCGGGCTAAGGGGGCTAAGGAGAGGGCTACCGGCGCAAGCTTTCCATCGAAACTGATGGGTGGAATCTGCTATCCCCACCGGGCGTCTTAGTCTGGCATCCGGACTGGCGCAGCGACGAGGGATCTGTTTTCTCGGTGTGGGCAAAGCCATGGAGACCCTTTGCGATCGGCCCCATGGATCTGTGATTTTCAGCGTTCCCACAACTCGCTGACGCTCAAACAAGTGTTCTCTCAATCTGAAAATCACAAATCCATAAGCGGGTCCTGATTGATCGCAAAGGGTCTCCATGGCTTCGCTGAAAGATCGTGGGTGCTGAGGGGCAGATAATGCGGTGGTGTCAATGTCTCTGGCAATCGGTGTCTATCTTGTGATCTCTCTCCGCGACAACCAATAATTTCAAATTCGGTCAGCTTCTAGGGTGCAATATGCTGAACTGCACGCCAGGGTGATCGTGCCAGCTAATGTCAGTAATGACAGGGGGCTTATGTGAATAGTCCTGGGTATCAGTGCCGTGAGCTCTGCTATGGGGAAAAAAGCGTAGGACAGCAGGCAGCCCATCAGTGTAAATAGCATTGTAATCAGTGCGTCTTTGAAAAACGACAGTCCGGCCTTTTGCTCTAGTTTTGCCAGGATCCGAGTCGAAAAACCTTGATCCGCTATACAGGGTTCAGTGCTTCGCAATTCAGCAAATAGGCTGTCGATGTCAGTTTCTCTGGTCATGATTTATCTCCGGTTTTCCAGTCCGCAAGTTGCTCTCTGAGACTGGCTTTTCCCCGGGTAATTAGGGTTTTAACCGTGCCTAGGGGGATGCTCATAATATCGGATATTTCCTGTTGCGTGCACTCACGGTGCAAACTTAGATGTAGGGCCATTCTCTGGTTGTCGCTGAGGTACTTCATGGCCTGTGCCAGATCCCGATGCAGTTGCAGGGATTCATTAGAGACGATCGCTTCATAGTCGTTATCATGCCACAGTGATTGCTCTTCCTGCCCCCTTAAACCGCCCGTTAGTTCGCGATTGCGCGCTACGCGAAAGTGGCTCAGCATCAGGTTATAGGCGATGCGATAGAGCCAGCTGGAAAATTTCGCCTTACTCTGAAAGCTGCTCAAGGCACTGTGGGCTTTGATAAAGGTTTCCTGGGCCAAGTCATCTGCCAGGGCCTCATTCCAGCCGGTTAATTGGCGCAATGAATAACGCAGCGGAGACTGGTAGCGCTTTACCAGCTCCGCAAATGCTCGGTGACTGCCTTCCTTGACGACGGCGTCAATCAGCGCCTGATCCGTAGGGTTCATAAGCCTTAAACAGTAGTGCTATTGTCACGAGATTCCGCCTCTGCTTGCTGCTCACTGAGTTTCCAGATTAACAGCCGAGCTATACCTATACACAGTGGGATAAGGGCAACTGAAGCCACGTCCCAACCCACTAACATGCCGAGGAATAGAAATAATCCGCTGCCGATGCCGCTTAGGATTAATCCGCGTTGGAGGTTATTGCCGCTAACACCACTGTCATCAAAGGTGGCCAATACCTCCGCGGGCACATCTTTGTCAGCGTTGATGAATTTCTCTACTAAGGCGTCGCGCTGCTTACGTTTGCGGTAAGCAAATAAGAGCAGTAGGGCGATAACGAGTACCGGTGATCCGAAGGTAAATAGAATGGCAAAAATCGGCACTATCACAGAGCTTAAGCCGCCAAAACTAAAGCTGTCCGGTATGGTTATGTTGATTCCCTCTTGAAACGAGCGCAGGGCATCTTTTACTTCCTGGCGCTGCTCTTGGTCAAGGTCTTTCCACTCGGCTTTTAGCTCACCGATGACTTCGTCGACGATAAATGCCACTTCACTATCAAATTCATCATGGGCATCAGTGTGGCTTTCACTGCCACTGCCACTGTCAATGTTGTTAGAAGTGGCGACAACGGCGACTTCGTTGATATCCTGGGCCATGGTCGGGGCTGTATTCCCTAGGGCTAATAGCATGGCGCAAACCATCAGGCTGTTCTTTATGAGGTGATTTTTCATACTCTTCTCCGGGTTGTTACAGCGGCGCTGTGGTGATAAGTACTGATCCCACATCTAGGGTTAATCGCCGCTGGTTAATCTCGTTGCTCAGAATGCTCTGCCGTAAATACTGCCTTGGGTACTCCGCGGTCATAGTTAACCGCGGATTCACTTGTCGGCAGTGCCTTAACAGCGGCACCATGTGCTCTAGTAATAATAGTTGCTCAGGTAAGATGCCGTGACTGACTATTTGGATTCATTAGCTCGCACATTTTCTTTAAATCGGCTTTTAGCTTATGGTGCGAGGCTAACTTATTTATCACCCAAAATGTGGATTTAGACTCTATGAAATTTGAAGGTACAGACAACTACGTAGCCACCGAAGAACTACAGATGGCCGTGAACGCCGCCGTGACATTGCAGCGTCCATTATTGATTAAGGGCGAG
>Ga0115570_10001828_pt1 | contig 16776 bp, 16 predicted proteins | sample COGITO_mtgs_1205_3_FD_87294 | JGI IMG/M metagenome (GOLD analysis project Ga0115570, IMG submission 87294) | Pelagic marine microbial communities from North Sea - COGITO_mtgs_120524 | ecosystem: Environmental > Aquatic > Marine > Epipelagic | place: Germany:Helgoland, sampling site Kabeltonne... | reverse complement strand
GCCCCGCAATGAAAGTTGCTGATGAATTGACAGGTATCCCCTTATTTGAAACACCTGACTTCTCAGAAGTATTATCAGAGGAAAAAGACATGATTCAAAAATTAAAAAAAGTGTTTTTAATGGTTGCGGGTTCTGGGGTCCAAAAATACGGCCCTGATTTAGAGGAACATCAACAACTCCTTTTGGCGGCTGCTGACATTTTGATTGAAATTTACATGGCTGAGTCAGGATTACTTCGCGTAGAGAAAAATGTTAAACGCTTTGGCCTTGTAAACCAATCAACTCAAATTAAAATGGCTCAACTCTACTTATATCAAGCTGTAGATATTATCTCACAACGTGCTAAAGAAGGTATCGCTTCCATGTCGGAAGGAGACGAACAAAGGATGATGCTAATGGGATTAAAGCGTTTTACAAAATATCATAATCTACCCAACGTCGCAGAATTGAGAACACAAATTGCGAAACGTTTAATTGATGACAATGGTTATCAACTGGCTTAAAACCAATTTTTTATTCATTAAAACCCGCATCCAGCGGGTTTTTTTATTTCTTTTTATTTATCCAGACTAGCGAAAAAATATATTTTCATATATTCACTAAAATTTAATAAATGAGATTTTCCTTTCTATTCACACTTTGCTTTTTGCTGTCCAATTTGACCTATGGTCAAACAACATCAACACAAATATATTTATGTGAATTATTTGAAACTGAGGGGAAATTGAGCTTAACACCACCTTTAAATATTTCAAACCACAAGGGCTATAACAATCAGCCATATTTTGAATCAGATCATTTAATTTTATATGCTGGTACGCGAAATGGTCAAACTGATATCGTTCAGTATAACATCGATTTAGGTTTAGAGAATTGGATTACGGACACACCAGGGAGCGAATACTCGCCTCAGCCCATTCCAAATATTAATAATATTGCTGCTGTACGCTTAGAAACGAATGGTGAACAGTTTTTGGCAGCCTATAGCACCACGAATAATCTTTCATCAAAATTAATCACCACACCAATTGTTGGTTATTACCGTTGGATCAGTCAAAACGAATTGATTTCAGCTATTTTAGTTGACGAGGGTCTTTCACTGGCAAAGCATAATTTGAAAAAAGGAACCTTAGATACTTTGGATACTAATATTGGAAGAAGTTTACACCTAAATCCAACTTCGAAAGAAAATAATTCCGTCCAGAGTGAAATCACTTATATTTCAAAAAAGAACAGTCAATCTCAAATAGTAAGTATCTCTTTAGACGGCAATAACAAATCCGTCATTTGTAATACACTTTCGGGAAGCGAAGACTTTTGTTGGGATTCAAAAGGTAATATTGTTATGGGACAAGGAAGTTCCATCTTGTACTACAATCCTGAAAGGAAAAAGACTTGGACAGTCATTGAAGACATGTCAAAATTTAAACTGAAAAATATCACGCGCATTGCAATTAGCCCATCTGGACAATATTTAGTTTTCGTGGCTGAATCAGAAATTAATTAACTTTATTACACTAATTTATTAAACATATGACTACGAAAAACCATCTTTCGACTTTGAAACTTTCATTAATTGCTTTGGCTCTGGTCTTTTATGGACTCTTGTCGGCCCAACCACTCAATTTAGATTTGGTCAAAAACATGACACCGAGAAATGTTGGCCCAGGCGGAATGTCTGGCAGGGTTACTTCGATTGATGTTGTCACCTCCGATCCAGACATCATATATGCTGGCACTGCTTCAGGTGGTTTATGGAAATCTACTTCTGGAGGCATCAAATGGGATCCCATTTTTGAAAATGAAGCTACGGCTTCGATCGGTGCAGTGTCTATTGACCAATCGAATCCTAGTGTGATATGGGTTGGTACGGGAGAGGGAAATCCTAGAAATAGTTTAAATGGTGGCTTTGGAATTTATAAATCCATTGACGGTGGGAAAAATTGGCAATTGATGGGCCTCGAAAATACGCGTCATATTCATCGCGTAATTGTTGATCCGAGAAACTCAGATGTGGTTTACGCTGCTGCTATAGGATCGCCTTGGGGCGAACACCCTGAGCGTGGTGTTTATAAAACAACAGATGGTGGTAAAAGTTGGTCTTTGGTACTTAAAACCAACACCTCTAGTGGTGCTGCTGATTTAATCATGGATCCTAGTAATCCGAACAAATTATTCGCTGCAATGTGGGAACATAAACGTGACCCCTGGTTCTTTAAATCTGGAGGTGAAGGTTCTGGTTTGTATATGACTCATGATGGCGGACAGAATTGGAAAAAAATAACTGATAAAGAAGGACTCCCTAAAGGTGAATTGGGGCGAATTGGTTTAGCAATGGCGACCAATAAACCTAACGTAGTCTACGCCATGGTTGAATCTAAAAAAAATGCTTTGTACCGCAGTGAAGACGGAGGTTTCTCTTGGTCAAAAATCAATGACAATAGCGACATTGGTAACAGACCTTTTTATTACTCCGACATCTTTGTAGATCCAGAAAATGAAAATCGAATTTATTCGGTTTTTACTTATGTTAATGTTAGTGAAAATGGGGGCGAACGATTTGAATCACTCATGCCAGCATATGGGGTATCAAACGGCGTTCATCCTGATCATCACGCTTGGTGGATTCATCCTGAAAATGGTCAATTTATGATTGACGGTAACGATGGAGGTTTAAACATTACGAGAGACGGCGGTAAGACTTGGCGCTTTATAGGTAATTTACCAGTAGGTCAATTTTATCATGTAAACGTTGATAACGAGATTCCATATAATATTTATGGTGGGATGCAGGATAATGGCTCATGGAGAGGACCAGCATACGTTTGGAAAGACCAAGGCATACGCAATTCGTATTGGCAAGAAATCTCTTTTGGGGATGGTTTTGACGTTGTTCCAGACCCAAACGATTCGCGATATGGTTGGACTATGAGTCAACAAGGTTTCGTGCAAAGGTATGATTGGCAAACTGGAAACAACTATTCTGTTCGACCAACCCATCCCGATCCAAATACCACGCTGCGGTTTAATTGGAACGCAGCAATAAATATTGATCCATTTGATAGCAGTACATTGTATTTTGGAAGTCAATTTGTTCACAAATCAACCGACAAAGGCTTGACGTGGCAAATTATTTCTGACGATCTGACAACCAATGATCCAGAAAAACAAAAACAAGGAGAAAGTGGTGGTTTAACCATGGATGCTACTGGAGCCGAAAACCATTGTACCGTTTTAGTCATCGAGCCCTCTCCTACAGAAAAAAACATGCTATGGGTGGGATCAGATGATGGTCGTGTTCACATCACGAGAGATGGTGGAAGCAATTGGGAAGATGTTAGCAAAGGTTTAAAAGGACTACCTGAAGGCAGCTGGATTGCACAAATTAAAGCTTCTGCCAATAATTCAGGGGAAGCTTTATTAGTGGCTAACGACTACCGCAGGTTTAACTTTGAGCCTTACGTTTATCGCACAAAAAATTATGGTAAAAAATGGGAACGAATAGTGAATGTCAGTGATACTGAAAGCTATGCCTTATCTATAGTTGAAGATAAAAAGGAACCTAATTTGTTATTTTTAGGCACCGATGATGGTTTGTACATCAGTCTTGATGCTGGCAAAAATTGGGTAAAATGGATTAATGGATTCCCTACCGTATCAGTAAAAGACATGGTAATTCACCCACGCGAAGATGATTTGGTGATTGGCACTTTTGGGCGTTCTCATTGGGTTTTAGACGACATTCGTCCTTTGAGAGCTATGGCTTCGAATCCGATATTAATTGAAAAGCCTATTTCGGTATTTGATCCACCAATTGCCTATTTGGCTGCCTATCAACAACCAACAGGGAGCCGATTTGGTGGTGATGCCATGTTTAATGGCGAAAACAGAAACGGTGGTGGTCGCTTGTCATATTATGTAAATATCAATACCTCATCTACTGCAACAAATAAGGATTCATTGCATTTGAAAATTTTCAAAGGAGATGAGGAAATCAGGCACTTGAAAAGAGAATTACCTAAAGATTCAGGTGTATATACTTGGAATTGGCGCTTGGACGAAAAAGGCGCTGACCGTCCATCTCGTAGAGTTCGATCTTCTAAAAACGAGCCTAGTGGCGCGACTGTGATGCCTGGAAACTATAGAATGGTATTGTCACGAGACAGCATTGAAGTGACAACAGAGATGGTCGTCTCCGTTGATCCACGAATCGAGATTGACCTCGCAGGTATGCAGGAACAATACGATATGATCAAAGAGCTTGAAGGAATGCAACAAACCGCAGCCGACGCTGTGAAGCAGTTAGCAGAAAGTTTAAAAATTATCAATAATTATAAAGAATCGATGACATCCTTAGATGAGGACAAATACAAAGAAATTATAGATCAATCAAAAAAGGAATCTGAAGCAGTTGAAAGTCTTATTGATTTGTTCATTGGAGAAGAGGACAAACGCCAAGGTATTACACGTAATGCGGAGGTTTCCGTGATTTCGCGAATGTACAGCGCAAGGTCTTATGTAAGCTCAAGACCATCTGGTTTAACAGCCACGGAGCACCAGCTTATTCAACAAGCCAAAGATGCCTTAAATGATGCCTTGAAAAAAACTAATGACTATTTTGCTGATCATTGGAGTAAATACCGGGAAGCTGTAGAAGTGCTGAACTTATCTCCTTTTAAAGATATAAGTACTTTCAAATCTATTGATTAATAAGTTAAATACAATTTTTAAGACCAGCGTGGTTTTTAATTCTGATGCTCTTACCATTTATGGAAATGAGACCTTTTTTATTAAAGTCTGACAATACGCGAATGACTGATTCAGTGGCCGTGCCAATTACAAATTTTCTCATAAGTAGATGAATTAGGTTATACTAAGATAGGCCATTGACCTTAGACGTGCAACCCTTGTGATTTGATGTTAAAACGTGTAACTTTATGGCTTACAAATATTCAAAATCATGAAAGCTTCAACCTATCCATTATTGTTTACCCTCTTGCTCATCGCTAGCGGATGCAAAAATAAAACCACCACCGAAATTCCAGATGATTCAAATTACGAACTGACAATCATTTTAGAGGCTAAGAGTGGTAGTAAGGCCAATGGTAAAGTCACATTTAGCCAAGTTGGTGATACTACTTTTATGAATGCCTTACTTGAAGGTTTGGATCCAGGGATTCATGCCTTTCACTTACATGAAAAGGCCGACTGCTCTTCAGACGACGGCAAGTCGAGTGGTGGACATTGGAATCCAACTGCGCAGCCGCACGGTCAATGGGGTTCTGAAAAAGGGTACCATCGTGGAGATGTGGGCAATTTTACCGCAGATGAAAATGGTAGAGGAACAGTCTCATTCAACACTACCGAATGGTGCATGAATTGTGATGATTTGAATAAAAATATTTTAGGCAAAGCTGTTATTGTTCACCAAGGTACCGACGATTACACCACACAACCCACTGGAGACGCTGGAGGCAGAGTGAGCTGCGGCGGAATTATAGAATAGTTTGAAAGACATGTAACATATTACCAATTTATACTACTTACTACTGAATACAAGTCGCATTGAACAAAAACCTGCAAGATCATTTCGTAGAATTGTTAGAAACGCATCAAAATATTGTGCATAAGGTTTGTCGCATTTATACGCGCGATAAAGCAGCTCACGACGATTTGTTTCAGGAGGTGACCATTCAACTCTGGAAAGCCTATCCTAAATTTCGAGGTGACTCAAAATTTAGTACTTGGATGTATCGCGTGGCGCTAAACACCGCCATTACCTTATACCGAAAGGAAAAAAGGCAAGGCCGTAAAGTGGATATCGAATTTGTTCAAGGCGGCCTTTATGCTAAACCTTATGACAACACCAATGACCAGCAAATGGCGAAGCTCTATGAGTCTATTGATCAGTTGAATGATATTGACAAAGCGCTGGTACTGCTATATTTAGAAAATAAAAATTATTCCGAAATCAGTGAAACCCTGGGTATCAGTGAAGTCAATGCCAGAGTAAAAATGAATCGTGTAAAAACCAAATTAAAATCAATCATCAATCCGTAACAAACGATGGACGAACTGGATCAATTTAAAGGCAACTGGGAGGCACAGTCAGATCAATTTCCGCAACTGAGCAAAACAGACATTAGCAATATTTTGAAACGCAAATCTACCAGTTTAGTCAAGTGGATACTTATTTTTGGCATCATCGAATTCGCATTATGGTCGGTATTTTCGTTTGCCTTTAACAATCAATCAACAGAATCGCTCAGCGAAGCCTCATCGATAAAAACGTTTTCAACAATTCTTGAAATTTTAAGTTTCGCCGTTTTGATCTACTTCATTGTTCAATTTTACATCAATTATAAACGGATTTCAGTTATTGACAGCACCAAGGCTTTAATGTTGAAAATTTTAAAAACCAGAAAAACTGTTAAATTATACATCATCATCAACATTGCCTTATTGTTTTCCGGAACCATAGGCATGTTGTTTATGATGGTCAATTACGACCCAGTATTGATAACCGATATCAGAGAATTGCAGCTCAAAAACAGCTCTGGATCATTTTATACGCAACTGATTGGAATAACCTTTTTGGTTCTTGTCATAATATCCATACTCATTTTGTTGATTTATTGGCTCACCTACGGGACGTTACTACGACGTTTGAAAACCAATTATAAGTTACTTCAAGATATCGAAGAAGAAAATACAACTGGCTAGGCTTCGTTTAAAACATCTCCTCTTTTTTTTACCTTCAAGAAAGATGGATGTTGCTCAATAGATATCTCTATTTTTTTAACAATATCATCAATAGAATCATTGTCGTAATCAATGTTGAGAGGCGCCTTGATGCTCATGTGTTGAACAATATTTTTCTTTTTCACTCGAAGCCCCTTTTTGTCATAAGCGCGTCTAAAACCATCAATAACAACTGGAACCACAACAGGCTTATAATGCTTGATGATGTGCGCTGTGCCTTTACGAACAGGTTTGTAGGGCGTGGTAGTCCCCTGAGGAAAGGTGATCACCCAACCATCCTTTAGTGCTTTGGCAATGCTTGAAATATCACTCATTTTTACTTGACGGTTCACATTCTGTCCTTGGGCACGCCATGTGCGTTCAATGCTTATAGATCCAGCATAAGCCATGATTTTTGGCAATAAACCTGCACGCATCGTTTCTTTGGCAGCCACATAATATAAATTGAGTTTCGGTCGCCACAAGTACCCCACATTCTTTACAGAGTCGTCCCTCCCTTTAAGACTAGCATTAAATACATGAAACATGGCCACCACATCAGCAAAGTAAGTCTGATGGTTCGAAATAAATAGCACATTGTGTTCGGGTAAATCTCTAAGGATTTTTGAACCATCAATCTTTAATTTATTAAATCCATTATAACGATGATGAGAAAGCACACCGAGAATCCTAATCACCCAAGTTTTGAGTAGTAGGTTATGACCAAATGTATTTCTTTTGAATATGCCCATAGAATTATGATTGCCGAACCAGACAAAAATAGAAAAACTAAACCACTTGATTCAGTATTTCCTTTAATTCACTAAGCATCATCGCCGTAGCACCCCAAATGCGATGCTCTTGCCATTCGAATACAGGTACCACTTGCAGCAAATCATTTGGCAGAGAAACCTGAGCATGAGTAGGTTGGGTTTGCATAAACGTCTTCAAAGGGATTTCTAATATTTGTGCCACTTCCCGATCATCCTTTGAAAATGAACCAAGACTTTGCGTATATCCTAAAAAAGGATGTACGTAAAACTGGCTCGGCGGAATGTATATTGGTGAAAGTGGTCGAATTATTTGAACCAAACGGCGGTCAAAACCAATCTCCTCCTCCATCTCTCGCAAAGCCGTACTTTGTAAATCAGTGTCCTCAGACTCAGGTCGTCCACCTGGAAACCCGATCTGTGCAGAGTGCACCCCAGCATAGGTATTGCGCTCTATCAGAATCAAATGCATCACACCTTGAAAGTCCGGATAACAAAGCATCAAAATTGAAGCTTTTTTAGCCTTAAGCTGGGTTTCTATATTAAGCTCAAGCATCGATTCACGATGCAAGGGAGACAACTTAGATTGTGCCGACCAACCTGGTAGCTGACAGTGTTCTAACTTAGAAACACATTTTAAAAAATCGTCAATTTGCATATATCACCGATAGATCAATTATAACCTTTAATTAAAAAGATGAAAGTAATTAATCTATTTGAAACAGAAGGGCGACTAAGAAACCTTATCGTATTGAATTTGTTGCCTTATGAAAATTCACCCAAAACGAATAAGTCCATATCGCGAGGTATGCTACTTAAAACAGTATTCCAAATATCAGATCAAGTTAAAACCCCATTTAAGAATTCACCCATTATTGACGTCACCGTTTCACTCGTAATTCCTGCCATAATGTGCCAAGCGCCATTATTCCAGTTGTAAAGTCCTTCTGGAACTGCACCACCTTCATTAGCCACTACCATGCCCAACTGGTGTCCCAAGAAGGGACCACTGGGTAACATCGTCTAAAACAATTCGAGGGAAAAGCACACCACGTTCTGTGTCTTCGAGTTCTAATAATGAACCTTCATTAATTGTAAAAGGATCACCACCAATTTTTTTTTGAGCCCACACAGAGGTGCTGAAGATGGTGAATAAGGTTAGAAAAAGTAATCTGTTTCGCATTAACGTTCACACTTTGATTAGGCAAATGTGATAAAGTGTCTGGAATTGAACGAATGAATCCTATAAGTGTTAAGGTATAACGTATAAATGGTATTAAATTTCCTATAAGTGGAATATCTATCTTTTTAACTTTGAACTGTATAAAGTGGTATTGGCAACATGACTTAATGCATAACAGTAGGCTTTTCAAAAATTTACGGCTCAGGCTAAAAACATAAATAAGCAGCAGCGACACTAGGTTTTTACCTTTAAAGACCATTTAAATTTAAAAACGGCGACCTGTACCCCATTCTCATCAATACCTATGGATTCGAGCCAAACCGTGGCAGGTTCTTTGGTGTCTATGGTGTGCTTCAACGCATGATCAATAGCTGCACCCTGACCGCAAGTAAATGTGATGCGACCAACTGCTTTTTTAGTAAAAATGGCTTCATTTTGCACCACCAACATCGATACTTTTTGACCACTATCTTTAATTTTTGGAAACATCAATGCACCGGTAGAGAGTTCGGCAGCCATTCCTTGAACAGCCCAAAACATCGATTTAAAAGGATTTTGATTAAACCATGACAAACGCACAGTGGTCACCGCTTGTACTGAAGTCAATTGCTTTAAACGCACACCACACCAAAAGGCCGAAGGTAACTTCCAAAGCATATACCTATTGAATTGGGCTGGTGTCATTGTGATTATTTTGGTCAAATATAGTTAAAAGCAGTTTGATGATAAATGTTAAAAAAATGTTAATATAATGTTAAATATAGTACTTTGTTTTGCATAGTACTATATCACTACTATATCTTTGCATCAAATAAATGACCCAATATGAACTTAGAAAACACCAAAGCCCAAATGCGCAAAGGCATTCTTGAGTATTGCATTTTAGCCATGCTTAAGAACAAAGATGCCTACGTTGCCGAATTGCTCGACGGTCTTAAGACTGCTCAATTATTGGTGGTTGAAGGCACTTTATACCCCCTCCTAACCCGCTTGAAAAATGCTGGGTATTTGGACTACAGATGGGAAGAATCAACTTCGGGACCACCACGAAAGTATTATCAAATTACCGACCAAGGCAGCGGCTTTTTAGACGAATTGCATCAAAGCTGGATATCGCTAAACACATCAGTGGCCATGGTCACCAAAAACAACAACAAACCCTCAAAAGCTAAGTAACCATGAACAAAACTGTAAATATCAATTTAGCAGGTCACCATTTTCATATCGACGAGCCCGCCTATGTTGAACTTCAACGCTATTTGAATGCCGTTAAAGCATCACTGGACGCAGACGGTCGCGATGAAGTGATGTCTGATATTGAGGCTCGTATATCTGAACTATTTTCAGAAGCCAACACTTCTGACAAACAAGTGATCACATCCAAAAATGTTGCCTCTGTGATTTCCATCATGGGACAACCCGAGGATTACCTTTTGGAGGATGAAGCTCCAAAAGAAAAGACTTCAAGAACAAACTATAGCAGTGATCCTCGCAAGTATTTTAGAGATACTGAAAACGCCTATATCGGTGGCGTATCCTCTGGATTGAGTTATTATTTCGGCATTGATGCCCTATGGATCCGACTGTTTTGGGTCATGCTTTTTTTCGGATTTGGCACTGGCGTATTATTATACCTTATTCTTTGGATATTAATTCCAGAAGCCAAAACTACAGCCGATAAATTAAAAATGAAGGGCAAGCCCATAAATATAAGCAATATCGAAGACTCCTTTAAGGAGGGTTTTCAGACCGTAAAAAATGGCATTAATGATATGGCTGGATCCATTGATTCGGAAAGTTTAAAGTCAACAGGAAGCAGAATTCGCAAAGGTTCTCAGTCCTTTTTTGAATTGCTCGGCGATATATTAGGTCTGTTATTTAAGTTCTTGGGAAAATTTATCGGATTGTTTTTAATACTGATTACAGGCATCATGCTTATTTCATTTATTGTCAGCTTGTTTTCGTTGGGAACAGTGTCTTTTTTTCACCCCGATTGGATGTACTATACAGAGGCAGCACTGACCAGCAGCTGGCCATTATGGCTGGTATCTTTAGTGGCCTTTATATTGGTTGGAGTTCCTTTAGTATTTATGCTGATGTTAGGTCTATCTATTTTAAGTTCGAAATATAAAGTTATGGGACGCACAGCTAAATTTTCACTCTTCGGAGTATGGCTGATTGCCCTTGTGGTTGCTATAGTATTGGGTGTTAAAGAAGGTGCTGATTTTAGCATACGATCAAGTGACTATAACACCGCGGTCTTACCTATCACCTCAGAAGATACTTTATACCTCAACATGGTTGGCAATCGCATGTACCACAAGCATTTGCACCGTGATAGTGATAACTCTAAGATCGTTTACAACACAGACAACCAAAGAATGATTTATTCCGCAGATGTCAGACTCATTGTGCAATCAACCAAAGATGCCAATGCTTCGTTGAGTATTGAAAAATCAGCACTTGGCGCAACCTATACCGAATCAAAAGAACGGGCATTAGCTATTGATTACCATTATAGCATCGATAGTAATACACTTAATTTGGACGGCTATTTACTCACAGACCTCGATCAACGTTTTCGCGATCAGTCGGTAGAAATTATTTTATACTTGCCAGAAGGTACTGTGCTGTTTGCCAACAGGAACACCTATTCTTTTCATCGCAATACAGACAGTTATGGCGACATCCTAAAAAATGGTAACGAAGATCATTACCTAAAAATTTTAAATAACGATACCGAATGCTTGGATTGTGACGACCAAACCAGCGTTGAATTCGAAACAACAATAGAAGGAGGAACTTGGAATATGTCTTTACGACATGAATTTCTTGAACTGCCTGCATTAACCTCAAATATCAATCAACTTTAAATCTACAATTATGACAACAATAATCAAAATCGCGGCGACAATTACCTTAACCTTAATGATGCTATCCTGCCAAATGGTATCAAATATTGGACCTGGCGTGCGTGGCAATGGCAATGTTCAAACAGAAGTACGACAAGCGGCATCCTTCAATAAAATTGAAGTGAGTAATGGGCTCGATCTGTTTCTGACACAAGGCACTGAAGAAAGCATCTCCATACAAGCGGATGAAAACCTATTAGAAGTTATCAAGACCGAGGTGAATGGCGGAATCTTGCGCATATTTGCAGAAGAAAACATCCGCAACGCAGCGTCTCGCAAGGTAATGGTTACCTTCAAGAATTTAGATGCTTTAACAGCCTCTAGTGGCAGCGATGCCTTGAGTAATACTCAAATTTCAGTACAAGACATTCGAATTAAATCGAGCAGTGGTGCCGATATCGACTTAGAAATTACGGCTCAAAACATAGTAGCATCTTCTTCGAGTGGTAGTGACATTTATCTCAAAGGCTCAGCAAATTCTATCAGTGCTGACGCCAGTAGTGGAAGTTCTATCAAAGCGGGTGAATTGAAGGTTACTGACGGGACGGCAGATGCCAGTAGTGGCGCAGATGTTGTTATACAAGTAAAGGGCCAATTGATTGCCAGCGCAAGTAGCGGTGGCGATGTCACCTATATTGGTAAACCCGAGCATGTGGATGCTAACAAAAGTTCAGGTGGTCGGGTACGTTCAAAAAATTGACTTAACCTTCTAATGCGGATAGGTAGCGCTCAGCATCGAGCGCTGCCATACATCCGGTTCCAGCAGCAGTAATGGCTTGGCGGTACACGTGATCTGCTGCATCTCCAGATACAAACACACCAGGAATATTGGTCTTAGAAGTTCCAGGTACGTTTTTGATATAACCCGTTTCATCCAAATTTAAATAATCTTTAAAAATCCCTGTATTTGGTTGATGTCCAATTGCAACAAAAAATCCTGTAGCAGGTATATCGCGAACGGCATTTGTAAGATTGTTCTTCACACGAACGCCAGTAACAACCTGACCATCACCTAAGACTTCTTCGGTTTCTGTGTTGAATAAAATGTCTATATTTTCAGTTTTAGCCACCCTAGCGGCCATTATTTTTGAGGCTCTAAATTCATCTCTACGAACAAGCATGGTTACTTTGGTGCATAATTTTGATAAGTAATGGGCTTCCTCACAGGCCGAATCTCCTGCTCCAACAATCACTACTTCTTGATTTCGGTAAAAGAATCCATCACACACAGCACATGCCGAAACACCGCCACCAAGTTGCAAATATTTTTGTTCTGATTCCAATCCTAAATACTTGGCAGAAGCGCCTGTAGAAATGATAACGGTATCGCAATGTATTTCTTTATCATCATTAACCCAAACTTTATGAACAGGCCCGGTAAAATCGACCTTAGTGACCCAACCATCGCGAATATCTGTTTCGAAACGTTTGGCCTGGTCTTGTAGCTGAATCATCATTTCTGGACCAGTTACACCATCAGGATAACCAGGGAAATTTTCAACTTCATTGGTTGTGGTAAGTTGACCACCCGGCTGGGTACCTTGATATAAAACGGGATGCATGTTAGCGCGAGCAGCATATATGGCAGCAGTATATCCTGCAGGACCGGATCCAATAATAAGACATTTGACGTGTTCAGACATTTTTTTATTCTTTAGATTGAAAGTTCAAAAATACCGAATTTGGATCAAGTTAACCGTCTGAAGTTATTAACAGTTTTGATCGGTCACAACTCTTGCTTGCCGATTATTTTTATCTTTGGATAGTAATCTTTAAGAACTAATTTGGCTCTACCCTTATTCCGTTTTGGATGCTTAATTTATTTAATAAAAACAAATGAAAGAATTTAGAAAATTTATCAGTAGAGGTAATGTGATCGAATTGGCTGTAGGCTTAATTATAGCCACCTATTTTGGTGCGATTGTCAAATCTTTAGTTAACGACATCATCATGCCGCCTGTTGGTAGCCTTTTGGGACAGGTTGATTTTGCAGACTTGAAGTACATCATTCAATCAGCAAGCCCAGAATCCAAACCTGGTGCTGGAGATAGTTTGACTGAGGTTGCGATTAGTTATGGCGCATTTATCAATCATATCCTAACCTTCATGATTGTCTCGTTTTCTATTTTTATGGTACTGAAAACTTACAATAAAATGAAAGATCAATTAAACTTTTTTAAAGATGATGAACTTCCTACTGCGCCGCCTCCACCGAGTCGAGAAGAAGCCCTGTTAACAGAAATTCGTGATTTGCTCAAAAAAGCAAAATAATGAATTAGGTAAAGTTTTTAGACGCTCCTACACAACCAAATTAGGGTCAATACTTTTAAGTTCAATTCGCAAATCTTGAAGCATTTGAGCGATACTGCTCAATTTCAATTCTTCTTGATTGTATTCTTGTGTGTTGATGCAGCAACTAAAAGCCCAAAGTTCTAATATTTGATCTGCGGGGACTTTGAATGGCGCATAAGATTTGTTGTCTGACACCATCAATAGACAACCTTCCTTTTCAGTAAGATCGTACACGCGTTTATATACCAAGCCATCTTCTTTAGTGAGAACAACGTAGGTTGAGCCGTCCTTAATATCATTAAGATTTTCCACAAATTTACCCACGACGTAAGCGCCGTCCTTGACGGGCAACATAGACTCTCCTCTGATGGGAAAAGCGCGATGCGTTCCTGTTGGCAAAAATGGCAACTTTATTTTTTGCAACCGCTCTATGTATTCTGGGTCTTCATAACCTCTGAGATAACCTGCCGAAGCTTTGGCTGTAACTACTTCAATTAAATCCTCATTATCCTCATTAACAGTAATTGGAAATAACACACGCTTGCTCCCTACTTCAATAAAGGAAGTTGCTCCTGATCGAGACAGATCTTTTCGAATTAGCAAATCAACTGGAATTTTAAAGTAATCCGACAACTCTATTAATTTAGATACTGAGGGTTCTGACCTGCCTTCCTCATAAGAACCTATGACGGATCGTGTCCAGCCAAGTTCTTCTGCTAAAAGTTCTTGAGATATTTTTTTTAGATGACGGAGGTGGCGAATATTAGTGTGAATACAAATCATTGTTCATATCAATTTTTGATTACTACAAATATAAGCAAGGATTGCTACAAAATCAAGTTATTTTTGCTTACGATCAAACTATTTTTTATATGCATCTAAATTGTCACTCTTATTACAGCTTACGGTATGGTACTATAGCTCCAAAAGATCTTATTGAGTGGGCTAATCAAAATAATATTTCTCAGTTTGCACTAACCGACATCAACAGCACCTCTGCTTGTTTGGAGACCATTCGGTTGGCAAAACAATATCGCATTAGGGTAATTCCTGGTGTCGACTTTAGAACAGACCATCAACAGCGGTTTATCATATTGTCAAAAAATGCTAATGGATTTGCCAACATCAATGCTTACTTATCAAACTTACTGCATCAACCTAAATTTATATTACCCGATGTTGCGCCTGTTTTAGAAGACACTTACGTCATTTACCCCTATCGAATAGGTAAAAATATAAATCTAAAAGTCCATGAATATTTAGGTGTATCACCAAACGATTTGAATCAAATTCCATGCTCTCCTTGGCGGCATCAGCCACAAAAATTAGTTGCTCTACAAACCATATCATTCAAACATCAAAAAGATTTTAACACGCACAGACTGCTTCGCGCTATTGACTGCAACACCTTGCTTAGTAAACTTCCCGCTAACCAGCAGGGTCAGTTGAACCACTGTCTGATGACTCCAAAGATACTCAGAGCACATTTTTCCAATACACCAGAATTACTTTATCAAAGTAACGAACTGTTAGGCACTTGTCAGACAGATTTTGACTTTAGTATTAGCACCTCCAACAATCAAAAAACCTATACTAAAAATGCTAATTTAGACTTTCGCTTACTCAAACACCTCACCTATCAAGGTCTGGCTTACCGATATCCTCAACCTACTAAAAATGTTTTTGAGCGCATCAACAAAGAGCTAGATACCATAAAAAGCATGGGGTTTGTGTCTTATTTTTTAATCAATTGGCGTATTCTAAAGTACGCGCGGCAACAGGGCTATTTTTATGTTGGACGAGGCAGCGGCGCCAATAGCATTGTAGCCTACCTTTTACAAATTACCGATGTAGATCCTATTGAATTGGATTTGTATTTTGAACGTTTCATCAATCTCTATCGTGTTAATCCTCCCGATTTTGATATTGATTTTTCTTGGACTGATCGTGATGACATGACCCGTTTTATTTTTAACCGGTTCAAACATGTGTCACTAATTGCCACCTACAATACCTTTCGAAGACGGGCTGCCATACGTGAATTAGGAAAAGTATTTGGTTTGCCAAAAAATGAAATTGACAAGCTAACAAAAGGTTTTTATAATCCCAAAACAGTAGACCAACTCACAGGTCTTGTTCTTCAATACAGTGAACGTCTTCAAGGTATGCCAAATTATCTAGGAATTCATGCAGGAGGCATCATCATTGCCAACCAATCTATTAATTGTTTTGTAGCAACATTTATGCCTCCTAAAGGGTTTTCAACAGTACAATTCGATATGGTTGCAGCAGAAAACGCAGGGCTTTACAAATTTGACATTCTAAGTCAACGAGGTTTAGGCAAAATAAAAGATGCTGTAAAAATTGTGGCTCAAAATCACCCTGATCAACCTCCTATTGACATACATAATATCACTCATTTCAAAAAAGATTTAAAAATTAAACAACTGCTCAAACAGGCCAACGCTATTGGTTGCTTTTATGTTGAATCTCCTGCTATGAGAATGCTTCTCAAAAAACTGCAAGTAGAAACCTATTTGGATTTGGTTGCAGCCAGTTCGGTTATTCGACCTGGCGTGGCATCATCGGGAATGATGCGCGAATACATTCTGCGCAAGCGCGAGCCTGCACGTCGAATAAATATCAGCCCTATTTTACTAAACATCATGCCTGACACCTTTGGTGTGATGGTTTATCAAGAAGATGTGATTAAAGTTGCTCACTATTTTGGTGGACTTACCCTTGGCGAAGCCGATATGCTCAGGCGAGGCATGTCGGGAAAATATCGCTCTAAAAACGAATTCATCGCTGTTCGAAATCAGTTCTTTAAAAATTGTGAAATTGCTGGAAAAGACCCAGTTTTCACTAAAGAAATATG
>Ga0115570_10001821_pt1 | contig 16826 bp, 12 predicted proteins | sample COGITO_mtgs_1205_3_FD_87294 | JGI IMG/M metagenome (GOLD analysis project Ga0115570, IMG submission 87294) | Pelagic marine microbial communities from North Sea - COGITO_mtgs_120524 | ecosystem: Environmental > Aquatic > Marine > Epipelagic | place: Germany:Helgoland, sampling site Kabeltonne... | reverse complement strand
TTTGGCGGTTGAAGGTGAAGAAGCCATTATTTTGGCGAACCCGATTTCTGCCGACTTATCTGTGATGAGAACCTCTTTGTGGCCAGGGTTGATTCAGGCTTTAACACATAATTTAAACCGTCAACATGATCGTGTCCGTTTGTTTGAAGTTGGCCGTATCTTTAGTGGTACCCACGATAATGTAGAACAACATCGTCATATTGGTGGGGTGGTGTGTGGTCCACGTTATGCTGAACAGTGGGCTGAGAAGCAACGCCCTGTTGACTTTTTTGATGTTAAAGCAGATGTGGAAGCGTTATTGGCTTTGGGCAGCAGGACGGATATTCGTTTTGTGGCGGAAGTTCACCCAGCATTACATACCGGTCAATCTGCTCGCATTTATGCAGGTGAGCAAGCGATTGGTTGGATTGGTGCCATTCACCCTAAACTACATAAATCATTAGACTTAAATGTGCCGGCTTATGTGTTTGAATTGGCGTTATCTTCGGTGTTAATGTCAGAAATTCCTGCTTTTTCTGCTTTATCTAAGTTTCCAGCGATTCGTCGAGATTTAGCATTGGTTGTTTCTGGCACAATAACTGCTGGTGAAATCAAGCATTGCTTGAATGACGTTAGATCTGATATTCTTAAAGAAATTCAAGTATTTGACGTATATAGTGGAGATGGTGTCGAGCAGGGTCAAAAGAGCATTGCTGTCGCATTTCACATGCAACATAAGGAGCGTACGTTAACAGATGATGAGGTCAATGACCTTATTTTGCGGATAACGACACAGTTAGAACAACAAGTTGGTGCTACGATACGTTCGTAGATCAAACTGAAAGTAATTGATTTAGAGGTATACATGTCACTAACTAAAGCCAATATGACTGAGCAACTTTACGATGAGCTTGGTTTTAATAAGCGTGAAGCGAAAGAGCTAGTCGAAATGTTTTTCGAAGAAGTACGTTCTGCGTTAGAAGCGGGTGAAAATGTAAAATTGTCAGGTTTTGGCAATTTTGAATTACGAGATAAAAGTGAAAGACCGGGTCGGAACCCAAAAACGGGTGAAGAAATTCCTATTACGGCACGCCGGGTAGTGACTTTCAGACCGGGTCAGAAACTAAAAGCAAGGGTAGATAGTTATGCTAGAAGCGAGCAATAACAACGAACTTCCTGTTATTCCGGGTAAGCGTTATTTCACTATAGGTGAAGTAAGCGAACTCTGTGGTGTTAAGCCGCATGTTTTAAGATACTGGGAACAAGAGTTCACACAACTTAAACCTGTTAAACGTCGTGGTAATCGGCGTTATTATCAACGTCACGATGTGGTATTGATTCGTGAAATTCGCGGTTTGTTATACGAGCAAGGTTTCACTATCGGTGGCGCTCGTCAGCGTTTAGAAAGTGATGCTAAGCCTGAAGAGACAGCTGTTGATAAGAAGCAAATGATTAAAGAAATGTTAGCTGAGTTGGCGGAGATTCGCGCTTTACTTGTTTAAACATTTTATTTGTTACATCTTTTAAAACCCACCTCGACATGTCTTGTTTAGTTGGGTTTTAGTCTATCTAAGGCTTTATAATTAACGATTTAGTTTTTGTTTAGCTGATGAAAAGTCATACGATCGGGGTATAGCGCAGTCTGGTAGCGCACTTGTCTGGGGGACAAGGGGTCGCAAGTTCGAATCTTGCTACTCCGACCATTTATTTTGTCGTATTAGGTGTGTTCTATGCCTACTGTTTTCACTGTCTTATTTTCTCTGTTCGAACTGCTTTGTTACTATGGCAGAAAACTTATTGTGCACGTCGTTATTAGGAGAAAGCTGTGAGCCAAAAGATCATATTGAATGGTGATGACAAAGTGTCATGTCCTGCATGTGAAACGGCTTTTCCGGTACAAGCTGGTTTATCACATCATTTGATTGAGCAATACGAAGATGAGTATGCTGAGATGCTCGATAAAGAGCGTGAAGCACTTGAGCAACGGGTGACTCAAGAGCAGCAGCGAAAGTTAGCTAAAATCCATGCGTCAGAATTATTGGCTTTAAAGGAACAGCTAAAAGATAGCCAACAAGCCGAGTCCCAATTTAAAAAACAGCTTGAAGTTGCGAGCCAGAAAGTAGCCGAGCGCGTGCGTGAAGAAGCGGCGTTCGAGTTGAAGTCATTGAAAGACGAGATGCTTGATAAGGATAAACGTTTGAGTGCATTTCGTGATGCAGAATTGACGTTACGCAAAGAAAAGAAGCTGGTTGAGCAGCAAAAAGAAGAACTGACATTAGAGGTTGAACGAAAGATTGATAAAGAACGCGTGCAAATGGAACAGAAGATTAATGCGACATTTTCTTTAAAAGAAGCTGAGCTGAAGAAGAAGATCACCGATGCCCAGAAAGCAAATGACGAATTAACGCGTAAATTAGAACAAGGTTCACAACAACTACAAGGTGAGGTTTTAGAACTGGAGCTAGAATCGTTACTGGGTCAGAGTTATCCGTTTGATGACATCGAACCTGTGAAGAAAGGCGTGAGAGGGGCTGATGTGATTCAGCGCGTTAAACTACGTTCTGGTGGCTTATGTGGCACGATTGTTTGGGAGACTAAGCGGGCAGAGAATTGGTCGAATAATTGGATCCCTAAGCTAAAAGAAGATATGCAACGCGAAGCAGGTGATATTGCCGTGTTGGTGAGTACGGTGTTCCCGGCCAATATTGATGATGTGATTGTCCAGCATGAAGGGGTTTGGTTGGTTCGCCCTGAAGTGGTATCGGGTTTGTCGGCCGCTTTACGAACAGTCTTGATTGAATCGCAACGTCAGAAGTCAGTCAGTGTCGGTAAGAATGAGCAAATGGAAGCGATGTTTGATTACGTGACGAGTAATCAATTTGCCCAGCGTATCCGAGCTGTGGTGGAAAACTATGAATCGATGCGTAGCGATTTAGAAAAAGAGAAAGCGGCGATGCTACGTTTATGGAAAAAACGGGAGATGCAGATTGGCCGGATTTCTGATCAAATGTTAGCCGTGTGTGGTGAGTTGCAAGGGGTTTCTTCTAATTCCATGCCGATGCTCGATAATATTGCAGGGCTTGAATTTGCAGATGAAGAAGATTAAATCGCTTCGACATTAAATTCAGAGTTAATTCAGTTTATAACCAGCCGAGCTCTCTCATTGCCCAAGGTGCGTTCCAGACCTTAACCATGCGTTCTATTAAACCTTTATTGTTCATGACCAGGATATAAACGTAATCTGAATGCGTGGTTTTGTTGGTCGGGGGGACTGGGCCACCTTCATCATTATGGGTGCCATTGTACGTTGCAAAGAAGACAGCAGTTCGAGTGTTCTCATCGTAACTAGCGCTATGTAAATCGTAAGTTGCACCGATGGTCGTGGTTGAGCCAAACCCTTTCATCCATTCTGTGTATTCTTGTAGTGTTGTGATTTTAGCTAAGGGCTCTGACTGAGCAGAGAAAGTGGCATTCACAGTAGCGTATTGCTGGCAGCCTTCCCAGCCTTTGAGGGTTTCACAAGCATGGAAAAAGGCGGTTGCTGTTTCAAATGGTGTCATTTGTTTTCCTTTATTTTAGTTAAAAGGATGCCGCGTTAGCTAATTTCAGTATACGCTTATTTTGTGTCGCTGAAATTCACTTTGAAGAATAGGCCATATAAAACGGGGACTAAGAAAAGGGTAATAACCGTAGCAAAAGCGAGACCAAAGATAATTGAGATAGCCATAGGTCTAAACATTGCTGTGCCGCCCCACCACAGGGGCATCATGCCCAGTACGGTGGTTGCTGTAGTTAGTAGAATGGGTCTAAGCCGTTGTTGGCAGGCTGCAATCACCGCCGTATTGGCTGACTTACCTAATTGTTCTATTTCAATTTTAATACGGTCGATTAAGACAATGGCATTATTAATGATGATGCCAGCAAGCGATAAAATACCTAAGATAGTGAAAAATCCAAAAGAAGAGTTGGCTACGAGGAGCCCAATTACGACGCCAATAACGCCGAGCGGGATGGTGGTGAGAATAATGAGTGGTCGCCTGATAGAGTTAAATTGACCAACAAGTAACAGCAAGATAATCATAGCGGCTATCGGGAGTTTAGCTACGATGGAGGCATTAGCATCACCTGAGTCTTCTGCTTCGCCGCCGAGTTCATAATGGTGATCAGTGGGCCAATCTACAGCGACTTGTTCTAGCCATGGGATGAGCTCTTTGTTGACCTCTGTTGCTGTTGTATTAGGCATCAATAGGGCTTTTAGGGTGATAGTTCGTGTTCTATCTCTTCGCTCGATAATGCCCGGCTCGAAGACCATGCTGACATCAGCAACTTGTTTGAGTGGGACAGATTGTCCGGTGCTTTGTGAGTAGATGCTGGTGCCATCGAGTTTTTGAATATCTTGCCGATCAGCTGCAATAGAGCGAAGTGTAATAGGAATAAGTTTGTCATCTTCTCTATATTCGGTCATTTCGATGCCACTGAGACTGGCTTTAAGTGAATAGGCAACATCGTCACTGGTGATGCCGGCCTTTAATGCGCGCTGCTGATCGACCGTTACTAATAATTTTTTGGTTTTTTTACCCCAAGTGTTTTTCACCGAAAGGATGGCCTTATTATCAGAGAGCTTGGCTGTGATTTGATCAGAAAGTTGATACAAGGTATCAAAGTCTGGGCCAGATAGACGGACTTGAATCGGGTAACCGACAGGGGGGCCATTTTCTAAGCGACTAAGTTTGACACCTAAATCTGGATAATTTTGTGTAGTAAAGGCTTGAATGCCGGCAAAGGTAGTTTCTACATCTTGGCCGCTGATGGTATTGGCGACTAAAAAAGAGTTAGCTGGGTTGGCGTTAGGGGGGCTGAGAGTCAGAGCGATGCGTGGCCCACCATTGCCAATGTGGGTAAGCCAATTGCTAATTAAAGGTTCACCGTCTTTAGGTTGATAGTACTGTTCATGAATAAACTGGTCAATGTCAGTCATGATCTGTTGGCTGGTTTCTATCGAGGTGCCGAGTGGCATTTCGAAAGTGCCTGTAAAGAGAGGATCTTCAGACGGTTCTATAAAGGCAACACGGACATAGTTCAGGCCTTGAATGGCACTAAAAAAGAGGATAATGATGAAAAGACAAAATAATAGTTTATTTCGAAGGATGGGTAATAATAAAGAGCGATAGATTCGATAACCGATGCTTGAGAATTCATCTTGTCCCTGCATTTTTATACTAGGCTGTCTATTGGCTAATGCCCAACTGCTCAGTAAAGGAATCATTGTCATGGCTAAGGCCCATGATATTAATAGGGTAATGGTGACAACGTAGAAAATATCTCCGGTGTATTCACCGACACTGGATTCAGCTAACCCTATCGGCATAAAGGCAGCACTGGTGGTGAGCGATGAGATAAGGAGTGGGGTGAACAATTCTTTACCGGATTCGATGGCAGCGTCGATAGCTGTGCTGCCTTGATCGCGTCGAACGAGTATTGATTCGACCATGACAATGGCATTATCGACCAATAAACCAAGTGAAATGATTAAGGCTGCTAATGATATTTGGTTAATGGTAATGCCAAATAATTGCATAAAATAGAATGAAATAATCATGGCTGCTGGAATTAAGCTTGCGACGACTAAGCCGACTTTTAACCCTAAGAAGAACAGCATGATAATGGTGACGATAGCGACAGCCTGGATCAGGTTGAGGGTGAAGTTATCGATATTGGTTTCGACAATATCAGCTTGAAACCAGACTTTTTCTATTTCAATACCCCAAGGGTAGTTGGCTTGAATGATAGGCATAAGGTGATCAAGCTGTTGACCCAAGGATAGGATGTCGCCGCCTTCTCGCATTGAGATGGCAATGGCCAATGTGCGTTCTCCGTTACTACGACTGACACTACTCGGTGGATCAGTGTAATCACGGTAAATGGTGGCAATTTCACCTAGGTAAACGACATCGCTATTGGGTAATTCAATCACGGTGTTTCTAAGTTGTTCTAAGCTTTCATAATTGCCTGTAGGTTCAAGGACAATACGTTCTCTTCCGGTCAGAATATTACCGCCTGACGATAAGATATTAGCGGAACTTAACATGCTAGAAAGTTGCTGCGGTGAGATGCCGAGTTCATTCAAGCGTGCATTGTTATATTCAACGAAGATGACTTCATCCTGTTCGCCATGGAGGTCGACTTTGGCGATATCATCTAATTTTAAAAGTCGGTCTCTAATATCATCAGCAATGGTTTTGAGCTCAGCGTAACTAAAGTCCTCGCCTTTTAAGCTATAAACGCTGCCAAAGACATCGCCAAATTCATCGTTGATATTGGGGCCACTGATACCTTTTGGTAAGTCGTTCGTGATGTCTTCAACTTTACGTCGAAGGTCATCAAAAATGGGCCGCATGATTTTATATGATTCTTTGAAATTGACGTTAATGATCGAAATACCCGTGCGAGATTCGCTGGTGATATTGTCGACCTCGGGCATTTCTTGTACTTTCTTTTCTATTTTGTCAGTGACTAATAATTCCATCCGTTCTGGACTGGCGCCAGGCAATCGGGTGATGATAACGACGGTGCGAATAGTAAAGCCAGGATCTTGTGCTTTGGGTAAGCTTTTATATGCAAGTAGACCGCTGAATAATAGAATGATGATCAGCATGATGACAATGCGGTTATAACGAAAGGCGATGTTAGTTAAGCTCATGATTATTCTGCATGCACCGTTAAACCATCACGCACAATATTGACGCCGGCAGTGACAACCCGATCGTTGATGCTTAAGCCTTGAGTGATTTCTAAGCCATTTGGTGTGAGTTCGCCAATGGTGACGGCTTGCCGTTTTATGATCGCGGTACCGGGCTTATCAGCCGGGTGTAAGGTATATACATAACGGCCTTGCGTATCTTCTGACACCGAAGCAGATGGTACAACGAGATGTTGTCCTTTTTGTTTAAAGTTAAAGCTGACTTCAGCTGCTAAACCTGGGCGTAAGTTGTTAGGTTGCTGGTCTAGGATCACAGTGACAGGGTAAGTTGCTCCGCCATTAGATGCGATGCCGACTTCTGATACTTTGGCGTCAAAGTGTTGGTTAGGTAAGGCACTAAAGCTGACCGTCGCTGGCATATTAGCTTCAATTAAGGCGATGCTGCTTTCGGGTACGGCAAGTTGCACTTCTATTGCTTTACCACAAGTGACATTCACCACAGTTTGGCCGGAACTCACAAATTCGTTGATTTCTGTTTCTTTGGTGGCGACGTTGCAGTCTGTTGTGGCTTTTAATTTGGTGTAATTGACGTTAAGTAGCGACAGATCTAATGCTTGTCGGTTAGCATTAGCCTGGGCTCGGGTGGATTCAGCATTAGCCCGTGCTGAGTCAAGTTCATTACGCGAGGTGCTGTTAGTTTCATATAGGTTTTTAACGCGTTCGAAATTGGCTTCGGCATTACGTTGGTTCGCTCGGGCTTGGGCAAGGTTAGCTCTCGATTGTTGTGCCTGTATGAGGTATTGAGATGGATCAAGTTCGGCGATGACTTGGCCTTTTTTGAGTGGTTGACCGATATCAACATGAATTTTATTAATGGTGCCGGCAACACGAAAGCTGAGTTTGGATTCTTCACTGGATTGGGCACTGCCAGAGAATGTCCGCGTGTTGCCATCTTGTTGCTGTTCGATGGTGATAAAGCGAACAGGGCGGATGGGTTTCTCTGTTATTTGGGCTTGGTCACTTTCTGAGCTACATGCGGTTAATAGCAATGCGAGTAGTGGATAGATGAGTTTATTAGTCATGATTATTTATTTCGCTGTTGGTAGTAGGCATCTAATAATTCATACCAGTGATCAAAGCCATTGGGAGTGAGTAATAAATCGAAGTTTGCAATCGACCGTTGGATTTCTATCCAGTCGAGCATAAAACGATATTGTGCATTAACGGCATTGAGCTGAGCTTGTAGGGCATTGTTTTGAGCATCGATTAGCTCAGTAATTGAAATGGTGCCTTGTGAATAGGTCTGGCTGACAAGGCTTAAATTTTCTTTCGCTGAGGCTTCGGCATTGGCAGACAATCTGATTGCAGGATAACTGCCGCCAGCACTTTGTAGTGCGTTAGTAACCCGGACTTCAATTTGTTGTTGGGTGTTTTGTTTTTGGTAGGTGTTTTGGGTGAGGGTGTGGCGGGCACTTGAGATGTTAGATTTGCGTTCTCCACCAGTGAATAGCGGTAAAGTTGCTTGTAGTGTGACGGACCAGTTGTCGTCGTTGAGATTGTTGTTATTGCTGTTGATGCCACTACGGTTAAGGTTTTGCCCTACAGATGCATTCAGGTCAACATCCGGGAGGTAATAAGACCGTTTTGCTGCGCTTAGTTGGCGTTCATTTGCATCGATGGCGTAATCTAGCTGCTGTAACTCAGGGGCATTTTCGATAGCACGTTGCGTTTCAAACGCCGAGAATGTTTTGAATAACTTCGGGTTAGCGAAAAAGCGTTTAAAGCGGGGCTCACTTAATAAGGCTAATAGCTTTCGTATGCCTTCATCAGTGACGGAGATAGAGTCCGATTGCGGGATATTGAGCTGCTGTTTTAAGCTGGTTTCGGCTTGTTCTCGACTGGCGGTGGCTAGATAGAGATCTTGTCTATCGGTTGCTAACTGACTTTGCCAACGTAAAACGGCGGAACGGTCAGTACTGCCCAATTTAAACTGATTTTGGGCGACTTCTAAATTGGTTTCGGTGACTTTGGTATTAGATTGTCTTACTTTCTCGGATGCCAATGTTTGTAATAAGTTTAAGTAGGCGCTAGCGGTACTGCTAATAGTGTCGAGTAAGCTGGCTTTTAGCCCCATATCTTCGGATAGTAAATTGAGCTCTGCAATGTCATAACTAGACCATAAACGCTCTGAATAAATGCTTTGGCTTAAATTTAAATTGGCATCACTGCTGCGTTCGACTTGACCTGATTGTGCAGTATCGCTATCGAGTTGGGTTGTGCCTAGGCCGATATTGAGTTGCGGTAATAAGGCGGCACGCGCGGATGCAAGACTATCTTTAGATAATTCAGGATTAATTTGGGCTATACGTAGGCCTAAATTGTTATTGATGGCTTGGTCTATTGCGTCGTTAAGGGTAATCGATGTGGTGTGTGATTTGGTTTGTTCGAGATAAAGTAAATCTGCTTCTTCTAAAAACTGCCAGCTTGGCGAAAAGCCGATGGCTTGGGCAGTTTTCATATTGATGGCTAATTTTTGGGGTTGTTCCATATTGACTTTGAGCTTGGCTGGGTCGGCACCTAATAAGATGGATTGGACATAGAGTGCAATGCGTCGCGTGTAACGTTGATTATCGGATGCTCTACCACCTGAAGCTGCGAGTACGCCCATCTGGACTTCTTCTCTACCTAATAAGGAATACGTGGGAATTTGTTTTTCGATAAAACCTTGATTAAATTGTTTAAAACCCTCAATGCTGAAACGTTGTAATGGCGGGATGTAGGCGGCGTCAATACCTGCTGGCATGGCATCAAATACTTCCATAAGATTGTCATTAATTGGCAGCATGGTGATTTTAAAGCCGAGTTTAGTTTGCATTTCTAGGGTGGTCAGCCGCAGTTCAGGTATGGCTTCTAGAAATAAATGATCAGCTGGAATTAATAAATGTTTAAAGCCCACGAGTTGCGAGAACCGGCGTAAGTCATCGCCGACTAATTTGTTTTCGTTGATGTAGACGTAATTTTTTTTGCCACTGGCGCCATTTTCATAAGGTAAGTTTTGTAGAATGCGATCGGCGACTTCGGGTGCAATAACCGGTTTTTTTAAGTTATCAATAAGCGCGGCTTGATGAGACGATAGAAGACCATTGGCAATAATAATGTCGACGTTTGGATCATTCAATAAGGCGTTTAAGTTTTGTCTAATATCATCCATTTTCCAATTGCCATGACGTGTGTATTTGTCTGGGAAACGGATGTTAAATTCACGGCTATTTAAGTCGTTTATTTCTTTCTTGATTTGTTCTAAGCTGAGTACTTCACGTTTGATTGGCCCGTCATAGAGGACGGCAATATAAACTGTCTGACCGGCTTGGAGAGATAAGCTATATAGGGTGAAGAGTAGGGCAGTGAGAAGCTTGTACCATGACCATCGGGACATTGTTGTTGTTCCGTATTTTGAGGTTAGAGATAACTGAAATTTAGACTAACATATCATTATTTCTCTTTGTTGCACTATTACACATTATTGCATTCTGTTTGGTTGGTATTGGAGATGGCGAAAATTTGCTTGGGATCACTACGCATTGACATGAAATGAAACTTCGTTCTACTATCGGCCCAGTCATTCATCAAGGCAACATGATGCGTTGACCTTAATATATAGTTACAAGGTTACATGACCAAATAAATGCGAACGACGAGACGGTCTCAACTTTAAATTTTTAATGGAGGGTAGATATGATCAAGAATGAATTTTATTCACAAGAAAATCAAGGGCCTTACGAATTCTTTGATATCAAAGATTTTGACCTTGAATATGGTGGCAAAATTGCCAACTGTCGCATTGCTTATTCGACCCACGGTACATTGAATGCTGCTAAAGACAATGTCATTCTTTTTCCTCATATGTTTTCGGGTACCAGTAAAAGTTTAGAAGCCTATGTCGGTGAAGGTAAGGCGCTTGATCCCGCTAAGTACTTTATTATTTTCCCGAATCAAATTGGTAATGGTGTATCAACATCTGCTCATAATACTGACGATACCTCGATTTCGATGTGTGACTTTCCACAAATATCGATTGGTGATGATGTTCGTGCCCAGCATGCTTTGTTAACTGAGGAATTTGGCATTACTGAAATCGCTTTAGTCTTGGGTTGGTCAATGGGGGCGCAACAAACCTATGAGTGGGCTGTTCGCTACCCAGATATGGTTAAACGTGCCGCGCCAATTGGTGGAACAGCTAAGACCTCTGATCACAATACAGTGATGGTGGAAAGTTTAATGGGTGCTTTACGTACTGCAACTAACTTTAATGACGGTAACTATTCTTCTTGTGAGGAGTTAGATAAAGGGCTTTGTCATTTAGCCGTTATGTTTGCTTCGATTGGTGTGAGCCGCGAATTTTATGCGAAAGAAGATTGGCGTGTTGCCGGTTTTGAATCAGTTGAGCAATTTTTGGTTGATTTCTGGAAAGCATGGTTTAGACCGATGGATCCTAATGCATTGGTCTCTATGTTAGATAAATGGCAACATGCGGACGTGTCAAAAAACACTGGTGGTAATTTAGCAGCAGCGTTAGGCAGTATTAAAGCGGTGGTTCACAATATGCCATTTGAGCAAGATATGATGTTCACAGAATTAGAATGTCGTGATGATTCAGCGATGATTCCAAATTGTGAACATAAGCCGATTCCAAGTACATGGGGCCACTTTGCAATGTTTGGTGTTTTCCCAGAGGACTTTGGTTTTATTGATGGTCAATTGAAGGGCTTATTAGCCGTTTCAGTTTAATTGATTTAAGTTAAAAAAAGGCCCGTAGAAGAAGTTACTTTTCTACGGGCTTTTTTGTGGGTGTAACTTATTTAATTATTATCAATATTGTTATTACATGTTGTTCCTATATAGACAATTAAGTGGGCTTGCTTTGTTGCTATTTTTTCAACCACTGTCTAACCAGTGCTTTAAGTTCATCAATGGTTTGGCTGGTTGATTCGACGGCATCGGCATTAGATTCTGCAAGCACCAGCCATTGTTCATTACTATATTGTGCTGCTGAATCGATGGCATTATTCACACTTTCGCTAGCGGACTGCTTCACTTCGGTTAGAATCCGTTTAGATTCCTCTTTACCCTGTTCAAGGCAGGCGTCGAGATTGAATTCATCTGTTGTACCGTACAAGATGTTGTTGTCTATTTGTAATGACGCTTGATCTTCACAATAATCATGTATCTCAAACCCCGTCATGGTGATGGCGACCGCTACCGTGCCAATGGTGGCGGCAGCCAGTGAAGCTGACGCGACTCTCCTGCTAGATCGTTTGGCGAGCTTCTTGGTTGCCGTTAGTCGCTTTGCCTGATGCCGGGTTTTCATTTTATCCATCACTACCTGTGATGATTTGAGCTTGTTTAAGGTGTCGACGGAAGTTGTGACCAAACCAAAGGTGCCCAGAATGGTGTTTAGAAAAAGCGTGGCAGCAAAAGATAGTGCGGCGAGGGTGGCGGTGAAGGTAAGAAAGATGGTTTTCATTAGGCTAAGCCTCTGAGTTTAATCAGCTGAGGGTGATGTGATTATTGGCTTTTGACAAGTAATCTGCCACCTTGCATTTTGGTTAAATCAATTTCCAATTTTTGTTTTGCCCAACCATGTTGTTTGTCATGTGCTTCGATATAGATGACTTGATGGCTGTCATCGAGTTTGACGTTACTGAGTGCTCGGGTAAAAGGTTGTTCATCTACATGGGGGTGTAGGAGTACACGGGATCCTAGAACATGGCCGTGTTGATCGACAATGCGCCATTCATCTGCGTAATGTTCCCAGCCGGTATCTTGGTGTTGTAGTTTGACGTTAATCAGATATTCACCTTGGCTTTGGTGAATGATGGCGGTCGCTAAAATTTCAACGTCATTCGCTTGAGCAGTTTGGATGGCTGCAAAGAATAGGGCGTTAGCAAATAAGCTTGATGTTTTCATTGTTATTCCTTCGTGCTGTTATGCGGGTTTTCAGACCAAACAGCAAACTCATTGCCACTGGGCTCGGTGAAATGAAAACGGCTGCCACCGGGGAAGTCGAAGATGGCTTGTACAATCACACCGCCCGCGTGTTCTATTTTTTGTTGGGTGGCAATGAGATCATCACTATAAAAGACGGTTAAGGCTGAACCGTTGCTACTGGTGGAAGCCTGTTCTGATGTGAAGAAGCCGCCATCAATGCCTTGATTAGAAAAAGCGGTATAGTCTGGGCCAAAATCTTCAAATGTCCAATTGAAAACAGTTTCAAAAAAGGCCTTGGTCATTACGATGTTTTTGGCTGGAAATTCTAGGTAATTGATCTTTTCATGTTGGGCCATGAGGGTGTCCTTTTGTGGCAGCAGCTACTACGGTGCGTTTTATTCAACGGTTCTGTTTTCGAGCAAAATGGGCTTGTTTTAACGATTCTAAAACATCGTGAGTTGAATATGAAGCGAAGGTGTTTTTCTTTAGGCTACTCGCGAAGGATCTATGTACGATACGATGTCATGCGTCGCTTGTGTCGTTTGGGCTTGTAGTTGCGATTGTAGAATATGGTAAGCGGCTTTAAAGTTATTTAGCTTAGTCTGTTCCATAGCTGTATTTTCTGACTCTTCGATGCCGATGAGTTCTTTGGCTAATTCAAACATAATATCGTGCTGTTGCTTAAGCTGACGTAACCACTTTTTGGGAAACGATTTTTCGTATTTAAGGTGGTTAAACCAGACACTTAAATGGCACTCAACTAGTTTTGACTCTGCGGGTAATACTGTTTCTATTAGGGATAAAGTGCTGGTATACCAGTGCTTGGTTGTCAATTGTAATAAGATGAGTTTTTGCTGTTTGGTAGACAATTTTTTTTGTCCGTAATATAACCAATAGGGATTAGGGGTATAGGCTGCTAACCAATCTGATAGTTCATCAACGGGCAATGGACGGGAAATACCGAAACCTTGTGCTTCATCACAGCCCATGATGAGCAGCATTAAGCCTTGTTCATCAGTTTCAACGCCTTCGGCGATGATTTGGTGGTTAAATGCATTTGCTAAGCCGATAATACCTTCAATAATACTGTAATCGTTTGGATCTAGTAGTAGATCACGGACGAAAGTGCGATCTATTTTAATTACATCGGCCGATAGGTCGCGCATATGGGTCAGCGAGGAGTAGCCTGTGCCAAAATCATCTAGCGCAACACTGACGCCAAACTTTGTTTGGCACCTCTCGATGACGTCACTGATGGTATTAAGATCACCTAATGCACTGCTTTCAAGGATTTCTAACTGTAACCATTTTGGTTTAACGGTAGGGTGACGTTCTAGCGCCTCTTTTAGTTGGTCAAAAAAAGTAGTGGTTTGTATGTGGTAAGAAGAGATATTGACGCTGACTTCAAGCGGGGTACCTTGTTGATGCCATTTTGCTAATTGTTGCAGGGCGTTATTAATGACCCAGTCACCAAGCTGTATTTCTAAGTCATTGCCTTCAATTAAGGGTAAAAAATCGATGGGTGCTATCATTCCTTTTTCAGGGTGGAACCATCGTATTAAGGCTTCTGCACCAAATACATTACCTGTTCTCATATTAACTTTAGGTTGGTAATAAAGCTGAAATTCGTTATTAGCTAAAGCCTGTTTTATTTCTTGTAATTGCGTTTGTCGGTGGACAATTTGTTGATCATTTTCTGGGTTGAAAAAGGTTTGTTGGTTTTTACCGGCTAATTTGGCTTGGTACATGGCCTGATCCGCATGGCGCACTAATGTGTCTAAATCGATATCATCATTGGGGTATAAGGTTGCACCGATAGAAGCACTTATTCTGTGGGGGGCGTCGTTGATAAAGTAGGTTCGGCTCAAGGTGGTATTGATCCGCTTTAATAATTGCTCACATTGTGTTTTAGAGTCAATATCGCCTAATAAAAGGGTGAATTCGTCACCACCTTGCCGTGACACAGTATCTTGTTCCCTAATCGCGCCTTTTAAACGTTTAGCGACTTCAATCAGGTATTTATCGCCAACATCGTGGCCATAAGTATCGTTGACAGGTTTGAAATTATCGAGATCGAGGAAACAGATTGCTAGCATGGTATTGGTACGTTTACTATGCGCAATGGATTGGGAAAACCGATCAGCAAATAGAACACGGTTAGGCAGCTTGGTTAGTTCGTCATAATGTGCTTGTACGTTAAGTAATTTTTCTGCTTTTTTGCGTTGTTCACTGATGACCACCTGGGAACAGAGATCAGAAATGGATCGTGCAAACTCTTCGTCTTCTCGGCTCCACTGTCTTTTCGGGCCGGTATGTTCAAAACAACTCAAGCCAATGACATCACCTTCTGAGTAGATGGGTGTATCGAGCATTGAGCTGATGCCTAAGTTTTCGGTATAACCATCTAAAAACTCATTGGTATCTGGATGGGTGTTGACATCGTCAGCAGAGATAAAGCCGTCGTCGTTTAATTTGTCAAAGTAGCGAGGATAGTCATTGGTCTCAATAGCATTATGGTCAGTGCTAATTTCCCCTTGTGCGTATTGCACTTGGCAAATACTGAGTGTTTTGTCAGTATTAAAAAGCCAGATACTGACGCGAGCGACTTCTAGTTGACTTGCTGCCGCTGAGACAATTTCGGTCAATGCTGTTGGTTGGTCAATAAAGTTCTCTTTGGCTAAGTCCAATAATACCCGCTGATTTTCAACTAATTTTTCTTGACTATCTTTGATAGCCAAAGTTTGACGTTGTACTTTTTTGTTAAGCCGTGTCGCATCTTTTTTTAGTTTGCGTGTGGTGGTGTAGTAAAGGGGGTAAGCAAACAATAAAAAGAGAAAAGCGGTAAAAATGGAATTAACTATTTGTTTGTCTAGTAAGGCTTGAATGTGTGAAATCGAAAGATCGGCAACTGCAATATAAAATGTGCCATCTGATGAAATTGAAGGAATGAAAACACTCCGGAATGTGCCCCATTGATCAGTATATTCAAGAAAAGTCTTTTTTTTACTTTTAAAAATATCAAGAACACGTGGGTCGACGTCGTCATAGTGGTCGAAGTAATAACTTAGGTTTTCACCAGATTGTCTTTCTTCTGGTGTTGCACTGGACGACGTGAATAAAACCTTGTCATCACGTAAGATGAGGGTGTAGATGTAGTTAACGTCTCGTTGGTCTGTAAAGTCAGATAAGGCTTTGATGTTGTTTAACGTCTGTCTTTCGGTGAGTCCGTTTTGTTTCATCTCTTTGTTGTGCAGTGTTGAAGGGAGTAGCAATTGTGTTGTCATCGCTGCATCTTCGAGTTGCTTATCGATGTGTTGATATAGCGTTTGCTTTTTGTTGACGACGTTTAAATAAGTAATGATGACAACAAAGACGATATATACCACGCCAAAAAATAATACCGTTCGGGTAGGGGAGTTATTTAAAATGTTGTTTTTCATCATAATTTATTCCAGGTCCGTCCGGTGTTATTTATCATTTTATGAATGATCAGAGTAGTGGCTATTGCCTTAACTAGCAATGAATGATTGACGCGTACTGAGACTCAGTTTGCATTCTTTTAATTATTTTGGATTATGTGATATTAGCTTATGACCCAGGGAACAATCATTGACAGTGAGTTTAAAACAGCCTATTGGTTACCCGAAAGGCATAGCCAAACGTTATTCCCAACCCTGTTTAGAAGGCAAGTTTCACTCACATTGACGGAAGAAGTATTGGAGCTGCCCGATGGCGATTTCGTGGAGTTAGCTTGGACACAAGACCGTGATTCTGGCCCAATCATCATGTTGTTTCATGGTTTGGAAGGTTCTATAGAGTCGGCTTACGCCAAAGGCATACTTAAAACCATTGAGCAAAATGGCTGGCAAGGGGTGTTGATGCACTTTAGAGGCTGTGGCAAAGCCCATAACCGGCTAGCACGGAGCTATCATTCCGGTGATAGCCAAGATATTGATTTTCTCATCCGAACTCTACATGCACGTTTCCCTGATAGGCTTTTGGGGGCAATGGGCGTTTCCTTGGGGGGAAATGCTTTGCTGAAGTATTTAGGGGAAGAGGGTGACGATAGCCTGTTAACCGCTGCGATGGCGGTTTCTGTCCCCTTTGAGTTAGCCAATACAGCGAGACATTTGGGTAAGGGCTTTGCCAAGGTCTATCA
>Ga0115570_10001813_pt1 | contig 16875 bp, 18 predicted proteins | sample COGITO_mtgs_1205_3_FD_87294 | JGI IMG/M metagenome (GOLD analysis project Ga0115570, IMG submission 87294) | Pelagic marine microbial communities from North Sea - COGITO_mtgs_120524 | ecosystem: Environmental > Aquatic > Marine > Epipelagic | place: Germany:Helgoland, sampling site Kabeltonne... | reverse complement strand
GATAGGTTCCGAGTATCAGAATCAGGGTGGCTTGTACGCTGTAACCCAGAGGATGATACCAGTGAATGATCTCAGCGCAGTAATATCACAGTTTGGCTTTCCTATTGTTGCTGCTGTAGGGCTTGGATACTTTATCTACTACATATGGGTATGGGCTACCAACACTGTACAGCCCGTGCTTGACTCAGCTATGGGCAGCCTAGTAGCTCTTATTGATCGTGTGCGTATGCTGGACAATGACATGATACGGCTCAATCAAAAGCTACAGATAGCATTGGAATACAAAAGCAAACTGTCACAAGACCAGCAGCAAGAGCTGGATGATATTGTTACACGCTATGGGTCACGGTCACAGCAGTTTGACAGCTCAGGAAAGACACCCCCTGAAAAAAAGCAACCAAGGGCATGAAGCAGCAGCGAAACTCTCGATTGCCTAGCTGGGTCATGCCCTATGTGTTGTGTGTAGGGCTAGTTACTAATCTAGTCATGCTTTGGATCTGGAGCAGTCTCTGAGTTTCAACTACTTGGTTGTCGCTACAAAAACGCCGTTCCAATCCGCAGGTAGATCCTGAGTCTTTTGAAACTCACAGCGTTCGATCCACATGTGATAGTAGTCACGCATCTTACCGTGAAACCTGTTTTCGAGACTTTTACACATTTTAATAGCACTGTCAAACTGTTGTGCTCTGTATAGTTCATGCATTGTTTCATGATTGGTTTGATCTATGCGATCCAGCTGATCCATGTCGTCTATCACTGTGTATATAGGTATGCCCACTGACTTGCCTTTAACTGCTAGGTCGTCTATCTTTAACCAGAACCAGTCTTGTTGGCACTGCGCAACTGTTGCGCCGCCTACTAGTAACAAGCATCCGTACTCTTTACATTTGGATTCTATGCGTGCTGCTGTGCTTACAGCATCACCTAGTACGTCGTATGAGTGTCGCTGGGTACTGCCCATCTCACCCAAGTAGCCTAGCCCAGTGTTGATGCCAGCGCCCATGCCTATCGGAGGTCTACCCTCTGCTGTGATTTTTCGATTAAACTGCTCAACAGCGCTTAGCATCTCTAGCCCTGTGCGTACAGCAGTATCAGGGTGACTAGGATCTTCATTAGGTGCGTTGTGTACATGCATACTAGCATCGCCTATGTACTTAATAACCATACCGTCTGCGTCAAGTATAGGCTGTGTAATAGCATCCATGTACCCGTTCATAATGCGTGTAAGGCCCTGTACATCATCACCGAAGCTCTCACCTAGAGGAGTAAAGCCACGTAAGTCACTGAAACATATAGATATTTCTCGCTTCATGCCCTGCTTGATAAGCTGGGGATTCTCCTGTAGCATACGTACAACAGTGGGTGAAGCATAGCCTGCGAACTGCTTTTTGATCTTTTGCTTTTCGAAAAACTCAAGTACAAATCTTGTAAACACACTGTGGAGGCCTACCAGGGTAATAGCAGCAATAGCCATAGTACCGTCAATAAGGTATAGGTGTTGCGTCCACGCATACCATACCCCGCCTACTACACTGCCTGTTAATACAAACAGCCCAGGGCCTGCTATCCAGTAAGGAGTGAAACGTCCTATTAGTACAATGATTATACCCAGTAACAGCGTGAGGCCTAGCTCTGTTGGCTGAGCCCACCAAGGGCGGCTAATTGTATCTCCGTCGAGGATGTTCTGTAGGCTCACTGCTGCCGGCATATAAATCCATTGGCCTCCTAGTGGGCTAGCTATCACGTTGCTGATGCCAGCTGCTGTCGGCCCTATGATTACTGTTTTTCCTGCTAGGGTACCGAACTGGGTCGGGTCGCTAGCCGAGAGGGTATCAAATGTTTTGTTCCAACGTAGCCAGACCCTACCGTTAGAATCTGTTTGAATAGGTGAATATCCGGGGACCCTCATCTTATCTATGCCACCCTCTGAGCTTTTAACTTGATAACTTTGCTCACCCATAGCTACCCTGATAACTTCTATTGCTATGCTGGGGTATACGTCTTCACCAATACGCATTAGCATAGGCAGACGTCGTACTACACCGTCTATCTCAGGCACTGTGTTTAGTACACCCACTCCGTCTGCGTTCTCGCCAAACTCAGGTATAGGTCCTAGCATACCGTCCCATTGGAACAAGAATGGCAGAGGGTCACCTATTTTAGCAACACCCCTAGGCACTCCATTGCGGTCTGCGTCGAAGCTGCCGTTCTGTGCTATGACCACACCGTTGCCCACAAGAGCGTCTAACAGATCTTGATCACCTTCTAGACGATCGTATTCAGAAAACAGCATAGGCAATACTATAATGCCTGCGCCTGCTTCCCTAAGCTGCCATATGAGATCTGCTAGCACGGTTCGCTTCCAAGGCCACTGACCGTATGCTTCTATACTAGCTTCGTCTATTTCAACAATAGCAATGTCTTTACTGTGTACAGGTGTATCGTTTTGCTGTAGCAAGTCAAAGCCTTTGAGTCTTGCTGTCTCCACAACGAAGTTGTTTGACAAATGAAACAGTGTTATTAAAACTACAGTAACAAATGCCAATGTCCAATGTGTTAAAAATTTCATTTTGTTTTCCTAATTTTGACTTATTGTTAACACGCAACCTGAAGGATTGGTACACGTTCCGGTTAAACTATAAGATTTTGATGTGACGGTATTGTTAGTGTTCTGATGGCTTGTAATTGTGTAAGCACCACCGCCGTTGGTCAGATCAACGTCAAACGTATGCGACATAGTACCTCGCTGATCGGCGTCTATGGTATGACCGTCGCCAGTTAATAAAACATCAGCCCATTGTTGGCCACCGTTACCTCGCTGTAATAGCTCGACAGTGTTTGAATCACCTTGTACTTCGATAAACCCATCGTGCCCAGCTTTGCCCATCTGTATATGAGTCACTGTGTTGTTGTCACCGTTAACCACGTTAGCTAAATGATGAGGGGCGCCGCCTCCGCCTCCTCGGTTAGTGTCTGTCTGTGTACTTAAGATTGTATTTGTGTCACCGGTTACCGTCCAGTATGTTTCGTGACCGCCTGTCTCGTCTACGTCAATTGTTCCGTCTGCTTGAACACCTTGATAGATAGTAAGGTCGTTTGAGTCGCCTGAGCTAATTAAAGAAATATAATTATCTTGTGATTTCTGATGTATTAACAAAGTGAGATCATCGCCTATCTGACTAATGTAAATTTCATTTGCCCAACTAGTAGGTACGTTGGATAATATTAATGCTGTTATTATTACCAGCACCGACCGAGTATCCATAATAAGTCCAATCTTGTTGTTCGAGATTTAGTGAATAGCTATTGAGACGACTTAGTTCTAGCTGAAAGAAGTTATCAGCAGCATTGTCTTCTCGTCTTACTAAATGTGTTTCGTCTTTAAGTTCATAGTATATGCCAGTAGTAGGATCAAGTCCATCTTCTTGTCTACGGAAAAATTCTATATTCTGTGAACTTAGTTCATCTCGTAGCAGCGCAGTTAGAGCTTTGTTTAGCATGTCTAGCATATTGTATAGTACTTCGTCTAAAAGGTAATCAGTTTCGTCTAGTTCAGTATGCCATAAATCTTGAGTGTTGTTAAGTGCGCTCGAACTAAGTTCGTTAAACTCTGTTAGAAAGTCAAAGCCTAAAAAATCAAACATATTCTTAGAACGACGTCTAATTTCGTCTTCTTCTTCGTCGTACGGCGATTTCTTTCTAAGTATTATAAGCTGACTTATCATGCTCTCGTCTAGATCTAACACCAGCGGAGGAGTAGGAGCTTGACTGCTGATACTAGTTACTGTAGTTTGAAATGCTTGATTCATTATTACAAACCCTGCGTCAGTTTCTACTTGTATTTCTCCAGTGTAGCAGTTGCCTTCTACATTGCAACTAGGTAGCAGCGTAATCATACTGCCGCCGATCTCGTCCACTACCATTACAAAGTCTGTGCCACGTACACCGATGGTAGCACTTGGTGTTTTTATCTTAACATTCTGCTGATAGTTTTTTGCTATTTGGCCACTGGCATATCTTACTGTACCTAGTGTAGCTCGCAGGCCTAACGAACCTTCTCCAGTAGTAGGATCATATACAAAGTCGTCAATTAGCAAACGACTGTGATCTGTTATATCTACTCTAGTATCGTCAATAAAATCAATACGCATACTGCCTTTAACTGTAACCGCAGTATCCATACTTTGTACAGCTACGCCGGTGTTCCCATCAATGACGACCTTGCCACGCTCGAGTACACCGCTTCCTTTAATTTTGCCTATTTCCCCTGCATCGCCCAACGCCATGCAAGGGAAAATAAACAATACTATTACAAACTTAATCCGATTGCGTAATGTCAACATCTTGACTATCACCATTGAATGTAGCCGTTACGCTAGTATCGTAAATACCGCTCTGGGTAACATTGTAGGTGCTACCACCGCCTGTGATGTCAAGTGACAGAGTGTGACCAACAACATCGCCGTCCCCACTTTGTGATGTTGTAATTGCGTTGCCTTCGTCTGAGTTTACGCTAGTAGTTGCTAACGATGTTGAGTTATCAACAATTACTGTAAGCGCAGCGCTTTGCCCGTCAATAGATGAGTCAATAACACTGTTATCACCTGTAACTGTAAAAGCAACAGTTGCGCTATCGGCATCGCTAGTTTCGCCTATATCAAAGCTAAACTGGTTACTGTCACCTGTAGTAGTAATATTAAGAGTAACAGTTTCACAATTGCCAGTTGCTACAGAACTACAAGCTAGGTCGACGGTGTTTAAGTCACCTGTAAACGCCCATGTTCCGGTATAGTTAGCACCTTTAATCACAGCGCTGATGTCATTACTATCTCCTATTTGTGATATAGAAAATGTCATGTCATCACCGGACAGTATAACGTCAGAACCTGAATCACCAAACTGGTTGTTTTGTCCGTCTTGTGTAACGTCCAAATCTAAGTTATCACCTATTTGATTTACATATATTTCGTTTGCTACTGCTGTACTTAAAGTTAAAGCAGTAACACACAAACCTAATAGTATTCTTTTCATAAGATATCCTCCCTTAAAAATTTCTTATGATCTTCGGCAGTAATAGTATCATTACTAAACTTCCAAAGTCCTTGCGCTTCGCCTTCAAATACAAGTTCAGCTACACCTGCTTCTATAGCAGATCTTACAGCAAAGTTAACTGGTTCGTTTACTGACCACCCAGCTTCGCTTTCGACAATTTGAGTACCTAAGTCGAAGAATTTAAATATGTCAGCGCCGCTACGGTAGCTAGCAATTGATTTTTCTGTAGCAACGCTTAGCAGCACTCGGCCGGTGTTAACACTAATAAGCCTCATTACTACTGTAACTGTGTCTATGCGGTATTCATCCTGCAGGCCAATGCCTAGGTATCGAGCGCCCATACCACCTGTAGCAACATTGCTGTCGTATCCAACAACGCCGCCTTCTAATAATAGTCCAGCAAATATAAGAGGCTGTAACGGCTTCGGGCCCTCTGGCTCTTGTCGTTCGTACACTTCTCTTGTGTTTCGTATTAGCTGCCGTTCTTTTATTAAGTTATCCATGCCAACACGTTCAACAACGTCAAACCATGTACACCTGCCGACTTCCTGTAGTGCTTTAATCACCCATACCTCAGCACCTTGAGTAACTGCTGAACTTAAATTAGCTAATTTGTCACTTGGTTTTCGTTGACCGGTTTTGTCTAAAAAGTTATACACAGCGATAGTAATCTTATCCCCGTCAAGCGGTGGCACAGCATCAAGACTCAACGAGCTTGGTTGTATACGGGCAGGGCCTGCACTATCTTTTACTTCTTGTGCTATATTATAACTTGTACACCCAGCGAGAGTTAATAATATTGTGCTTATGAATAGTTTCTTTATCATTAAAAATTAAACTCCCCAGCGCCTGGAATTACAATTTCAGTGTATCCGTCGTCACCGTCTACTACTAGCGTAATAGTGCCAGTAACTTCGTCTTTAACCCAGTAAATGCTATTACCTTCGATATCAGCTGATCCTGACGTAGCACAGCTATCGGAGCAGTCAGCAAACATAGCATCTACCATTTGTTTTGAAAGTGTTGCGTATATACGTGACTCTAAGTTACGAACAAATTTATTTAGGACTGAGTTTTCTAGTTCACGCTCTATGCGTTCTTCCTCAGCTTTAGCTTCCTGTCGAAGATCTTCTTGTCTATTAAACTTTAGCTGTTCGGCACTTAATACATGTGTACTATAGCCGTTACCAAAGTGAAACGCCGGGCTCTTAAATCCCCAGGTCATTTCGCTAGCATGGCAAACAGTTGCGATTGCCAGTGCCCAAACACTAAACATCAGAGCTTTATACATAACTCCCTCCCTTAGTATTTAACCATAGATCTGTATCTAAAACAGTATACTATAATATATATTTACATTTTTAAACAGCATTTCAAGCAGCTTGGTTCTGACTGCTAAATATATAAAAGGACATAGATATGCTAGTAAAAGAACTTTTTGAAACTGGGACTACAAGAGGAAGTTTAGATGTTACTTCTAGTCGAAGTAGTCAAAGTCCAGGAGTGCCGAAAGACGCACAGGGCAACGCTTTCTGCGAAGGGCCTGCCTATGACAAGCTACCTTACAACTTTGCTACACTGCTATCGTGCCCACATAGCTTACAGCAAGTAGAACGTATTATTAGCTTAGCAGATGATAAAAGAATGACAGCTGTTGTAGATGTGTTTACTGCCTATAAGACAGCAGTGTGGAACAGTAAGTAGGTCACTAAATGGTAGATTCACCACTTAATGATGATGTCTAAACGTAGCTGAATAAATACTAATAACAAGGAGTTGCTATGAGTAAAACTTTCAGCACGGCTAAACTAGGGCGAGAGCTCGAAGTCGACGGCGTAAATCTAACACACGGCACTGAAGATCAAGGTAACCGAATAATGATCATTGCCGGCGGCGCCTCTGGTTCCGACGACGGGGGCGAGTTAAGGCTGTTAACAGCAGCTGACTTTGATGCTACATATAATTTTTATCGACTAGATGCTCACCAAGACGACTTTAGAATTGGCAGAGCAGGCCAAACTGATATTACACTTGATTCCAGCGGTAACACTACCTTTGCTGGTACTGTTACAGGACCCACATCAGATACACTGTTAATTAAAGATTCTGGTGGGTCGACACTAAAAACCATCCGCGGAGTATAAGATGGCTGTTGTAACGCCTTTGAAATGGGACGGGTCTAGTCTTAAAGAAATGGACTCAACCGACATTGCTAATATCAAAACAGAAATGATACGTCAGTACGCTCTAAGCCCTCCAGTGACACTTACAGTTGAAGCCGACGGTGATTCAGGTAGTATCAGCGGTGGTCCTCTTGTAATGACTAGAATGCAAGCAGGAGCTGCCTCTACAAGCGCTACTGCGTTTCCTGATGAAGCAACTACAGCTGAACCTAGTATAGTAAGTACAAATGTTAACAAGATAAAACAACAAAAAGCAACAGTGTCAACACCAGCTGATACTAACAACAAACGATTTCCTGTTTACCTCGACGGCAACACTGTTCAAGCGATGAGTCTACAGGACATGATTGATACATTTGCTGATCCTGTTATTGACACACTTACCAATGGTAGTCTTACTACAGCACAAGCAGGGACGTATAGAGTACACACTGCTACAACCTTGTCAGGAGCAACACAAATATTACAGACATCAACAGGATCAGGCGACACCGTCTACCTTGATAGTCGAGCTGACACATCACTTTATACCGCAGCAGGCATTCCTGAAACATTGGATCAATCTACAACTATTTCCAGTTATTATCTATTTCGAGTAGACGCCGCAGCACAAGGAACTATCCCAACACCGTTATATGTTAATGCTGATGATGACCTACAACAGTTTGCTACAGCAACATTTCAAACAATACTACAAGAAGTAGTCAAGCACACTGCCGTAAATGTTGCGGGATCTCGTATAGATTATAATTACACAACAGGAACTAACCTAGGTAGTTCAATGGTAGACACTAGACTTGACGGCGCAGGCAATTATCAAACATTACAAGTTGATGCAGACGATTATCGTGCTCAAGAGTTTCCTAATGGTGCAGCACAAACTATAAGTACCTATAACTTGAAAGTACAACAGACCTAATAAAATGTTTTCAAAAAACAATATAAAATCCATACAATTCTCAAACCCTCAAAACGACACAGTTCATGTAGTGTATCAAGACAATGGTGTAGACGTAAACTATTGGTTTCCAGTAATACCCTACAACAGTTACGAGTGGCAAGTAACTCGAGAAGCTGGATATGACATGGAGAGTATTTTTAGAAATACACTCGATTGGGTTAAGGCACATGAACCAACTGAGCAAGTAGTTAACTCAAATGAACAGTTTACAAAACTGTCGCACAGTGTTACAATGAATAATAATAAGACTACTATTACACTTCATGATACGCTGCTTAGAGACGAGCTTGATTTGTTTATTACCAAGCCCAATAACCCAACAGCACTAATACAAATGATAAGTGTTAGTAAAACGCAGTTTGATGTAGACAACTTACAAGGCGACTTTAGCGTATACTTGGTGAATTGATATGAGAATCTTCTGTGTCCGAATAGGTGAAAAATACGATGTTAGATACGAAGAGTATCTAAACAAAAAGCTCGAGAACATAGGATACAAGATAACTTGGATTCGCAAACCATTTGACGATCGAATTGCGTTACAATGGAATAAGCTTGATGTAATGCGCATGAAGATAAACGAGCCTGTGGTTGTTATGGACGTTGACCTACTGCTTACAAACAACTATCGCGAGCTAATTGAATATCCTATTGAACACGATGAGTTTTTGTTATTGCCTGCTTGGTGGAATGATTCAGAGTTTGCCTACAACGGTGGCTTTCAAAAGTTTGTACCAAGTCAATGTAATTACATCTTTGATGAGTTTATGAGTAAGCCGCTTTACTGGCAAGGCTACTACATCAAAGAAGGCATGACAATCGGTCCTGTTAATGGCGAGCAGTTTTTTGTAGTTGAACAGGCACGCAAGCAGCTTAAAGTAAAAACAGTGCCCAACAGTTGGGTATGCCGCTGGGCAAGTGAAGACTTTGTTGAAACTGTAAGACGCATGCCTTACGATGAATACATCAAACACGAAAACGAAAACTATGCTAACATAGCACATGGCACAACACTGTACGACGGCGCAGAATTTAATCAAGATGTAAAGCTAATACACTTCACTCACACACTAAACAAACCAAGTGACTGGGACGAATACAATGATTACAAATAGTATCACAGGTTTGTCATACGGCTTTCATGACGCAGGCTATGCGTTACTAACCGACGGCAAGATAATCGAAGCGCATCATTCAGAACGCTTTACTAAAATTAAAAACGACAAAACGCCTGTGCCAATCAAAAGCATAGGCGAAACTGCTTTCTACGAACGTCCAAGATTAAAGAACACACGAAGATTTTACGCAGGGCAAACATGGCTTAAGGATCGTCCTGAGCACGATCATTACATTGCGCATCACTGGAGTCACGCAGCCGCAGCATACTACACGAGACCATACGGTGGCATTGAACCAGTGTGTGTTGTTATTGATGCTATTGGCGAATGGGACACGGTTAGTATTTGGTACAAGAAAAAGAAAGTATGGAGTCAACGTTATCCATACAGCATTGGTCTGTTCTACAGTGCTATCACACAGCACATCGGCCTAAAGCCAAATGAAGACGAATACATTACAATGGGCATGGCAGCGTTTGGCGAACCCTCTGTTGACCTTGACTACCTGTTTGAACAGAATCTACACTTGGGTATACGTGATCGTATTGAATACGACATTAGAGATATCGCAGCATCGGCACAGGCAACAGTTGAAAAGAAGATCATAGAGATAATGAAGCGAGCACGCAAGTACTCAGCTCATCTATGTTACGGTGGCGGCGTTGCACTCAATTGCGTAGCTAACAGTAAGATAAGAAACATGTTTGACTCTGTATGGATTATGCCAAACCCCGGTGATGCTGGATCGGCACTAGGTGCGGCCTTGGCAGTATACGGAAAACGAATTGAATGGACAGGACCTTACTTAGGCTACGATATCAAAGGTCAAGTCAACCCTAAGGAAGTAGTCCAACATCTTCTCAAGCATCAATACTGCGGAGTTGCCAACGGCAAAGCAGAGTACGGACCGAGAGCATTAGGCAACCGCAGCCTTATCGCAGACCCAAGACTTAATATCAAAGACACAGTAAACGAAGTAAAACAACGACAGAAGTTTCGTCCGTTTGCTCCTGCTATCCTTGAAGAGCACGCCAAAGAATACTTCGAAGGTCCTATGAACGAGTATATGCAATACGTAGCAAAAGCCAAGCACGACTACAAGAGCGTTACGCATATCGACGGCACCGCAAGAGTACAAGTAGTAAAGAAAGATTGCTCAAGTGTTCTTCGAGCTATCTTAGAAGAATGGCACAGTGCTACAGGCTGTCCGATGCTACTGAACACCAGCTTAAACATCAAAGGCAAGCCTATGGTAAACTGTTGGCTTGACGCACTACAGTTTCAGCAGAAGTACAACGTAAAAGTATTTTAAATATCAAGATCAGTAAAGATCGTTCTGTGGTCTTTGCTGCGACGCTGGTCGTATGTTTCTAAAAAGATACGCAGTTGATCCTTGTGCTTCTGTTGCGGATTGCCTGCGTTATTCACCATTACATTTTTGATTGTGTTCAAGCGACCAAATTCACGCTTCATGTTAGGTTTGTCTTCTAAGTAATTGATGTTACTTAATAACAAATTAATAGTAGAAGGAGTAATAAAATTACTCACATCTAAGAATGTAGGATGCTTTAGTTGCGCAAGGTCGGCACGCACACGATGATCGCCGTACTTGTCTTTCCAATGTACGAGTAGTTCAAGAAACTGTTTCATGCGGAATACACTAAGAACAGACACAGTGCTCATAAAGCTCACGTTTACAGTGTCGGTTGAGTTGAGCAGTTGCTCTATGTTAGCAACAAACTTATCCCATATCATACCGTCGCGAATGTATTCTGCGTCTTCGCCTACTGTCTCAGCACTTGCGTAAACTGTTAAATTCTTTACACTGCTGTTGCTTTCTATTTGCGCACAGTGATCAATAAACCGCTGCCATACTTTATCAGGAGGACAAGCGTTTGTGTTTATGCCTAAGTCAAGATTATACTTGCCTTGACTTACTGTTTCTAAAATCTTAAATGTATGTTTGCTCAGTAGAGGTTCACCGCCTGTAATACGAAACTCGTGTAAGCCGTCTACAATATTAGGAAACCATTTCCAAAACGCATCAATGTAAGGATTGTCTTCTTTGTTGGGTATTTGTGATACTGCTAAATTGTTGTATGCTTTGCTGCCCGGTAACTGATAAGCGCCGTGTGTGTTTATTTCTTCAGCCCACTGACTGCTATATGTAGGTCCGCAATAAGCACAAGCAAAGTTACATACGTTAGAAAACGATACTTCTAAACTGCGAGGATATCGCTGCCAATTGTTATTGAGAATATGATCTTTGTCTACAGTACTCCACGGCGCAGAACTTTTTACTACACGATCAGAAACACCTGCGTTGGCATCTTCAACACGCCAGCAGTAATTACAATCAGGAAGACGATGCCCGTTGAGCATTGCTGCTCTATCGTTTTGTTTTTGTTCTGTGTTGTGTAGTGCGCTGGGATCTTTTTTGATAGCTTCTACATCAATGTGATGTGCTTTAGTATGATGACAGCTATGAGTAAGTCCTACACCTAAGTGAATAGTTGCCTGGGTCCACTTTGCTAAACAAAAGCCGGGACCTACTGAGTCTAAAAAGTCTTTCATACTTTATTTAAACTTTGTTGTCTTGTACACAATTTTTTTATCTTTCTAATTATTTGTAATACGTATTAAAGCTTAAGGTAATTCGATCAGCATCACTTTGATTTTGTTCAACATAATGCTTTTCCCAACTCCAGAAAAACAAACTATTACCAACTGGTATATCAAAATATGTTGTAATATGTGTAAAGTCTGTTTGATTATGATATTCAGGAGGAATGAAAAATTTTGCGTTGTCGCTTCTAGTAAAAACAATATTGCCGCTGTTATCAGGCTTAACTACTGTTACTGTTCCACTAAAAATGCTGCCATGATGATCGTGTAGAGTTTGATATCCGTAAGGCTTAGTAACATTAAACCATACACTAGAAATACCAATACTGAATTTTACTTTGTTGCGAGCAAATGCTGAAATATTTTGATTAAGAACTGCTATTAGATCTCTAAGACTAGGCGCCTGAGACAGATCTATTGATAATAGATCAGGACTTTGGTAGCTTTTAATGTTTGATCGATTTTCACCACTATAGTAATCTTTAATTTGATAAATTTCAGTTTTAATCTTAGAAAAATCTAATTCTGTATTCAGGTCAGTTATGAGAACAGTAGACGGAAAAATTAACATTTCATTCATAGCAGTATTAATCCTTCTTAACGTGTACGTTCTCTTTATAATGATGAAAATTAGAGACTACGTAAAAGTTATCTTTCATATCATCATTAGTTAATCGACGTACTGGCATTTTACCGTACACATCTTTTCTTTTTACAGGGAAAAACTGTACAATAGGTTGCCCGGCTTTAATCATAAAATTGTAGTTTTCTAAGCCGTCTGGATTCAATACACGGAAAGGAAAGTTAATCTGATTATTGTATCTATCTGTATCTACTAGTCCAGCAAAACACTCAATGTATGATTTTCCTTGATTTACAGGATTGATAAACATTGTACTATAACCAGATCGGGTGGTAATTTTCCAAGGATTTACAAATTTTAAAATAGGAGCATTAGCATATAAATTATTCATGCCCGCTTGTTCTTGACTATGTGCTTCGATCGGCGACGCAATATTGTTTTCTGCTACATTGATTTTATTTCTATATTCGTAATTAACGTGTTTGCCGTAGTCTGAAACTTCGAAATAAATATCAAACGGAACAGGCATAACCCAACCCAAAGACATTGCGTCCATGAATGGCATACATGCTCTTACTGTTTGCCCTGGATACAAATTCTCGTTGGTATCTTTTTTAGGCAGGTTAAATTTAACTTTTTTAATCCATTCAGGTAAGAATTTTTTAGAAGAATCTGGGGCTTTGAAGTACCCAATGTTCTGCTGCAAGGCGCTAACTTCTATAATAGGCTTTCGTTTAAAAATCATATTACCACCATTTTCTTTTATTATACACAATTAATACTGTGCTGTCAACCTTAAGGACTCGAAAATACGATTGCTCCGTCTTTTCCAGGATTACTAGCAGCACTAGATTGAATTCCTACACCACCGATGCTCATATTACTGGAATTAAAATTTGTTAGAGAAAGACTGTTAGAGGTACTACCAACAGTCCAGCCCGAAGGAACAAGACTCGATCCGCCCCCTCCTCCAGAACCATACTGACTAGCTCCGCCGGACCCAGCGCCACCGCCACCGCCTCCGAAGTAGCCACCGCCGCCACCAGCGCCGCCGCCAGCGTTAGAACTGCTCGGCGCAGCGCCGGCGCCGCCGTTAAGTGAATTACCAGCCGAACCAGTAGTAGCATTACCTACACCACCAGCGCCACCGGCGTTCTGAGTACCACCTTGTCCGGCATTAGTGTGTCCTGCGGCAGCCACACCAGCAGCGCCATCAGTACTCGAACTACCGCCAGATTGAGTAGTACTATTAGTAAATTGGTCAGTACCGCCTTGACCGCCACCGCCACCGGCAATAGCAAGATATTCTGAATTAGTATTTGAGTAGATGTAGGTAAGTCCGCCCCCTGCACCGCCTGAATATGACCGAGTACCGCCGCCTCTAGCACCGTTGCCTGCGTTGTTATCAGACGAAACAACATTAGCCTGGCTGCCTTGGCCATTTGCAGCTGGACCTCCTGCTCCAATTTTTATAGTAATACTATTATGATTAGATAGATCAAGTGTTCCGGTCATGTAAGCACCATTGCCGCCACTACCGGATGCTATTGGACTTACATATCCAGAACCGCCGCCGCCGGCGCCGAATATATGAACTTGCGTTTCGCCATTTGCTGAAACATCTATAGTAGTGCCACTGTTAGAACCATGAGAAGCAAATCCCGAAGTATAACTAGCAATAAGAGGTTCTAGAGCGCTGCCGAATATATTAGTAACAGCAAGGAGAATGCTGCTCATTAGGAAACGTCCGTTCCTGTAACAACACACGCATTGGTAGCAATCCATGTAATAGTGGTCATAGACCTAGAACCCAACGTCAGGGTGTTGTTGTGTGTGTTGTTATTATCAGCACCGAGTCTCATGGATGTTACTGTAGTGCCGTCTTCTAGGGTTACTGAACTAGCCGAATCGTTATAAACTGCCATGATTGTTCCAGAAGGTGAAGCACCCAGAGTGATAGTCGAAACACCAGTTGAAGCTGTTTTATACACGCCTTCATTAGAAATAGTTGTATCGGAAGTGATCTCTGTAAAGCGTGGTGCTCTTACATCACTAACAGAATCATTTACATCACCAGACGATGTTACAGTAGCAGCTGATACGGTGCCAGTAGCAGTCACGTTGCCGTTAGTCTCAAGCTCAATGTTATTTGTGCCTGATGACGGATTCTTTAGATTTGTAGTTGCTAACGTGCTCATTGCGTATCACCTATTCTTTGTAATATATTTATACTAGATTAATGGGGTCCATGTAATTATACCCTTTAAGAAATTCCAAATCTATCTTTGTAGAAATCAAATATAGTAGTTAACTCTGTTGTAGTTATTGTTCTATTGTAAACCAGAAGCACTGCTACTTCACAGTCTGAATATTCGTTAGCGGTGGTGCTAAATTTACCTATCATAAACTGATTCGGTCCTTGACTACCGCCGCTAGCAGTTTGCCCAGATGGTGCTACGTTGTTGTCATAAATGACTCTAGAATCGCCGCTGTAGTTTTCTCTAAAACCGTGGATGTGCCAGTCAGTATCACCACCAGTAGGGGTAGTAGCGATATTGCCTTCGGCGTAATATGCATTTGTATTGCCGCCATGCATCCCATAGATAGCGTTACTATTTAATCCGTTAAGAATTCTGCCTCTAGCACTATTGTTATTAGAAGCATATCTCTGAATAACTACAAATGAACAGTCTGATGTGGACAGGTTTGGTCCACCTGAAGCATATTGATTGCTACCATTAAACTGGAGCTTGCCTGCATTGTCACTAGAAAATGTGGGAGAGTTAGTCAGTGTGAAGTTGTTGCCGTTTCCGCTCATATCACTCCACGTTGAGCCTGAACCTGAATAAGATGCTTCTACTCCAGCATCTAGGTGAACAACCAATCCACTGGTTACAGGAACATTAGAATAATCTGGCCAAAATGGCCGCCAATCCATTCTACCGTCACTATTGGAAGAATCTCCGGGATGTGCTGTTTCTGTAGCTACAGTAAACGTGATAACGTGGTCGCCAGAACCATCAGAAGCTGCTGAATATGTTGCTGTGCCGTTGTTCTGAACAAATGTGTCATTTGCTAACTGTGTAGCATTGTAATTTGCCACTCTAGGAAGTCTTAAAATGACAGTGCCGGAACCACCGTCACCGCCTGTACTTATTGTGGCTGAGCTAGTATTATAACCAGCACCACCGCCACCGCCACCGTACTGAGGTCTACCTGATGTTGCTGCTACAGTTGTAACAGTGCCATATGAAAGACGGGTAACAGAGTTCACACCACCATCACCGCCACCAGCAACTCCAATGCCGTTATCTGTTCCTGTCGTGGATCTAACACCGCCACCACCACCGCCAGCTCTAGATACTGAGGTTCCGGTAATTGTAGAAGCAAGGCCAACGCCGCCATCTCCAGCCGATGCAGTAGATGATGATCCGCCACCAGCGCCGCCAGCACCACCACCACCTGAACCAACATCTGCACCTGATGTGCCACCATCAAAACCTTGTCCAGCAGTTCCTGAACCATGCATAGATCCGCCAGTTAGAGGATAAGCGCCACCACCGCCTGATCCGCCATCTCTTTCAGTACTTCCGGTATAGTTAAAACCTTTACCGCCACCACCGCCAACTGTTGTTACAGTAGTGATATCACTCCCTGAAATGCTAGAGGTTCTACCTTTATGCCCTCGCAGATTAGCACCTGCATTCCAACCTAGACCGCCTTGACCACCTTGACCTACAGTAATAGAGTAAGAAGTTCCGCTGGTCAGAGTTAAAGCAGTTTCCAGAGAACTTAAACCACCAGAGTTTCCACCAGTGCCATCAGTGCCAGTTCCCCATGATGTACGATAGCCACCAGCACCTCCGCCACCGTCGATAACACCACCGCCTCCACCGCCACCTGCGAGGATCAGGTAATTGGCAGTGCCATCCCACAGCAGCTCGGTCTTAAAACTAGTCATCACAGGATATCCGAAGAGACCAAACATATTAAGAAACCGTTGCGCTTGTGACTAACAATTGACCACTACCGACATGACATAGTCCAATAACAAGATACTCACCACTTGTGCCATTAAGTGCAGGTGCTGTAGCGTCAACATACTTTGGTGTAGGTGATGCTGAAATAGTAAGACTGGCACTCGCAGCATCAATTACAATTAATGTAAAGCCAGTGCCGACAGGTGTTGAACTAGCATTAGTGATTGTTACAGTAGTTGCCCCAGATGCAGTTACAACTTGTGTCTGTGTAGTTGATACATTCCAAGCTGTTGAACCAGTAGACGTACCAACGCTACCTGAACCGATTCCACTAAGCGTGAAATTATCTGTTGAAAGTGAACTTCCTGAGATT
>Ga0115570_10001795_pt1 | contig 16956 bp, 10 predicted proteins | sample COGITO_mtgs_1205_3_FD_87294 | JGI IMG/M metagenome (GOLD analysis project Ga0115570, IMG submission 87294) | Pelagic marine microbial communities from North Sea - COGITO_mtgs_120524 | ecosystem: Environmental > Aquatic > Marine > Epipelagic | place: Germany:Helgoland, sampling site Kabeltonne... | reverse complement strand
GTGTACTTGAGGTTCTTTTTCATGAATAGGATGCGTATCAAAGCGAGCATGCGCCGAAAGTACATAAATCATGCCCCGAATTCAGGTCTTGGCATGGCATTTGTCCCCCTGGGGCTGAACATGCGGCCCTTTACGGGGTTATGGGGTTACAAGTTATGCGCCAAATCACATTTATCCTCGCCCTCTGGGGCTTTTTTCATCCCGCCTGGGGACAGAGTACGACCCTCAGTGGCACGGTATCAGAGGCTAGCACCGGGGAGTCGGTCCCTTCCGCCATGGTGGTCGTGAAATCGGCTGCCGGGACGTGGAGTGCGGCCACCAACCCCTATGGCTTCTACAGCCTGACCTTGCCCGCCGGAAAAGGCTACACCTTGGCCGTCACGATGATCGGCTATGCCCCCTTTACGTTCAATGTGGGAACCCTTTCCGCCGCCCGGAAAGTGGACATTTCTTTGAGCGAGGAAGCCACCCAACTCGGGGAAGTGGAAGTGGTTTCAGAACGGCTCAATAGCAACGTGACCACCACCGAGATGAGTGTGAGTTCCTTAACGGCCAAGGAAATCAAAAAGGTCCCGCAGCTCTTGGGCGAAACCGACATCATCCGAACGCTGACGCTGCTGCCGGGCGTTTCTACGGTGGGTGAAGGCGCGAGCGGGTTCAATGTGCGCGGGGGCAATGCCGACCAGAACCTCATTCTCTTGGACGAAGCGCCAGTCTACAACTCCTCCCACCTCTTTGGCTTCTTCAGCATTTTCAATGCGGATGCCGTGAAAGATGTCAAGTTATTCAAAGGGGGTATGCCCGCCAATTACGGGGGGCGCCTTTCATCCGTTCTCGATGTCCGTCAAAAAGAAGGCAATGCCCAAAAATTTGCTGGCACTGGGGGCATTGGGCTCTTGTCCAGCCGGCTCCTGCTGGAAGGACCTATCATCCAGGACAAGGTCAACTTTATGGTGGCGGGACGCCGTTCCTACTTTGACCTCTTCTTTCCCTATTTCAATTCGCCCGAACTCGATAACACGACCATCTACTTTTATGACCTCAATGTCAAGGTCAATGCCAAATTGAGTGAAAAGGACCGCGTGTTTGTCAGTTCCTACTTTGGACGAGACCAGTTTGGCGCCTCCGATCTGTTTGATTTTGGTTGGGGCAACTGGACGAGCACCCTGCGGTGGAACCGCTTGATTAGCCCCAAACTCTTCTTCAATGCCACCGCCGTGTACTCGGACTACACCTATCAGTTGGGCACGCCCAAAGATGCTGATCCCGCCTTCATCTGGGATTCCCGTATTCAAAATTACGTGAGCAACCTGGGGTGGACCTGGTATGCCGATGCCGCCCACACGGTGGATTTTGGCGTCCAAAACACCGCCTACGTCTTTCACCCCGGTCAAATCTCAGGCGTATTCAGTTTGGAGCTTCAAAAAGAATATGCCACCGAACCGGCTCTCTACGTCAGCGACGATTGGCGCATCACGGATATGCTGACGGCCACCTACGGTTTGCGCTACAGCACCTTCTTCAATGTGGGGTCCCGGGACATTCAGAACTACAGCAATCCCGAAAATCCGACGGATCTGGAATCGACAGGGCTCACCGCCTATGGCCCGGGGGAAATCATCGCCTCCTTCACCGGACTTGCTGGCTTGGAACCTCGCCTCGCACTCAACTACCAGGTCGGGCCCAAGGCTTCCTTGAAAGCGAGTTACAACCGCTCCCGACAGTACCTCCACCTCATCAGCAACAACACGACGGCCACCCCGGTCAATGTTTGGCGCCCCGCGGGCAAGTTTATCGCCCCCGCCACCGTAGACCAGGTAGCACTCGGTTGGGCCCAAAATTATGGCGAGTCGGGCGTCCGCCTGGGCATTGAGGTCTACTACAAAGAATTCCAAGACCTTTTGGATTATAAGGACGGCGCGGATTTGATCTTTACGGAATACATCGAAACGCAACTCCTCCGGGGCGATGGCCGTGCGTACGGAGCCGAATTCCTTCTCGAAAAGAAAACCGGGGCCGTGACCGGCTGGTTGGGCTACACCCTATCTCGGACCGAGCGCATCGTCGATGGCGGAACGCGCCAGACACGCATCAACAACGGCGAGTGGTATCCAGCCAACTACGACAAGCTTCACGACCTCAACCTGGTCGCCAACTGGAGCATCAACAGAGCCTGGGAAGTAGGCGGAAACTTCGCCTACCAATCCGGGCGCCCCATCACCTACCCGGATTCCCGCGCGGAATTTGAGGGCATGTACTTCCCCGTGTACACCAACCGCAATGGCGCCCGCACACCGGCGAGCCACCGCTTAGACCTCTCTGCCACCTACACCTTGGGCACGAAGAAACCCAAAAAGGCCTGGGAATCCTCCTTGGCCTTTGGCGCCTACAACGTCTACGGCCGCCGCAACCCCTACAGCATTTTCTTCCGGGCTGACTTCAGCCAGCCCACCAATGTCCAGGCCTACCGCTTGTCCATTTTTGGCTCCGTCATTCCCTACTTCACCTACAATTTTACCTTCTGATGCGCACCCCTCGTTCCCTTTTTCTATGGACCGCAGCCGCCAGTCTCGCGTGGGTAAGTTGCCAAGATCCCATTGATCTCACTTTGCCCGATGGCGAAACCCGCCTCATTGTCAATGGCTCGGTGGGAGATAGCACGCCCGTGTATGCCGATTTGAGTTGGAGTGTCAACTACTTGAGCGAAGACCCGAATCCCGCCGTCGAAGACGCCACCGTGGTCCTCTTTGAAAATGGCCTTCCCGTGGACACCCTCGTACACATCGCCGCGGGGCACTACGCGGGCCAATTCCGCGCCACGTATGCCCAGAGTTACCACATCCAAGTGCAGATTGCCGAAAACGGGGATCTCCCCTTTGGCACCTGGCGATCGGCCCCCGAAGCGCTAGGCCGTTGCAATCCATTTGACTCGGTGTACAGCGCCTTTGTTCCGCGTGCCCCCTTCGTCCGCGAGGGCTACTATGTCTACGCCCACTGGAGCGAAGCTCCGGGCCCCGGAGATACCTACCGCGCACGCGTTTGGCGCAACGACACCTTGGAGAATGCTCCCTTCAACTTGCAAGTCTTTGATGACGGTTTCTTGGATGGCCGCTCCAACAACGGCATCGACCTCCCCGAAATCGAGGTCGCCGGCCCAGATTCGGTGGGGGTGACCTACACGCTCGAAATTGGCAGCATCCCCTTGGGTCTCTTCAGTTATTTACAACTCTTGCGCGAACAGACCCTCCAGGTCGGCGGCCTCTTTGACCCCCCGCCCGCCCCCATCGTGGGCAACATCTACCGCGAAGGAGCGCCAGAGGACTATGCCTTGGGATACTTCTATCCTTCCGCGCGCCGCCAAGTTTCCTGGACGATCACGCCCTAGTGCATCCCGCGGACATCCGTTACCTTTGTGGCTATGGATCCCTCTTCAATCAATCCGGGCCACTGGACTCGTGAACTGCTCGAAGCCCAAGGCCTTTCTGAACCTCTGATCGCCGGCTTGACGATCACCGTGGACTTTATTGTACTCGTAATGGCCAGCCTATTGGCCGATTTTGTCGCGCGCAGCATTCTCATGCGGGTGATTCGACGCTTTGTGTTGCGTACCAAAGCGACATGGGACGATCAGTTTTTGAAGGAAAAGGTCTTTGAGGGGCTCGTGCATCTCTTGCCCACTTTGTTGATTCGCGGGTTTGTTCCCGTAGTGTTTGAGCACGCCGAAGCCTGGATTGCCCCTCTGCAAAAAGGCTTGGATTTCCTTTTGGTGTATCAAATCGCCTTGCTGGTCAACCGCACGGCGCGAGCCACGGGCCATGTCTTGGAGGACCAAGAGCAATTCAAGGATAAGCCCATCCGCACCCTGCTTTCCGTGGTCCAATTCCTGACTTGGTTCATTGCCATTTTGGGGATTATTTCGGTCGCCTCGGGCACCCCCTTAGGGACCTTGCTCGCCGGTATGGCCGGAGCCACCGCCATCATCATTTTGATTTTTCAGGATGCCATCAACGGACTACTGGCCAACTTCCAAATCGCCATGTACGACTTGCTGCGCAAAGGCGACTGGATCACCTTTGAGCGCTTTGGCGTCGACGGCGATGTGATCAGCGTGGACCTCACCACCGTCAAAATCAAAAACTTTGACAACACGATTTCGAGTGTTCCCGCCAAAGCCTTTGTCACGGACAGCTTCGTGAACTGGCGGGGGATGCAGGTAGCCAATGTGCGCCGAATCAAGCGCAACCTGGTCATTGATTTGGATTCCGTGCAGTTCTGCAGTGACGAACTTCTTGCCTCTCTCTCAGGCATTGAGCGCGTCCGTGACTACATCCAAGCCCGCCAAGCCGAAATTGCCCAACACAATGTCACCATCGGCGCGGACAAGTCGCAACCCGTCAACGGCCGGCACATGACCAACCTCGGAGTCTTTCGGATCTACGCCACCCACTATTTGAAAGAACACGCCCAAGTGTCGGACGAGCACTCCCTGATGGTCCGACAACTCCAACCTTTAGGTACGGGCGTTCCCCTGGAGATCTACTGCTTTGCCAAGGAAATTAGCTGGGTGCCCTACGAAAGCATCGTCAGCGATATTTTTGACCACCTCATTGCGGCAGCGCCCGCCTTTGGACTTCGCCTCTACCAAGCCCCCACTTCCCGGAGCGGCTACATGGGAACCAACGCGGGCCAGGCCTAAACCATGATCATCCTCGGCGTAGACCCCGGCACTGTGGTCCTCGGCTATGGGATTATTCGCGTGGAAGGCAAAAAGTTGACCTGCTTGACGCTGGATGCCCTCAAATTGGACGCCAAAAAAGACCCTTTTGAGCGGCTGGCGGACATTCATGCAGCCATCGCCGAGCTGTTTGCCACCTACCACCCCGACCAAATGGCGATGGAGGCGCCTTTCTTTGGGAAGAATATTCAATCCATGCTCAAATTGGGCCGTGCTCAAGGCGTCATTATGTCCGCTGGGCTCTCAGCCGGTATTCCCGTGGTGGAGTACTCGCCGCGAAAGGTCAAGCAAGCCATTACAGGGAATGGGGCGGCGAGCAAAGAGCAAGTGAGCGGCATGCTCCAGCACATCTACGGATTGGAATCCATGCCCAAGGTGCTGGACGCCACGGACGGACTCGCAGTGGCCACCTGCCACGCCTACGCCGTCGGATCTCCGATACAGGCCTCCATGTCGGCCAACAAGCTCAAAAAAGCACCCAAAGGGAAAGGAAAAGGATCTTGGTCTCAATTCCTGAGTCAAAATCCCGACCGACTCCAAGGCGGAAAATCAGAGTAAATCACACGGGACGGATCGCTATGTCGCAAGGATGGGAGCCTCCCGTTTCTCCGACAGTCAGGCCCAGGAAGAATTCACAAGCCTACGATTAGTGGAGGATGTCCTCCGAGACTTCGTGGGCGATGAGGGCCGCAATTTCTTCCATGACCTCAGGTGCCAACTGCAACTTGGGGTGGGCAAAATTTAATTCCTCTTCGGTTCGCAAAGGGACCAAATGGATGTGCGCATGGGGGACTTCAAAGCCCAAGACGGCTACGCCCACCCGATTGCATGGAATGGTCGCGTCAATCGCCTTGGCCACTTTATGAGCAAAGGCCCACAGAGCAAGAAATTCGTCTTCCGGTAAATCGAATAGACGGTCTACCTCCATCTTAGGCACCACAAGTGTGTGCCCCTTGGATAAGGGACGGATATCCAAAAAGGCCATGGCATGGTCACACTCCGCAATCTTGTAGCAGGGGATGTCGCCTTGAATGATTTTGGTAAAAATGGAGGACATGTGGTGGTGAACTTAACGAGAAATTTCGAGAATCTCGAGCTTCATCGTTCCATTTGGGACGTGAATCTCTACGATTTCCCCGGCACTGCGTCCGAGAAGACCCCGGCCAATGGGACTACTCACAGATATTCTACCTGTTTTCAAATCTGCTTCTTGCTCCGCGACCAGGGTATACGTGAACTCCATCTTATTGGCGGGATTCCGCAGTTTGACCTTGGACAAGATAAGCACCTTGCTCATGTCTAGTTGGCTCTCATCCACGATGCGCGCATTGGCCATGACCTCCTCCATCTTGGCAATCTTTAGTTCGAGCAGACCTTGAGCCTCCTTGGCTGCATCATACTCTGCATTCTCGCTCAAGTCGCCTTTGTCACGTGCCTCGGCGATTTGCGCAGAAATGCGCCCTCGCTCCACCGAACGCAGGTGATCGAGGTCTTCTTTGAGCTTTTTAAAGCCTTCGGGGGTCAAGTAGGAAACGGACATAGAGTCAAGGATTAAACGAGAATGAGATCCCTGACTGGGGATCTCATTCCGTGAAAGGTAGTAAAATTGGTCTTACAATACCAAGGTGGCACCCAGGGTGTGTACCCCTGCAAAGGCAGAGTTCGTCAACCGATAGGCGTAGTTCAAGCTCAGCTTGGACGTGCCGCCGGTCGGGGCATTCACCGTGAATCCCATCGCAGGGCCGGCAAATGCTTCCGTTGCGATACCGTCATAGCGGTTATCAAACAGGGCATACGAAGCACGTACTTGGAAAATATCGTTGTGGTCAAATTCCACTCCCGCGGTAAACTGGTCTTTCTTGAACGAATTCGAGATGAAGTTGCCCGCCACGTTCAGACGGTTCTTCGCATCCAAGTCAAAACGCTTCGCTACGCCAATAGCCAGCTGGGTGGGCAATTCAAACTGCTCGGTGCGGCTGTCGAAGGTCGTGGTGTGGGACCCTGTGGGTACAGGAAGCACAATGGCCATGCCATCGCCGTTGTACCCAAACGAGGGGCCAATGTTCCGCAGCGTGATGCCAAAGCGAAAATCGCGCTCTGCACCGGTCACATATTGAACTCCCGCGTCAAAGCACACACCCGTCGCCGTCAAGTTGCTGATGCTCGAATTGTACAGCTTGATGTTGACCCCGCCATAAATGCTTTGGGTGAACTTCTTCGCATACGCAATACCAATAATGGTCGAGGTAGGGCTGAAATATCCCGCGCCTCCATCGGGCAATTCGGTCGTGGTGACCTCAATTTGGCCGTAATTCATGTTGGTTACGTGGATGCCCAACACCCCTTCATTGCCCGAGGGCGTTGCAAAGGATGCCGAGTTCAGCTGAATGCCGCTTCCGACCAACCATTGGCTGTTGGCAAACCCTGTTTGCAGCCCCGTGGTGAAGGCCATGCCCGCAATATTTCCGTACATCGCCTCAAGGCCCATGACGTTTGCGGTATTGCCCTCGGACCACCCTGCGGTGCGTGCCCATGGGTTGATGAGGAGTTCAGAGGCGCCCGCGGAACCCGAACGAACGGGGTTTCCTGCGAAGAGGGCCGTGCTGGCCGCAACGAGGGCGATGGTGGCAATATGTTTTTTCATCATTTCCATGTCTTAGAATCCAGTCGGGTCGAACGGACGGAGGGTTCCGAAGAACTTGATCACCTTCTCACCGATGCCCGGGGCGTCGATGTGAATGAGGTAGACCCCGCTCGCAATGGGCACTCCATAGTTGTTCTTCAAGTCCCAGTACAACCACGTATCGGTATTCGCTTTGCGCAAAGTGCGTACTAAGGCGCCTTCCACCGTGTAGATGCTGATTGTACAGTTTTCGGGTAGATTGGTCACCTTCACCAAGTTGTCCAACTGAGACTGCTCGTAGGCGGACAAACTGAAGTAAGGGTTCGGAACGACGCGGATGTTGTCCAGCGCGCTGGTCGCCACCACATTGTTGCCTTTGTCGGTTGCCACATTGTTCGTGTTGAACTGGTAAAGCGGATTGCTGTTGTTCGTGCCATCCGTTTCGTACTTCTCATAAGGACGTGCCATGCGGATGCGCACGCGGGCGTCTGAAGGCATATCCGTGTACAAGTCTCGGTCCTCAAAGCGGGGATCCATCAGCGGAATGCTCACCCACATCAAACTCTTTGTGACCTTGTTTCGGTTGAGGATTTGGCCCATGTTGTTCAACTCGGTATACAAGGGGTTGTTCAACTCATCGCCGCCGGCGTAATCCAACGGTACTTTAGACAGACCTTGCTGGAAGTAGGGACCGAATACGTAGATGTAGTGTTGCCCACCAAACTTGTAGCCCCCTGTAACCGGATCTGCCGGGAAGGTAGAAAGGCGTGAAGAGGGGTTGAACAGCATGTCGTTACCGTTGTCGCCCACCATCCAGGAGTTCTCACCAAAGGCGATGTTCAAACGGGTGCCGGTTTCAACGTCAATCGCATAGCCGGGGAACCATGACCAACCCGTGCTGGTTGAGCTACGGACCAGCTCGCCACTGGCGTTCTTGTCCCAGCTTGCACCGGCACGCAAGCGCCATTTGCGGACAGCCCCTTCGGTCAAGTCCTGGTCTTCACCCATCTCCAAGACGGGAACACGGGTCCACTTGGTGTGGTCCTTCGTGAAGACGATGTCTACGGAGTGCAGATCACGCGCATTCATCCGGGCTGAGAACGCCGACTGCGAAGAGTCCGCTGGGCCCATACCGTAAATGTTGTTTCCAGCGTCGTATCCTCGGCCGATGTAGCTGACATACGGGAAGGGTCCCCATGTTCCGCCGACGATGTTCGTAAACAACGATTTGGGATCGTTGGGATAATCGCGGTAGTAGGATCCGGGCTTGGACGTGATGTCATTTTGGCCAGAGAGAATCCAATTTCGGGGGCTATAGCTGTCATCATCTTTCACGCCGGACAACCACGTTTGGGTCGGGTCGTCGTAAATGACTTCCGACTCCAGGATGCCTGCATTGCGTGAATTATCTGGGTCATTACCTGGGTTCTCTTGATCGCGAATTTCGACGCTCAAGCCCAACTCAGGGATGATTTGCTCGTTGATGAAGGACAAAGCGGTCATAGACGTCGCGATGACATTGCCTGCAGCGTCTTCAACCTGCCAATTGGTATTCGGTCCTGTTCCATCAAAGCGCAATTTGAAATTGCCCGGAGGAACGTTCAAGGGATCCACCACTTTCACGTTGACCGGACCATAGCCGCTCTTGTAGGTGGGGTGGCTCAGCACAAAGTTGTTGACGATGGCGCGCTCGGAAGCCGAATCCAGCTCCAAGGCGTTTCCGCCGTTGCCCATTCCCTCAATTCTCGTGATGATAGGACTGTAGCCGTACAAAGAATTTTGGACGGTGCCGCCTGCCTCAGAATCCACCAAGTGGGGAATGCCTTCGTACTTCTTCACGTTGTTACGGCCAGCCAAGAACGGCTTGCGCTGTCCGTTCGGGTGCAAGACTTGGTCAAAAGGCTCGTACTCGTTGTAGGCATAGGCCACAACTGTGAAGTAATAAGGAGTATGGTTTACCAAGCGGCGGTCCGTACCCGTTGCGAAGGCGTCTTCCTTCACCAAGAAGCTCATTTTGATGCCCTCGTCGTTGTATTCCAAAGTCATATCCTGGGGAATCAACAGCTCCAAATCTGGATCCAATTCCCAGTTGATCAAACGCTCCACACCATTTTTGATGTCGCACTGAGCGATCAGGCGGGCTTGGTTAGGATCATAGCGATCACCTACCGAGGCATTCGCATTGGTGAGCTGGAAGATTTGGAAGCCTTCAAACTTGTAGGTGTTGTCCGTGAAAGGAATCAACGGATCCTCCTCTTCGTAATCCAACAACTGGTTGTTCTGGCCGTCGCGGTAGCTGAGCATGATGACCAACTCGCGGTCCATCTCTTGAATCTCCATGTCTGGGGCATCGGGACCATTCAAAATTTGGAAACAGTTGTCAAACAGGCTCTGCGCCTTGTCGTCGGCGATCAAGATTTTCTCTACCGAAGCGAAGAGATCCGCTTTGTTGTAGTCGCGCTCCCATACCACACCCGTGGTGATGAAGTTCAAAGCGCCCGGAGCCAAGGAGAAGGGGCCCGCATTGTGCAGTCCGCGCTTGTCCTCCGAGTTGTTGGGGGATTCATACCAGTTTTGCGAGGCCGTAGGTGCCGCATTTCCAGTGGTGTCATAGGTATCACCCGGGTAGGCAAACAAGGTCACCAGTCCAGAACCATCCGCCGTAAATCCGTCACCATTGGCGGGATTACCGGGACCTGAAGGGGTTTCCACCACTAAGGGGTTGCCGTTCTTCCAGCGTGACTGCATGAAATTGTAGTATTCAGCCGCGGTGCTGGGGTTGCCCGAGAAGGCAGAACCCGTGTTGTTGTAGTACATGAAACCAGACATGATGATACGCTCGTTCACGCCGGTCACAGGATTCTCTGCCTGGCAATCGCCATTGTCGTCGCGCACTCCGTCGATGCAACCGTCGCGGTCGTTGTCCAACCCGTCAAAGTAATCCGCAAAGGGACCCTGGAAAAAGTCAAAGCCTACGGCAGGAGGATTCAAGCCATAGCCCAAAGGACCTTCGTCATTCAAATCTGAGTTGTAGCAATAGCCCAAACCACGGGGAATGTCACAACCAATGATGTCATCCAGGTAGTTGCCCAAATCCGGGTCAAACCAGGTGGAGAAGAACGTGTTGGTCAAACGGAATGTCGACTTGTTGACGATGCGGTAGTTGTTGAACGTCATGTTGTTGATCTCGTCGTTCGTGGCAAAGGCAAAGGCCTGAGCACGAATCTCGAAACCGAGCGCCCCCGCCGAGGTCTCCGTGTGAATGTTTCCACGATCATTGTATACCCACCAGATGGTTTGGTCACCATAAAGCACGTCCGTCTCTTTGCGGCGGCAGTCAAACTGGCGGTCCAAGTCATAGGCTGGATAGTCCTCCAAGGGGTCATAGCGCTGGTCGCCGTCCAAATCGATAAATGGAGCCAATGTGTAGGGCAATTCGCCTTCGGCCCCGTGAGCGGGCCATTCGAGAATGATATCGGGGATGTTCCCTTCGTAGCCGGGGAACTTCTCTGCGACGTCGCAATCGGGATCGTTTTTACAGAGCAACCATGCGCGGTGCATTTCAACTGCCTCGCGGGTGATAATCCACTGCTTATCGTATTTGTCACAAATTTCTTTGTTGACCGATGCCAAGCCATCCGTAGAAAGGGGGCCAGGCCAGTAGTCCACTCCGCGTGAACGGTAAGTGACTGCCGCCAACTTGAGCTGGTTGCCTTCATCCAATCCGCCAAGCCAAAGGGCTCCCGCAAACATGGAGTGCTTGCCACCGCCTTTAGGCACTTCGTAGCGGGCCGTGTTCAAATCCCACCACATGTCGCCTCCACCTAGGATGGTTGCGCGGACGTTGTTGATGTTCAAGTCACTCTGGGCACGAGCGGGTTGGCACAGCTCCTCGACCGTCTTATTGGACAAGTTGTTCTTTCCAGACACGTTGACGTCCGGACGAGCCATTAACGAGGCCGTGGAGGCCACCCATGCTAAACCAAATAGAATCTTCTTCATAGGAATACGGAATTCAAACTTTTACAGGCCGAGGCGGACACCAAGGCGAATTTGACGGGGGATAGAGAAGTTGAAAGGATTCACCATGCTCACGTTGTACAAGTCTGCAAAAGACTGAGCATTCGTGGTGAACAAGATGGCCTGTTGGCCACGTGAGGAAGACAAATAGCCATCATCCGTGGGCGACCCCGTGAAGGGATAGATATTCAATACGTTTTGGGTATTGAGTACGTTCAACACTTGAGCGTAGATTTCAACTGTCTTCTTGCCCTTGGCGTAGTACCACACCTTGTTGGCGGTCAAGTCAATTTTGTACTGCCAAGGTTTGCGCGACCCGTTGAGTACACCTACGATGGGCGAAGCCGTCTCGGTCAAGCCATACGCACGTACACGGCGAGAGTATGGGAATCCAGAGCTAGCCGTACCCAAAATGTTCACCCCAGCATTCTCAAAAACGCGGACGTTCTTGATCACCAGACCATTGTAGTCGGTGCCCTTTCCGTAGCGGAAATCCAAGTTTCCGGAGAAGGTGTGACGTTGGTCAAAGTCCAAAGGCTGGATGTAGCGCAAGTTGGGTTGTCCTGAGCGAGCCAAAGCCAAACCGGAATTCGCTCCAGAACCCGTTCCGTCTGCAAAAGACAAGGAGTACTGAGCATTCACCATGACATTGCCGGTACGGCGCATATCGTACTGGAAGCTAAAGCCCTTCGCAGTGGTGAAGTCGCGGTTGCCGTACATGACATAGGTAGCGGGGTAGGCTTCCGTAACCGAAACCGTTTGGATCAAATCGCGGTATTCGCGGTAGAATGCATTCACCTTCAAGGCAGAACGCTCGCCCAACATTTGGCGGAAACCGATTTCGTACTCCGTCAATTTCTGGGGAAGCAATTCCGGATTGGGCAACGTGGATGATCCATACTCGAGATTTACATAATTGACCGGGTTAAAGCGGGACAATGAAGCACTGGGACGCTGTACTAATAGGTCATAGTGGGCAAAGAATTCGGCCTCGTCAGAGATGGGGAACTGGAACGAGATACGAGGAGACACGGTTACTTGGGGGGTGTAATCCTTGAAGCTCTTCTCGCTCAATACCGGTTGATCTGGGTTGCCCTGATCCGTGAAGTTTTCATCGAAGATCCAGGGTTTCGCCTGACCACCACTCAAATTGGCAATAATGGTCGGGTTCACTTGAGGGGAACCATCTGCGTTGAACCAATCAAAGCCAGAACGATAGCCCACGATGCGTTTGGGATTCTTGATATTGTCTACGTACACCACATAGTCGTCGCCAATAGACTCTGGAATGTCAGATCCTTCAATGCCCCCCATCGCGCGAACATCACTTACCGTGCGGCTACTGTAGAGGGTAAAGGGATCCTTCAAAACTGGCTGGTTGGCGTCAAAGCGATCCACGCGCACCCCTACGTTGAAGAAGAGGTCATTGAACAAGAATTGATCTTGGATATACCCGGCCATATAAATAGGTTGGAAGGCCGCCATCGGATACGTCCGGTTGCCATTGGCATCCTTGGCCTTGAAGAAATCGGCCAAAGTCGGATTGTAGTTGAGCAAATTGCCGGTGTAGTCGTACCCGTAGTAATTGACGTAGGACCCTGCACCGAAATTCAACAATTCCTGCGCAGAGAAAAGGTTCAAGCCCCCGTATCCCATGAGGTCATCCGGGTGAATGTTGTCGACATCCAGCAACACTTGGTCCGCGCCGTCAGGATCGAGACCCAAGGCGATACGCAAGTTGCGGTCAAACGTGCGTGGCTTGTTCAAGTCCAACGCGCGGTTATAATTAATCGTGTCTTGGAAAACGCCATCGCGGTAGACCAGGATAGGATTCTCCGTGTCCAATTCCTTCATGTGGTCGTTTTGCAAGTTTCGCATGAGGAGCCAGAGAGCGGTACCCGCTACCCCGAAGGAGCGGTCAAACCGTTGCTCATATTCCAAACCTGCAATCAACGAGTGGCTGCCAATGTCAAAGTTGGTCGATGCGGTGATGCGGAACTGCTCCGCTTGGCTGTAGCTGTAGTTGGTTTGGATGGCCCCTACGTTCCCGAAAAGGCTGTAGATACTGGAAGGCCCTTGGCCGTTCAACAAGCCGCCACCCTGCTGGATGTTCGTCAAGTTGTTGATGCTGTTGTTGATTTGGCCCGAAGAAACCAAATCGTAGTACGTGGAGGTGTAGTTTGCCAAAATGGGGTTGTACTCGCTCGGGGTGAAGACCACGGCGGTGTCCAAATCCAACAACTTGCGGAATGCGTTGATGCCCGTCTTTTCATCTTGACCGAAGCCATAGAACGAAGTGCGCTGGGTTTCAAAGGTTCCCACGTGGCCATAGCGGAAGATGTTGTCGCGGTGACGAGGATCCCAGCTGCGGTCGGTGTTCAACGTGTAATCCACCTGGATGGTGTAGTAGGCATTTTTGATCAAGGACTCTGCGTCTTCTCCTGCTCCACCGAACTGCTGCGTAAAGCGCACAAACGTAGAGAAGTCACGGCTATTGAAGGCCCCGTTGTTCTTCCAGTTCATCAATGAGTTAGAGAAGCTGGAATTGCGGCCATAGCCTTGGTTGAATCGCGCACCGACGACCAAATTGGTCTTCTTGCTCGTTTTAATATTGATGTTGCCGGTTGCGCGAATTCCATTCGTCGCCACATTCAGGCGGCTATTGACCGTCTCGAGGTCATCGGCACGAAGCAATTCCGCGGCACGGATTGTTCCAAGACCTGCTGCGGTCGGAACCAAGGGACGCGCCTCGAGTTCCGCCAGGACATCCTTCTTCACCTTGTAAACTGGAACGGAATACGGGCGTCCGTCGCCATTGTGCTGAACCTCCGCCGAGAAAAGGTAGCCAACGATGGGGGCTTCTGTCTTTTTGTTCCGAAGGAGAGGGCCGCCAATGGTCAAACCACCGAGGTTATAGTTGTACGGGTCAAATAACGCGGAAGTCACATATTCGGCCGTTCCAAAGAAACGGGGCGAGGGACCACGGGTGGTGGTCGAAATGACTCCACCTGTCACGTCACCGTAGTTCGCAGGAATGCCTCCCGTGATGATTTCGGTGCTTTGAATGGCTTCACGGGGAAGGTTGATGTCCCCGCGCACTTTCACTCCGTCAATGAAGACCACGTTCGCATCCGAACGACCTCCACGGAAGTAGGACGCGCCAGAGCCTTCGTCTTGGACGACCCCGGAGGTCAGGGCCAATACGCCGCCGACTCCACGCGAGGCCAGGTTGCGGATTTGCTCGCTGCCAAAGGTGACCGACGTTTTGCCTTTTTCAATCAACGGCGCTTCGTACGAGGCCGTTACCTCGACTTCGCCCAAAATGACGTCCGCAGAAGTCAGCTTGAAATCGATGTTGGTGATGCGGCCCCCGTCGATGGTCACTCCCGTCAAGGTCGACTTGTTGTAGCCAAATGCCTCACAGGAAAGCGTGTAGGTTCCAGGCTGGACCGGGTTGATGTTGTAATTGCCATCAAAGTCCGTTGTGCCTTTGGCAATTTCGTAGCCTCCCGATAGAACTCGGACGATGGCTTGATATTGCTCTTCCCCGCTTTTCTTGTCAGTAACGGTTCCTCGCAACTGTCCTGGACGTTGGGCTTGGGCGCTGAAAGCCAAGGCCAGAGCGAGCATGAGTACTCCAAATCGAATGCGCATAAGTGGTGCGTTTAGGTCGTGTTTTAGGGAATCCACAAGGGATCCAAGTCACGAAAATAACCAATAAATGCTGACCTTGAGCGTTCATTAGGACATAGATTTGTATAAAATGTGGCGATTCCTCCTTTTCCTTCTGCCCATGGGGCTCTTTGTGCACTGCGATGGCACGAACACGCGGCACCCAGTTCCCTATGCGCCGATCAATGAAACCATTTACCTCAATACCCCGTCTGCCTACGACTTGCAGTTTGTGGGCGGGTCCGTGGCGCATCTGGATTGGGGGTACCGTGGCGTCGCGATATACCGCCGAACGAACTACGGCGACGCCAACGATTTTGGGGTCTATGATTTGTGCTGCCCCAACCACGTAAGCGAAACGTGTGGAACCCTCACCTTAGTTGATAATTTGACCGCCGAATGCCCCTGCGATGGTCAGCAATTTTTGCTTTTCGACGGGCAACCGCTTGACGGCCCCACCGCGTGGGGGCTCAAGCCCTACCAAGTCGGCTACGACGGGGTGGCCTTGTATATATCGAATTAAGGTGCGCCTTCGGCGCGCTAGAGGGCTGGAGGGCTGGAGGGCTAGGTGGCTAGAGTGCTAGAGGGCTAGGTGGCTAGAGGGCTGGAGGGCTAGGTGGCTAGAAAGCGAGGTAGCTAGAGGGCTAGGTGGCTAGGTGGCTAGAGAGCGAGGCTTCCATTTTCAGCCATATCATCCCGGAAGAAATAGTTCATTTCTACGACCTAACTTCCGACTACCCTAACCCCCAAACTCCCCTCTACCATGATGGATCTTTTTTACCAAGGCGGCCCACTATTCATGAGCATTCTAACCTTCTTATTACTGGGCGTTTTATGGACGTTCTGGAAGGGGGGACCGCTTAAAGAACTTGGACTTTTGGCACTCGCAGTCGGAGTGCTTGGCCAACTGTTAGGCCTTTATGATGCCTTCACTGCTTTAGCAAACTGGGAAGAAATGTCAGGCCTACCTGTTGGCCAGCACATAGGGGGCGAAAGATTGATTGCAGGAGGCCTCTAGGTTAGCCTCACTCCTACCCTGTACGGACTGTTTATTTACATCCTGAGCTTAATGCTGCGTGCCGTCAATGCTTGGCGTCACGCCTAACACCCTCAAACTTCCGGTCGTTTTCGCGCAGAAGACTTAGGCCAGTTGACCCATCATCCGAAGATGTTGGACGTGCGAGCGGACTGCGCTTGCGAAGGTTTTGAATTCGGTGTACGTCACATTGAACTCATGACAAGTTTCCTTCACAATTTTGGCCAAATCCGGATAGTGCACATGGCTAATCCGAGGGAATAGGTGGTGCTCCACTTGGTAATTCAGACCACCCAAAAACCACGTGAGAAAACGGCTCTTCGTGGCGAAGTTGGCCGTGGTCTTAATCTGGTAGATAGCCCACTCTTCTTCCGTTTCTAAGTTCTCTCCGTGCACATAGGGGGTGAAGGACGCTTCCGTCACCACATGGGCCAATTGAAAGACAATGGACAAAACGAAGCCTGCGGACATGCCCATGAGCATGAAGCCCCCAAACCAGGGCAAAAATCCGAGTTTCCACATGGGTAAGCCTACAAATAAACCCAGATGCAAGGCCTTCCAAGCCCAGAAGCTGATATGTTGAAAACGAGTCAGCGCCGGAATGGGCACATTGCCCACCTTGCCAGTGAAATATTTCTTGTAGTCCGTGTACACGATCCAATAGATGTAGAGCAGGGCGTATAGCGCGGAGAAGTAGAGGTGCTGGAAGCGATGGAATCCGCGACGCTCTTGGCTTGGAGCCATGCGCAACATGGCGCCCGCATCGATGTCATCGTCTACCCCTTCAATGTTCGTGAAGGTGTGGTGCACCGTATTGTGCTTGGTCTTCCACATGAGGATGCTGGCCCCCAAAAAGTTGACACTGTGGCC
>Ga0115570_10001778_pt1 | contig 17044 bp, 16 predicted proteins | sample COGITO_mtgs_1205_3_FD_87294 | JGI IMG/M metagenome (GOLD analysis project Ga0115570, IMG submission 87294) | Pelagic marine microbial communities from North Sea - COGITO_mtgs_120524 | ecosystem: Environmental > Aquatic > Marine > Epipelagic | place: Germany:Helgoland, sampling site Kabeltonne... | reverse complement strand
AGGTCCCCACCCGATCCCATTCCGAACTCGGTCGTTAAGCCTCTCAGCGCCGATGGTACTTTGTCTTAAGGCACGGGAGAGTAGGTCGCTGCCCGGTTTATACAACTCATGTTTCCTCCATATCATCAATTCAAATAACTACTTAGGTCATCCTAAGTAGTTTTTTTTTGGTTATTTTTTAAATTAGAAGTTTACAGGTATCGTTATGCAAAAGGTGGATGTTGTAAAGTGGATTGCGACCATCATACAGTTAGTAGGATATGGCCTTACAGGACTTAATTATGCTCCCTTGAATGTTTACTTTTTCTTAGTTGGGATTTTTTTGTGGTTCTCTGTAGGAGTAATGTGGAAAGACAAAGCTATAATGGTTGTACATGTAGGAGCTTTTTTTATCATTGCTTATAGGATATCTAAACGCCATTTAAAATTGTGGGAGCTAATTGTACTAAATACCTAGTCTTATACCTTGGATTTATTTTAATTGTGGTTGCGGGGGTAGGATTTGAACCTACGACCTTCAGGTTATGAGCCTGACGAGCTACCGGGCTGCTCCACCCCGCGTGTGGGGATATATGTTGATAGACCGAAGATATCAAGCGGTAAGTAAAGAAAATTAATAATTTATATTAATTTATTTTTGTGATGGCCATTATAACTTGTCAGTGTTGCAATCGCCTTCCATAAGGTAAACCTGATGACTCAACAACTTATAGATAGCTTTGGCCGAGAAATCACTTATTTGCGTTTATCCGTAACGGATAGATGTGATTTAAGGTGTACATATTGCATGGCTGAAAATATGACATTTTTGCCACGTAAAGATCTACTTTCGCTTGAGGAGCTTGGCACTCTATGTGAATCTTTCATCAAGCGCGGCATTAAAAAAATTCGAATAACGGGCGGTGAGCCTCTCGTTAGAAGAGATTTAATGAGTTTTATGAATAAATTATCCAAACACCGCATTAGTGGAAAACTTGATGAGATTACTTTAACGACCAATGGAACTCTTCTATCGCGTTATGCTAAAGAGCTTAAATTATGCGGCGTTGAGCGCATTAATATCTCTCTGGATACGCTCGATCCAATAGTTTTCACTAAATTAACTCGCCGTAATGCTTTGGACGCTGTTTTGAAGGGTATTGACGCAGCACTAGAAGCGGGGATCAAAGTTAAAATAAACACAGTTGCCTTAAAGGGTGTCAACGATAGTGAGATACCTAGATTGATAGAGTGGGCGCACAATAAAAGTATGGATATAACGTTAATAGAGGTGATGCCTCTAGGAGATATCGATGAAGACCGCGTAGATCAATATATCCCTCTTAATGCCATAAGAGATAATCTAGAGCATCGCTTTACCCTTAATAATGTGCCACTGAGAACCGGAGGTCCTGCGCGTTACGCAAAAGTTAAAGAAACAGGCGGTATTTTGGGTATGATAACACCCTTAACAAATAACTTTTGTGCTGGCTGTAATCGCGTAAGAGTTACATGCACAGGACAAATTTATACATGCCTTGGCCATGGTCACAAACTTGATTTGAGAGCTGCAATTAGAGGTGATAACTCTGACGCTGAGCTAGAACGACTTTTGGGTATTGCAATGCGTGAGAAGCCTGAAAAACATTTTTTTGATATATCAGAGCGCGGCGCTAAACCCACTGTTGCACGTCATATGTCAGTCACTGGCGGGTAATAAGAGTGGTTGACTGCAAAAAAAAGCGTATAGTCATAGTCGGTTCTGGTTTTGCGGGTTTAGGAATGGCGTCTAGGCTTCTAGAAAATGGAATAGATGATTTTGTAATTTTAGAAAAATCTGACGGTGTTGGCGGTACATGGCGTTATAATACTTATCCGGGCGCAGAGTGCGATATTGCATCAATGCTTTATTCATTTAGTTTTGCCCCCAACCCTGCGTGGGACTTTAAATGGGCCAAGCAACCTCAAATTTTAAATTATCTTGAGAAATTTACGAATGACCGTGATTTGTATAAATATATTAAATTTGGAGAAGTAGTTACTGATGCGATATATAGTAATGGAAGGTGGGATATAAAAACAAAAAATGGAACGACTTATAATTGCCAATTTTTTATAAGTGCAATTGGTCAGTTGCATCACCCCTCAGTGCCAAACTTTAAAGGAAAAGATAAATTTATAGGTAGTAGCTTCCATTCATCAGAATGGGATCATAGTGTGAAGTATGAAGGTAAAAAAATTGGTGTCATTGGTGTTGGAGCAAGTGCTGCCCAATTAATTCCGGAGTTAGCCAAAGGTGCTAAAAGGCTAACTGTATATCAACGTACTCCTAATTGGATAATTAATAAGCATGATAGGCCATATTCTTCATTTGAAAAATGGCTTGCAAAGAAAATACCATTTTTGTCAAAAATATACAGATTGTCATTGTGGTGCCAGGGTGAATTTTTAATTTGGCCTGTTATAAAAGGCGCTAAACTGCGCGGTTCATTAGTTCGTAGGTTAAATAATCTAGAGATTAAAAAGAATGTAAAAAATAGGGATAAAGCTTCAAAGCTAATACCTGATTATGCGGTAGGGGCAAAACGAATATTGCTATCAGACAAGTACTATAGGGCAATAGGTCAGAACAATGTGACTTTAGAGACTTCTACTATTTCTAGAATTGGAAAGAGATCAGTCGAAACAATAAATGGTAATAAACATGATCATGATATAATAGTTTATGCAACTGGCTTCCACACAAACCCTTTTCTGAAAGAAATTAATGTAGTCGGAAAGTCTGGGTTTACATTAAAGGAAAACTGGAAAGACGGAGCCTTTGCTTATCTAGGGGTGACTACTCATAAGTTTCCTAATATGTTCATGTTGTATGGGCCAAATACCAATACAGGGCATACATCAATAATTTATAAATTAGAGGCTCAATTTGAACATATTTTAAAACTTTTATCTATTACGGATGATGGCATTATCGAGGTAAGGGGCTCGGTAGAAAAGCAATATAACATTCAAGCACAGAAAAAATTATCAAGATTAGCATGGTCAAAAATTGAAGCAAGTTGGTACAAGGATGGTGGAAGAGTAACTAATAATTGGTATGGAAGTTCATATGAATATAATAGGCGTTTGCGAGCACCAATTATTAAAAATTTTATTGTGACTACCCCTCAAATAAAACAATAAACCTAGGCTGAAGAACAGTTGGATAGATTCAAATTATATCTTATTAGTATAAAAAACAAAGGTAGATAGCATGAAACAAATTGGACATTTTATAGACGGGGAATTGGTTCCAGGTAATTCAGACCGAAAGAAAGATATATACAATCCAAATACAGGCAATATTCAAGCCCAAGTAAATTTAGCAACACCAAAAGAGTTAGACGCTGCGGTTGCTTCCGCAGCTAAGGCGCAAGTTTTATGGCATAATACAAACCCGCAACGCCGTTCAAGAATTATGTTTGCCTACAAACAATTAGTGGAGTCCCACATTGATGAATTGGCAGCTTTATTATCCTCTGAGCACGGAAAAGTTTTGGCGGATTCGCGCGGTGATGTTATAAGAGGTGTTGATGTTATTGAATTTGCTTGCGGGGTCCCTCATGCGCAAAAGGGTGAGCATACATATGGCGCAGGCCCTGAAATTGATGTTTATTCTATGCGCAAACCATTAGGTGTTGTCGCTGGAATAACACCTTTTAATTTTCCTGCTATGATACCTATGTGGATGTTTGGGATGGCGATAGCTACAGGAAACGCTTGTATTCTTAAGCCCTCAGAAAAGGACCCGTCAGTACCAATGCGGCTTTCAGAATTGTTTGTTCAGGCAGGCGGCCCCCGTGGTCTTCTGCAATGCATAAATGGTGATAAAGAAATTGTAGACGCTATATGCGACCACCCAACTATAAAGGCTGTGAGTTTTGTAGGGTCTTCAGACATCGCACAATATGTTTATTCCCGCGCAACTGCTAACGGTAAGCGCGCACAATGTATGGGCGGAGCCAAAAATCATGGAATTATAATGCCTGATGCAAATATGGATCAGGCCGTTAAAGATATTTTGGGAGCCGCGTATGGCTCTGCAGGTGAACGTTGCATGGCTTTACCGGTTGTTGTTCCTGTTGGAGAAGGTACAGCTGAGCGTTTTCTAGAAAAAATGTTACCTGCTATAGAGTCCATGAGGGTAGGGATTTCAGAAGATAAAGAAGCTGACTACGGTCCTGTGGTCACACTTGAACATAGGGAAAGTATTAAATCCCAAGTTACTAAGGCTGTGGAGGAAGGTGCTAAATTACTGGTTGATGGTAGAGATTTTTCTCTTCAAGGCTATGAAAATGGATTTTTTATAGGACCAAGCCTTTTAGATAACGTAACGCCTGACATGGAAACGTATCAAGATGAAATCTTTGGTCCTGTACTTCAAATAGTGAGGGCTAAAACATTTGAAGAAGCAATAAAGTTACCTTCTGAACATCAGTACGGAAATGGCGTAGCTATATTTACTCAAAATGGCCGAGCAGCTCGGGAGTTTGCTGATCGAGTCGAGGTTGGAATGGTAGGAATAAACGTACCTATTCCCGTTCCTGTGGCTTATCACAGTTTCGGTGGGTGGAAGCGAAGTGCATTTGGTGATGCTAATCAATATGGTATGGAAGGCCTGCGGTTTTATACTAAAGTTAAAACGGTAACTCAAAGATGGCCAGAAGGTGAAACAAAAGATAGTGCTTTTATTATTCCTACATTCTAATAACCATCTCTTTTATCAGTTTTTTTAGTAAATGCTATCGACTTAAAATGCAGAAAATTTAAGGTAATAAATAATATATGGACTTTCAATTAACAGAAGAACAAATCTTAATTCAAGACATGGCCAAGAGTTTTGCAACATCTGAGCTTGCCCCATTTTCTGCTCAATGGGACGAAAAAAAATTTCTTGACCGCAATGTTTTTTCAAAGGCTGCAGAACTTGGTTTTATGGGGATTTACACTTCTGAGGACTATGGGGGAACAGCACTTTCCCGCCTAGACTGTGCCCTTGTTTTTGAACAACTTGCAGCTGGTGATGTTTCGCATACAGCTATGATTACAATTCATAATATGGCGGCGTGGATGATAGACCGTTATAGTACAGATGAAATAAGAAAAAAATATGTGCCGGGTCTTACCTCAGGTGATTTGATAGCAAGCTATTGTTTGACCGAGCCTGGTTCTGGTTCTGACGCCGCCTCACTTTCAACTAAAGCGGAAAAAGTGGGGAATGAATATATTCTTAATGGAACTAAAACTTTTATATCAGGAGCTGGCTGGTCGGATATTTACCTTGTAATGGCACGAACCTCTGACCAAGGAGCTAAGGGGGTTTCAACTTTCATAGTTGAAAAAGACGCACCGGGCTTAAGTTTTGGGGTTACTGAAAAGAAGATGGGCTGGAATGCCCAACCAACCGCGCAAGTCATAATGGAAGACTGTAAAGTATCGGAAAAAAATCGTGTGGGCGCAGAGGGTGAAGGATTTAAGTTTGCAATGAGCGGTCTTGATGGTGGGCGAATTAATATAGGCGCATGTTCATTAGGAGGTGCGCAAAAAGCTTTAAACGCTTCTATTAAATATACATCTGAACGAAAGCAATTTGGGAAGTTTATATCTGACTTTCAAAATACAGAATTTATGCTCGCCGATATGGCTACTGAATTAGAGGCATCTCGTATGATGATATATAGGGGTGCAGATATGATTGATAAAGGCATTGCAAATGCGAGCGCTGCTTGCGCGATGGCCAAGCGCTATTCTACAGATATGTGCAGTAAAATAGCTGACAATGCTCTTCAGTTGCATGGGGGCTATGGTTACTTGTCAGAGTATGAGATTGAACAAATAGTTAGAGACCTTCGGGTTCATCAAATACTGGAAGGTACTAATCAGATAATGAGAGTGATTATTTCGCGATCTCTTTTAAGGCAATAGGAATATATGACTGACGAAATACAATATCGGGTAATTGGTAATTTAGGTCACATAACATTGAATAGACCCAAAGCATTAAACGCTTTGACATATGCTATGTGCGAGAAAATAACTGAGCTCCTTTTAGAATGGCAGGGTAAACCCGAAATCGGAGCTGTGTTAATTGATGGAATGGGTGATAGAGCATTTTGTGCTGGCGGTGATGTTATTTTATTACACGATAGTGGTAAAGCGGGAGATACTCGCGCAGAAGAATTCTGGCGCATTGAATATGCTTTAAATGAACTTATCCACTGTTATTCTAAGCCCTATATCTCATTGATAGACGGTTTTGTAATGGGTGGAGGCGTAGGTCTTTCAGTTCATGGAAAATACCGTATAGCGGGTGATGCCACTATTTTTGCTATGCCTGAAACTGGTATAGGCTATTTCCCTGATGTAGGCGGAACATATTTTCTACCTCGACTTGGTATGAATATTGGACAATGGCTCGGTCTCACTGGTGCTCGATTAGATGCTGGGCAAACATGTTACGTAGGTATTGCTAATATTTACGTGCCAACAGACAAACATCAAGATTTAATTCAAGCACTTGGTAAGGCTGATTTAGATGGTACAGACTTTAGAGTAAAAGAAGTGCTAAAGGCTTTTTCTCAAGTCCCGCCTGATCATGATGTAATACCAAAGGCAATTGCGGCATTCAGCTGTAGCTCTGTACCTGAGATTTTATTGTCACTTGATAATGATAATAGTGAATGGGCAGCGAAGCAGGCTAAAAATATAAGACGTAAATCTCCTTTAGCTATGTGTGTGACTTTTGAAGCTTTACGGCGAGGAGAAAGTATGACTTTTCGCCAGGTTATGACTCAAGAGCTAGATATATCTCTAAATTTTTTAAAAACTCAGGATTTTTATGAAGGAATACGTGCTCAACTGATTGATAAGGATCGTAATCCAAAATGGTCACATGCATCTGTTGATAAAGTTTCTTCAACGCAAATAGATAGACTGTTTCGAAAAACAGCAATTCCACCTCAGGAGTTTATTACATGAGTCAAATAGCATTTATAGGCCTAGGCAATATGGGAATTGGAATGGCAACTAACCTCGTAAAGGCAGGTCATAAAGTTATAGGCTTTGATGTATCCGCTAAAGCTCGTGACTCAGCTTTAGCTGCAGGCTGTGAGGTGGTCACTGATGTAAAAGAGGCTGTTAAATCAGTTGATGCAGTTATTATGATGCTACCTAATGGAAAAATTGTAAGAAGTGTATGTGCTGATATAATGTCAGTGATTTCATCAGAAGTCTTGGTTATCGATTGCTCTACTATAGATGTTGCAACTGCCAGAGATATGATAGCTACAGCCTCTTTTAAAAATATTGATATGATTGATGCTCCAGTATCAGGCGGTGTTGGCGGTGCTTCTGCAGGTACTCTCACCTTTATGTGTGGCGGTTCAGAGGAAGCGTATTTGAGAGCGGAAAGCTATCTTAATGTTATGGGTAAAAATATTTTCCACGCAGGCGATGCTGGTAACGGTCAGGTTGCTAAGATTTGCAATAATATGCTACTAGGAATCCATATGATAGGTACTTGTGAGGCATTTAATCTTGCTGAAAAATTAGGATTAAGTGCTCAAAAATTTTATGATATTTCCTCTACAGCTAGTGGTCAAAATTGGTCTATGACAAGTTACTGCCCAGCGCCAGGACCTGTTGAAAGTGCGCCATCAAATAGAAATTATGAAGCAGGGTTTACAGCTGCAATGATGCTTAAGGACTTGCGACTCGCACAAGATGCCGCCACAACGGTAAGTGCCTCCACTCCTCTAGGAAGTAAGTCAGAAGCGATGTACGCCTCAATGGAATCGGCCAATAAAGACTCTCTAGATTTTTCAGGTATTATGAAACTTATTAACGGTTCTCTTTAATTATACTTATCATATTAAATTAGATAAGATTTTTTCTATAAATTAACTAGTAAACAATTGAGTGCTTAGTATTTTTTAGCACTCATATTTGTAGCAAAGAAAATCAGGTAACTGAAATCTTTTTTATAGTTAATTTATATGTTATCAGTCTTAGATATATTCCGCATTGGTATAGGGCCCTCCTCTAGTCATACAGTTGGGCCTATGCGTATTGGCAAACGCTTTGTTAGTAGATTAACAAAGGACGGTATTTTAGAAAGTACGAAGCAGATAAAGATTGTACTAAGGGGATCGTTAGCCTTTACAGGAGAAGGGCATGCAACTCCCAAGGCAACCATTTATGGTTTACTGGGCTATAGTCCCGAAATTTTTGACGCTGAACTTGCATCTAAAATGCTCTCGGAGCTGTACAATAAAAACCAAATTCTATTAAATGGAAGTGTGTGCATAAACTTTAGCTTCGACTCAGATCTATTATTTGATTATGAGACACCACCAAAGTTGCACCCAAATGAAATTCAGATGACTGCATTTAACTTCAATGGTAATAAACTTCTGGAGCGAATATATTACTCGACTGGTGGAGGATTTATAGCTTCATTGGATGAACTATCTTCCCCCTTAAAAGATGATATTGTTTCTCATGGCTATAGAGCACCGCTTGATTTTGGGTCAGCAGAGGATTTGTTGAGTTTATGTGAAGAGCATGGAATGTCTATAGATGAGGTTATAATTGCTAATGAAGATGCAATCAGAGATCGATTAAAGACAGATAGAGCCTTGAATAAAATTTCTAAAGCAATGTTCGATTGCATCGATAGAGGTCTCAATGGCAAAGGGGTATTGCCTGGTGGTTTAAATGTACGGCGTCGTAGCCCTGACTTATGGAAAAAATTAATACGAACAGAAGTATCTAATGAACGTGAACAATTATTTGATTGGCTTAATGTTTATGCTTTAGCCGTTAGTGAAGAAAATGCTTCAGGTGGACAAGTTGTAACTGCACCTACGAATGGAGCTGCGGGTATCATTCCTGCTGTCATCAGACATTATTGTTACGGAGAAACGCATTCAGAAAAAAATATTCAAAAATTTTTATTAACAGCTGGCGGGATTGGACTATTATACAAGCAAAGAGCCTCTATCTCAGGAGCAGAGATGGGCTGTCAAGGTGAAGTTGGAGTAGCATGCTCAATGGCTGCTGCAGGGTTGGCAGCTATATGGGGTGGTAGCCCTCAACAAATTGTCCAGGCTGCTGAAATCGGTATGGAGCATAATCTGGGTTTAACATGTGATCCAGTTGGAGGTCTAGTTCAGATACCTTGTATTGAAAGAAACGCAATTGGGACTGTTAAAGCAGTGAATGCGGCTAGACTGTCCTTGCATTCAGATAGAAAAATGAAAGTTTCATTAGATCAAGTTATTGAAACTATGCGTCAAACAGGTTTGGATATGTCAACGAAATATAAGGAAACCAGTCAAGGTGGACTGGCTGTTAATGTAGTAGAGTGTTAATTAGCTAGTTGTAGCTGTTTAAAGCCTCCCTTTGGAAGTTTTAATTGAAAAGTGTTTTTTAAGTTTTCTGCGCTTAAGACTTTTTTAGGGGTCCCTTTAGCTACAATTTCTCCATTATTTAACATCCAAATTTTATTAGAAAATTGTGAAGCTAACGATAAATCATGTAATGCAGCTATAACAATTCTTCCATTTTTTGCTTCATTTTGAAGAGTTTGCATCATTGAAATTTGAAAAGCAGGGTCCAAGGCAGATATAGGCTCATCCGCCAATAAAATTGGTGCATCTACTGCTAGCGCTCTTGCAAGAAGTACCCTAGCTTGTTCTCCCCCAGAAAGATTGTTGAATTTTCTATTCTTAAGCATGTCAGTTTTTGTTCGATTTAATGCGTTTTCGATGATGTCCTTTCCAGCACTACTAATTTTTCCTAGGGATCCTCTGTAGGGTGCACGACCCAGTTCAACAATTTCATAAACTGGCATGCTTGGATATGCCTCTCGATTTTGTGCAAGATAAGAGATAATTTTTGCCCGTTTTCTAATTGAAAGACTAGAAAGATTTTCACCTGCGTATTTAATTGTTCCTGATGAGGGGGTTATGATACCTGCTATCGTTTTTAATAATGTTGATTTACCTGAGCCATTGGGCCCAACAAGAGCTATAAGTTCGCCATATTTGCCTTCTGTTGAAATATTACGAATTACATCACAAGGCCCATAACCGGATAGCAGATTGTTGATATGTATCATAATTTAGTCTCTTTAACTGCTAAATATAAGAAAAAGGGAACGCCAATCAGTGAAGTTAATATGCCTAAATATAGCTGGGTACCTGGGCCAGTAAGAAATCTTGTAATTATATCTGCAAAAACTAAAAACCCAGCTCCAGCTATAGCAGATAAGGGTACTAGTTTTATAGGATCTGCACCAAATATAAGTCTAATTATATGTGGTATAAAAAGGCCTATAAAGCCAATTGCTCCTGCTATTGCTACACCACTCCCAACGCATAAGGCACTTCCAATAATAAGTATGGCGCGTAATCTACCAAGTGAAACCCCTAATGAAATAGCAGTTTCTTCACCGAGGCTTAATGCCTTCAAATCGGGACCAATTAGAGTTAGCAATACAATGCCGATAACCGTAAGCGGAGCACATATCATTAAGTCAGTAAATTGAGAGTTATTGAGCGAGCCCATAAGCCAATAGACCATCTCTGATAAAGCCCAGGGATTTGGTGAAAAGTTCATTGTAAGTCCTGTTATGGCAGTAGCTAAAGCACTTACTCCCACTCCAGCTAAAATAAGGGTTGAAGCACTTTTGCGATTTCCTGAAATTTTTAAAATCAAAAATGCCCCTATTGCTGTACCTACTAACGCTGCTAATGGAATCCAATTATAGTAGCCATAATACAATGCAATAACTGCTCCTAAAGCAGCGCAGGCTGTAAATCCTAGAATTCCTGGCGCGGCTAACGGGTTTCTTGTATAGCTTTGTAAGGCAGCCCCCGATGCACCGAGCCCAGCCCCAATTACTGCGCCAGTAATTGACCTTGGGAGCCTTAACTCTCTTATTATAATTTTATTAGTCTCGGACCCCTGTCCAATAAGTGCTTTTAAGGTTTCTAAGAAAGATAAGTTTACTGTACCTATGAATAATGAAAATAAAACACAGCTAAGAGTGCAAATGATTAAAATAATAAGTTTCATGACAGATTATCTATTGCTATTGCTATCTTCTCCGAAGCTTGAATAAGGCCCGGGCCAGCGCAGGGCCATAAGCTACCCTCTATTTCAACAACAGGGTGTGAATGAATAAAGCGTTCTATAACTTTATTTCGTACTGCAATAGCCTCTACGGACTCATAGCCACTTGAAAAATAACTTGTTATGATAAGATCTGGATCATATTTTATGAGTTGCTCAGGATCTGGCTTGTACCAACCAGTATTTTTTACAATATTAACTCCCCCGGCGTACTTTATAGCTGCATCGACGAAGGTATCTAAGCCAGCTGAGCTCCCTGAACGAGATAAATATAAGATTTTTGGTTTAAATTTACGATTTTTTGCATTTTGGTGAAGGGTCCTTATTCGCTCCTCCCAATTATCTACTATATCTTTCTCTAGTCCTAAGGAATTAATTATAAGCTCTGCATTAGACCTTATGGTTTCAAAGCTTTCACCCCATTTTAATTCAATTTTTTGAATTTTTGATGGTAATTTATTATTAGTTTCCCCTGACCCGAGTAAAATATGTGAAGCGTTACTGTTCAATAATATTTCAGTATCATTCCATACTTGAGGTAACTTCTTTTGTCTGTCATCTGCAGTAGATAAAAGGCTTCTTGATTGCCATGAAAGGTGGCTAATTTTTTGTGGTGCGAGTGCAAGTATATAGCTATCACCACATAGTGATGTACTAGCTATTGATTTGGTTTCTAAAGCAATTGTTTCAATACTTAAAATAAATGCGCTTGTAAAACATAGTAAAATACAAGTGCATAATTTTCTGATTATATTTGATATCGCGAAGATCATGAATCAAATTCTATGGTTTATATCGACAAGGTGCAACGTGTTACTTGCTGCATTCATATTCATTTATATTATGTATAACTAGATATTGATTTTAAAAATTGAGTCAGTGTAAAAATATTTAAATATAAAACGCCGTGTTACACGGCGCTTTAAGATAGCTATCTTTTTATGCCTTTTTTGGCATCCAGATTTGCAATAGGATCATTGCTATAATGACTAAATCAAAAGCAGCTACCGGCATTGGCAATGATACTGCATCTGTTGCAAAGTTAGCCACAACTTGTTCGCTACCTGGAGTCAGTTGTACCCCGCTTTCACTTAAAGCTTTAAGGCCATTTGCTGTATTAGCTCGAACTGTAATATAGGCCATCTGCCAATATAAAGCTCCAAACATGACTAAACCACCAAAGGCGGAACCCAAGAGTTTACTGATCATGTTACTATCATCTGACATACGAATGTTGTTAGCAACACGTAGTGCAAGCCAAATAGCTAATATGCTGCCGATTGCCCTTAGAGCAAAAGCTATACTGTATGTTCCAAATAATGTTAATGTTTGGTATTCAACTAAATTTTCCATATATTTCCCCTAAAAAAGTAAATTGCATACTAAAAACTAGTAGAAAGGTATTTATTATTCAATTAAAAATTTTGAAATATTGATTTTATGTTTAATGACGTTAATTTCAATTAAAGAAAAAAGGAGATTATAGTGATTAAGAATATAATAAAATTTACTACTTTAGCATTTACAGGCATGGTTCTTTTAGCGTGCAGTATGACACAAACATCTGAAGCCCCTGAGGCTACTTCTGAAGCCGTTAGCAGTGAAGTGCTGATAGCATATGCAAAAGCTGGATATGATGCTTTTAAAGTAAACGATATGGAAGCTTGGGCCCTTACTCAAGCTGAAGATGCTATATGGACTATGCCAAAAGGCTTTTCATATGGAGGCACTTATATTGGACCTGAAGATGTTATAAAAAATGTATTTACCCCCATAGCCACTTATTGGCCTGACTTTAAAGTTGAGCCTATCTCATACCATGCATCTGGAAATACCGTTTTTATTAAAACTAAAATGACAACAGGTGGTCAAGTAAGCGACTCTCTTCATATGGCTGTTATTGAAAATGGTAAATATGTAAAATTTCAAGTTTTTGATGATACATACTTCATGATGCAGAATGCTCAAGCAGCCCCCAAAGAGTAAACTTTATTATTAAAATATCGATTTTATAACTCTAGATGTTAAACTTTTTAATGCGAATACAGCTATCTATAATTTATCTGATTATGGTAGCTTTATCAGCTAATTCTTCTTATGCAGAAGATGTGACCTCATATTCTACGGAAGTATCTTTCAGTTCGCAGAAATTCTCCCCAATTTCTCATCATGGTCAACTATCCGTTGTTGGCAAACACATCCAGGATGCCAATAAAAAAATAATATCTCTGGCAGGGTTAAGTCTATTTTGGTCTAATACAGGCTGGGGACAAGAAAGATTTTATAATGTTGAAGCGGTTGATGAGTTTGCACAAAAATGGAAAGCTGGCATCATTCGAGTTGCAATGGGTGCGCAAGGTCAAGGTAGTTACTTAAAAGACAAAAAATCTAATTTATCAAAAATTACTAAAGTAATTGACGCGGCAATCGCAAATGAAATTTATGTTATAGTCGATTGGCACTCTCACCAAGCCGAACAAAATATAAGCGAGGCAATAGAGTTTTTTACATTTATAGCAAAAAAATATGGAGAAACTCCGAATGTAATATACGAAATTTACAATGAGCCTTTAGCTAATACTTCATGGGAATTAACCGTTAAGCCCTATTCCAAGACTGTAATTAATGCGATACGCAAGATAGATCCTGATAATTTAATAATTGTTGGTACTCCGAGTTGGAGTCAAGATGTTGATATTGCGGCTGACAAGCCGATACTGGGTCATCATAATTTGCTATATGCTTTACATTTTTATGCAGCATCCCACAAAAGTGAACTTCGTAAAAAAGCACAGTATGCGATAAGTAGGGGCTTACCTCTCATTATATCAGAGTGGGGTACGGTATCTTATGATGGAGATGGCTTAGTGGATGAAGAGTCAACTCTTGAATGGATGAAGTTTATAAGGAAACATAATTTATCTCACCTAAACTGGGCTGTCAGTGATAAAGATGAGGCTGCTTCTATCTTTAAACCAGGAGTCAGTTCTGAGGGACCATGGAGTACTCAAGATTTAACTCTATCCGGAAAGCTTGTGAAAAATATTCTGCTTGAGTGGTAGTCTTCTTTAAGAAAAAGTTATAAAGCTAGGTGCTAAAACTATTAATAAGAGAATAAAAAGGCTAATAATTACGCATAGAATTTATATTCCATGCGTAATTAAATTTACTAACTTTAAAATGTAGTCTTAATAGAAAATCGGAAATTTCTTCCTGGCAATGGTACTACATCCTTAAGGTAGGATGAGTGTTGCCTAACTTCTTTGTCAAATAAATTTAAGGCCGAAAGTTTAAATTTAACATTTTGATTAAATTCAGGAGTCCACGTTAAAAATCCATTTAACTGGGCAAAGCTTTCTGTCGGCAACTCAAAAGCAGATAATTTACTTTGCTTAGCCGAATAATCTAACTCGGTACGGAGTTTAAGACTTTTCCATTCAGCCTCTGCTCCAACTAAGACTGATAATGGAGCTATGCGTGGTATATTTCCAGCTGTTGTTTTGGCGCGTATATATTCAAGCAACCCATCAATTGAGATGGAAATATTGTTAATGTCCTTAAATGTATATGCACCCTGTATTTCACCCCCCTTGAAAACTGCATCGGAACTTAATGTATTATAAACATCGAGACCATCAATCATTTGTTCAGTTGTTATATCTGTATAAATATAATTCTGGTAGTCTGTAACAAACGCATTTGCTGTTAAGAAGTAATTATTTGTTTTAAAGCGATAAGCTAATTCAACTCCTAATGCTGTTTCTTTATCAAGATTCGCATCGCCAATTTCATAAGCATCTGTAGCTAGATGTGGCCCGTTAGAAAATAATTCTTCACTTGTAGGCGCTCTCTCAGATCTGAAGGCAGTTAGTCCCAATCTATTCTGGCTATTGAAATGGTAGTCACTTCCAGCTGAAACACTGAATAAACCATAAGATTTTTTTTGGTTTAGTGATTCTGAAATAATTCTATTATTTTCAAAACGCATCGCTCCTCTGAGATGTAAATTATCATAGGATTGTTCTTGAAATGTGTAGATACCTATTTCCCGGGTATCAGTTTGAGGCACAAATGCCTCTGCACCCAATGCGTTAAAATCTCTTTTTCGGATATGAATTCCAGATGCACCTTTGCGGCCATTCACTTCATTTTGAACTAACTCAAGACGTGCTTCAAGTCCTTCATTGGCAAAAACAGTTCCAATCTCGTTACCTTCTATCTCCGTGTGTTCGTAATCTGCATATCCTGCAAATAATTGTAATCTCTCGAAGTATCCGCCTAGCTTCCTAACAGCATTTAGATCAATTCGGGTTTGCTTGAGGTCAATAGAAACTAGTTCTTCCTCTTCATCATGGTCTTCATCATGGTCTTCATCATGGTCTTCATCATGGTCTTCATCATGGTCTTCATCATGATGCGCATGCCCGCCTGGTATACCATATTCACTATCAAGTTGGTGAACTGATATGCCTATGAATCCTTTATTGGATATGTAAGATAAACCACCTGTAATAGATGCAGTTTTCGTAAATGAGTTTTCAAGTCGGTCCTTCATCTCTCCTTCGCGCTCTTCATCATGGTCTTCATCATGGTCCTCATCATGGTCCTCATCATGGCCCTCATCATGGTCTTCATCATGGTCCTCTTCGTTTTCATGGAAAATTTCACTTTCAGCGAAACCTGGGATTCTATAATCTTTAGTCTCTCTCCATGTTCCATCTAAGTGTAAAACTAAGTTGTTGCCAAGACTCTGCTCTATAGATGCTGCCCCTTCTTTACCTGAGTCAACTGAACTGAACCCAATTCGAGCAGATGCTTGAGTACTTTTTGGAATTTCAGTTGGAATACGACCGTCAATAACGTTTATGACTCCCCCAGACCCGGATGAACCAAAACGCAATATTGCCGGACCTTTAAGTATTTCAATTACTTTAGCCTGTGCTGGTTCTACGGCAACGGCATGATCTGGTGAGGCTGAAGATGCGTCGATTGTATCAATACCATTAGCTAGCACACGTATGCGGTTACCGCTTTGACCTCTTATTAGTGGACGTGAAGCGCCAGCACCAAAGAAAGTGGAAGAAACTCCTGGTTCATACTTTAGTGTTTCTCCAATGGTTGAAGTTAAGCGGTTATCCAATTCGTCACCTGATAAAATTGTGATGCCTGTAATTGCATCCTCAGGTGAACCGCCAAGAATGCGCGCGCTTGTAATAACAATTTCATCATTATTATTGGTAGTTTGAGATTGTGCCGAAAAAGGCAAAGTTAATAAAAGAGTTGCCAAAGCTATCTTTGACGTAGAGTTTTTAAAAGACATAGTTATTCTCACATAGTAAAATTTCTGCAACCGCAGCCGCAATATTGGTTAATTTATTTTATATGTGATTGGAGGGGGGGGCCCGGGGAGGAGGACCTCGATTTTCTGGATTCCTATAGAATGTTGCATCAGAACTTAATAGGTATGTTTTCTTTTTAAGTTTTTTGGACTTATCACCTTCTGTAGAGATAGTTTGTTGAATTATCTTAGCATCAGAATTTTCGGACACATAAAGACACGCGACACATTCCGTGTGATTTGTATCAGGCGTTAATTCAGTACCATGTACAATGCTAGTTGTTTGAAGACATAGGAATAGCATAGCTAAAAAGCTAACTAGTATGTTATGTGCCTTTTTTCTAAACATGGTAGTCACTAACCATATTTCATAGATAAATCTAGAGTTTTTTTGCTACCTCAAGTTGGTGTAATCTTTCAGAATTAGCAGGATCTGAATTTTATGAGTACATTCCTGAATTAGATACCAAAAACACCCAATAAGTATTCATAAAAAAGAACTATTGAATATATTTATATGTGAGTTCAATAGTAAATTATGTTTCGATT
>Ga0115570_10001773_pt1 | contig 17058 bp, 15 predicted proteins | sample COGITO_mtgs_1205_3_FD_87294 | JGI IMG/M metagenome (GOLD analysis project Ga0115570, IMG submission 87294) | Pelagic marine microbial communities from North Sea - COGITO_mtgs_120524 | ecosystem: Environmental > Aquatic > Marine > Epipelagic | place: Germany:Helgoland, sampling site Kabeltonne... | reverse complement strand
TTTCGAAAGAGGCTAAAATGGGACTAAAATTATTTTCTTCAACGCTAATTTTAATCGGGTCGTTGTCATCTGCAATATTGCTATACGAAATTTGCTTCAATAGAATTTTGTTACCACTCTTGGTGAAATGGACTAAGCTTTCTGCAGTTTTTGAACCAGCATTGGAATATGGCGAATAGTTAGCTGGGATTTGCGCTATGCGGGTTACCATCAAAAGATCTTTGTTCAAAATCGCTTTATCAACTGTAAGAAACAATTCACCATCTTCAGACAAATAGCTGTCTAACAATCCTTCAGACAACGCCATGCCTTTGGTCAGCTCTGGAATGCTGTCATTGTTGTTTTGGCTTATTCCTGTTGCGTTAAGGCAGACAAGTAATAAGGTGAAATACATCGAATTTGTATTGAACATAGTTGGTGTGTTTTATGGTTTCAATATCGTAATTTTTTTCATCTTTTATGGCATCATCTTTTTTTAGTTCATAACAGCATTAGTATTGGCTTCTATTGTTTAAATTTGTGCTATGAACATTCTGATCACAGGGGCGGCTGGTTTTATAGGTTCTCATACTGCTGAACGTTTGGCGAAAATGGGTCACAAAGTTTTTGGTATAGACAACTTTTCTGATTATTACGATCCAGTATTAAAACGACGTAATGCCTCTGACTTAAATGCTCGTGGTATTGAAATTTTTGACATTGATTTGTGTGATGATATTGCAATGTCGAAATTATCGAAGGATTTTCATTATATTTTTCATTTTGCGGCCCAACCAGGCATCGCCTCTCATATTACTTTTGAAGATTATTTAAAAAACAACGTAATTGCGACTAACAGTATTTTGAAATTCGCCCAAAGTTGTATTGATTTAAAACTCTTTATAAATATTGGAACATCATCTATATATGGTTTAGAAGCGGTCAGCGCTGAAACGGCAGCGCCCCAGCCCGCATCTTTTTATGGTGTTACGAAATTGGCAGCTGAACAGTTGGTCTTGCAATTATCAAGGGAGCAAAAAATAGCGACATGTTCGTTGCGGTTGTATTCAGTTATTGGTCCGAGAGAGCGTCCTGAAAAGTTGTTTACCAAATTGATTGCTGCTGGTATACATCAAACTCCCTTTCCACTTTTTGATGGAAGTACTGCACATTTGCGGAGCTTTACTTATGTCGGCGATATTGTTGATGGTATTGTGAGTGTTATTGGCAAGGAAGACCAGGTCATGGGACAGGTCATTAATTTAGGAACAGAGGCTGAATATTCCACTCAAGAAGGTATTGATGCCGTTGAAGAAGCCCTTGGAATGAGAATTAAGTTAGATATCAAAACTAAGCGCAGGGGAGATCAACAGCGCACAAAAGCAGTAATCGATAAAGCTCGACAATTATTGAATTACAACCCTCAAACCACTTTAAAAGAGGCTGTTGAGGCTCAGGTGACATGGTATAAATCTGCATTTATTGATTAAGAAGTGCATTGGCAGCTTCAAATGGTGTGATTTTATTTTCAGACATGGCTTTTACCATGGCGATCATTTGGTCTTTTACCCCAGGTTTTCTGTAAAAATCATTTTTCAATCGGTCTTCAATGGTTTGTAAAAGCCAGTATTTATTTTGCTCGTCTCTATGTATTTTCCAATAACCATTTTGCTGGGTTACGCGTTTAAAATTCAACATAATTTCCCAAATATCCTCAATACCTTTTTTTTCTAGTGCACTGCATAGTGATGTAGAAGCAATCCATCCGGACGATTTTTCAGGGTAAAAATGTAACGCATTATCTAAATCTGCTTTGGTGCGATTCGCTTTTGGGATATTATCACCATCAGCTTTATTAATGACTAGCAAATCGGCCATTTCAATGATGCCACGTTTGATGCCTTGCAATTGATCGCCAGCTCCAGGAATCTGCAAGAGTAGAAAAAAGTCTACCATACTATGAACCACTGTTTCACTTTGACCAACACCAACAGTTTCGATCAAAATAGTGTCAAACCCAGCAGCTTCACATAAAATAATTGATTCTCTTGTTTTACGGGCAACGCCACCTAAATTGTCTCCAGATGCTGAAGGTCTTATGAAAACATGAGTTTCTTTGACCAAGGTTTCCATTCTTGTTTTATCACCTAAAATACTTCCTTTACTGATGCTACTGCTCGGATCAATGGCTAATACAGCTACTTTTTTGCCATTTTGGAGTAATATTTGTCCAAAATTTTCGATAAAGGTACTTTTTCCAACACCAGGAACACCCGTAATTCCAATTCGAAAAGATGGGATGCAGTTTGGCAGGCAATTCTGAATGAGGTTTTGCGCTAGAGATGTGTGATCAGGGTGTTGACTTTCGATAAGTGTAATACCGCGACCTAATGCTGCAATATCACCTTTGACAATACCAGCGGTTAATTCGTCCACATTGAAAATGGGATGCAAATGTTGACCAGTATTTTTTCTTAATGTCATGACATTTATTCTTCAACCACGACCCATTCTCCCGTAGATAAAAGTGGTTCTGCCTGTTTGAATTTTAGAGTTTTGTTTTCACCCCGTATTACGTGTTTAATGGTGATTCGTTCGTTGCGTCCAATTTTGGGTTGTTCTCTGACAATAGTTTCTGTGATTCTTCTAGCTTGAGTGTTTCCAGCAGCACGATTTTGAGCAGTTCTTTCATCCATGTTTGGAATTTCCTCCTTCTTTGTATCGATCTGTTCGCGCTTTTTCGCCTGGGCTTCTTGAATATTTTGATTTCCTTCCTGAGGAAGCTCGCCTTTAAACAAGAACGAGATGACCTCTTTGTTTACTTTTTCTAGCATCTCTTTGAATAGTTCAAAAGACTCGAATTTGTATATTAACAACGGATCTTTTTGTTCGTGCACTGCTAATTGAACCGATTGTTTCAGTTCGTCCATTTTACGCAAATGTGTTTTCCAAGCATCATCAATAATTGCTAGAGAAATATTTTTTTCAAAATCAGCAATGAGTTGCTTACCCTTTGTTTGATAGGCCTTTTCTAAATCGGTAACAACTTGAAGTGATTTTATACCGTCTGTAAAAGGTACAGCAATTCTCCTAAATTGTTGACGTTGCTTTTCGTAAACATTTTTGATTACAGGAAAGGCAGCTTCAGCGCTGCGAGTGATTTTATCCGAATAATGATCGTATGCTGATTTGTATACTTTCCCAGTAATTTGCTGAACCGTTGCGTTTCCAAATTCATTTTCCGTTAAGGGTGATGGCATGGTGAAATAGCGCATCAACTCAAATTCAAAATTTTTATAGTCGTTTGAATTTTTATTGATTCCAGTAATCAGTTCACAAGTGTCATAAATCATATTGGCAATATCAACTCTGAGTCTTTCACCAAATAGAGCGTGATAGCGACGTTTATAAACGACCGCTCTCTGGGCATTCATAACATCGTCATATTCTAGTAGTCGCTTTCTGATACCAAAATTGTTTTCTTCAACTTTTTTCTGAGCGCGCTCAATAGACTTTGAAATCATTGAGTGTTGGATCACTTCACCTTCTTTGAGTCCCATACGGTCCATCATTTTAGCAATGCGTTCACTGCCAAAAAGCCTCATAAGGTTATCTTCAAGCGATACATAAAACTGTGAACTTCCAGGATCTCCTTGTCGTCCAGACCGACCACGCAATTGACGGTCAACACGCCTCGAGTCATGTCGTTCAGTACCGATGATGGCAAGTCCACCATTGGCTTTTACTTCCTCTGAAAGCTTGATGTCTGTTCCACGACCAGCCATATTTGTTGCAATGGTGACTTGTCCTGGCTTTCCAGCTTCCGCAACGATATCTGCCTCTTTTTTGTGTAATTTGGCATTCAATACGTTGTGCGGTATTTTTCGAATATCCAGCATTTTCCCCAGGAGTTCGGATATTTCTACCGATGTTGTTCCTATGAGAACAGGACGTCCTGCACGTGATAGTGCTGTTACTTCTTCAATTACAGCATTGTATTTTTCTCGTTTCGTTTTGTAAACAAGATCGTGCTGATCTTTTCTGGCAATTGGTCGGTTCGTCGGAATCTCTACAACATCAAGTTTATAAATTTCCCAAAACTCACCAGCTTCAGTTACAGCAGTTCCTGTCATTCCTGACAGTTTTTTGTACATTCTAAAATAATTTTGAAGTGTCACCGTTGCGAAAGTCTGTGTGGCAGCTTCAATTTTCACATTTTCTTTAGCCTCAATAGCTTGATGAAGACCATCACTATAACGTCGACCGTCCATAATTCGACCAGTTTGCTCATCAACAATCATGACTTTATTATCCATTACAACATACTGAATGTCTTTTTCAAATAAAGCATATGCTTTTAGGAGTTGACTAAGTGTGTGTATGCGCTCTGATTTAATGGAAAAGTCTCTAAACAAGGCTTCTTTTAAATTGGATTTTTCTTCTGGACTTTTTGAGGTTTGATCGATTCGATCCAATTCGATGCCCATTTCTGGCATCACAAAGAAGTTAGGGTCTTCTTTGCCCGCAAGGAAATCTAAACCGCTATCTGTTAGTTCAACTTGGTTGGTTTTTTCGTCAATGACATACAACAATTCGGCATCAACCTTTGGCATTTCCCGATTGTTATCTTGCATGTAAAAATTCTCAGTTTTTTGCAATAACTGACGTACACCATCTTCACTTAAAAATTTTATTAAGGCTTTATTTTTAGGTATCCCTCTAAAAACTTGAAGTAATTTGAATCCACCTTCTTTTGTGTCACCTTGAGCGATTAATTTTTTGGCGTCGGCCAGGACTGCCGTAAGTTTTTGTCTCTGTTCCTGAACAATGTTGTGTACCTTAGGTTTTAATTCAACAAATTCATGTTGATCACCTTTAGGTACTGGACCAGATATGATTAGAGGTGTTCTCGCATCATCAATTAAAACAGAATCTACTTCATCAACAATAGCGTAATGGTGAGGACGTTGCACCAGATCTTCTGGAGCATGTGCCATATTATCTCTTAAATAATCAAATCCGAATTCGTTATTTGTTCCATAAGTGATATCGGCATTATATGCGTCTCTTCGTTCTTGAGAATTAGGTTTGTGATAATCGATACAGTCCACACTCAATCCATGAAATTCAAAAAGTGGCGCCATCCAAGCGCTATCCCTTTTTGCTAAATAATCATTGACAGTGACCAAATGAACGCCATTTCCTGCCAATGCGTTTAAGTAAACAGGTAGGGTAGCTACAAGTGTTTTTCCTTCACCTGTGTGCATTTCAGCAATTTTCCCTTGATGCATGGCTATACCGCCGATCAGTTGAACATCATAGTGTACCATGTCCCATATTATTGGTTTTCCAGCAGCATCCCAAGAATTTTTCCATGTTGCTACATTACCCTTGAGGGTAACATAAGATTTTCGAGCAGATAGCACGCGGTCGAAGGGACTTGCGGTTACAGTAATTTCACTATTATCTACGAACCGTTGTGCAGTTTCTTTGACAACTGCAAATGCTTCTGGAAGTATTTCGTTGAGCGTCTCTTCACTAGCAAGGTATTGATCAACTTTTAATTGATCAATTTGCTCATATAGAGTTTCACGTTCATCTATATCCTCTGTGATTTCAATTTTTGACTTAAGCGCGTCAATTTGTTCTTGAGTTGCTTTTCGTGCTTCGGTCAATTTGATTTTGAACTCTTGCGTCTTTTGACGCAATTCATCATGAGTCAGTGATTTGACCCCACTTTCAAGAGCCTTAATCTGTTGAACGATTGGGGATATGGATTTTACATCTTGTTTCGACTTATCGCCGACAAATACTTTTAGTACGGAATTCAATAAACTCATTGATGAAGTAATAGTTTGGAATGCCCATCAAAGATAAGGATGTTTAAGTTTTTTGGGTCGATTAGTTGATAAAAAAAAGTCTCCTTAGAGACTTTTTAAATGGTGTTAATATTCGTCCTCGTTCCAGAGGTAGTCGTCTTCACTTGGATAATCGGGCCATATCTCTTGAATGGTCTCGTAAATATCGTCTTCGTCTTCAATAGACTGCAAGTTTTCAACAACTTCTAATGGGGCTCCAGTGCGGATAGAATAATCAATTAATTCGTCTTTTGATGCAGGCCAAGGTGCATCACTTAAATAAGAGGCTAATTCTAATGTCCAATACATGATAAATTCAGTTTAATCCTTTGCAAAAATAAATTTTATCACGACATAATAAAGTAATTTGATAAAAATTTAAAATTTATTTTATATTACTAAAAATCAAATGTTTAAACGAGATTAAATTGATATTTTGGATCATTTTTATCAACCGGATGGATTAAGTTTTTCATTTAAGTTGCATTATGACTAGGTAAAAAATATTTTATAGCATGATTACTGTTCTATTTATGGTTATTTCGGAACCCATTTAATTTCTTCTACACCGTGCAAATGATGCAAATATCTTGCTAATGTGAATAAGTAGTCAGACAATCGGTTCAAATATTTTACGGCCACCTCTGGAATTGGATCTGACTCATTTAAGGCTGAAGCGAGTCGCTCTGCTTTGCGGCATACGGTTCTGGAAATATGGCATTGCGATATAATGCTGTGTCCTCCAGGTAATATGAAATGGGTCATGGGACTCAAAGCTTCGTTGCATAAGTCAATCCTAATTTCTAGATCGGTGACATTTTTTTCATTCAAAAAGGGCATGCTTTTTTCTTTGGCTTGATGCTCGTCCATTTCCGAAGCTAGCATGGACCCTAGCGTAAACAATTCGTTTTGAATTTGAAGCAAAGTTTTTGACTCGCTATAGTCAATAGTCAAGTCTCGTAACAATCCGATGTGTGCATTTAGTTCATCTAAAGTACCATAGGTGTCAACCCTCAAGTGATGCTTAGGCACTCGTTTTCCACCATAAAGCCCAGTTTCACCCTTATCACCTGTTTTAGTGTATATTTTCAAATCGTTGATTATTTTATTGAGTACAATATAACAGAATTCAATGAAATTTTAAAGTAATCTAATACTCAAATGTGTTTCGATTTGATTAGGACGCTTATACAATAGACCCAGTTTGAATAGGTCAATTGAAACGTTCAAATTACTATTGTTTTTTAAGGTGATCCAAAGTGCATTCCTTTTTTTATTTTGGTGCGGTTCTGGAAAGAAAATCAATAAGTTATTTGGATGAATTTCAATGTCTTTCGAAAGTGTCTCAAAATCGATTTTTTCATCACAAACAAAAATTATGAAATCACCAACATCTTCTTTATTTTGATTGCTATGGTATATGGTTAGTCGATCTATTTGAAGACTTGAGTCTAATTTTTTAAAACCTCTTGGTCTTTCTAAGCACAAGGTAATCAGTTGGTAAATAAATGGGGAGTGAACGCTGAATTTTGTCTTTGATCTCAATAAAAATTTAACAAAAGACTTCGTTTTAAAAAAATGATCATCTGCTATTGTCACTTGATTACAGATTTGAAATGAAATAATAGATAAATATATCTAATGACTAAAGCGAAAATAAAAGGCAATAGTGCCAAGGAAAAAACCTGAATTCCTGACAGCACGTGTATTCCCATGAGAATAATAAGCAAAATGAGAAACTTTATATATCGCGATAACCACCTAACAGGTGTTTTTTTATAGACAACTGGCACCATGAATATGTTTGGTGCAAAAGCCCAAAGTAAATTGTAATTGAATGCCGTTGCAGAATGGTCAGTCGCAAACCATAATAGTAAAACGATTAGTCCAACAATACCTGTTATTAGAAATAGTAGGGCATCAAGTAACTTGCTTTGGCGCTTTTTTTTGTAATCTAAAAACGTCAATATAAGGATAAGGATACCACTAAAACTCAATACCACGAAAGGGCTAAACAATGACGCCTCAGTTGTTTTGGGTTCAGATTCTAAGAGTGTTTCGCTTTTTTTGACAAGCGATTGTCCTTCACTTAATTTGGTAGATTCTAAATTTTGATGAACATATTTTGGTAAAAATAATTGATCTTCGAGACTAATTTCCCTATCAATAATCGAACCTAACGCTAAATCGATCCCAAAACTGCCCCAACTGTTCTTGTCAACACATTCATAAATTAAATCTCGAAAGGTTTTGCTTTTTATTACTTTGGATCTGTCGTAAGTCAATGAGTCGTTTAATACTTGTTCAAGTACTTTTGGGATTTTATTGGCACAGTTGTCATAAAAAAAATCGTAGCGATACGAATTGTTTTCGGGAAGGCTATTATTTAATAGAAAGGCAAAAAATTGTTGCCTTTGTTGCACTGTTAAATTTAATGTTTGACTTTTTATTGAACGCCCTTGTAAAACGTAGTTATCAAAAAATTCCTCAAAATAGGAAACACCCAGTTCGTAATCAAGTTGTCCTTGTGCAAACTTTAAATAGAAATTTGGTGTATTAAAATCATAGCGTCCAAAATCAAAGACCAGGTCATAGTTCATGACATAATCTTTGACTCTGATGGCACTGTGACCAAAAGAGTCGTTTAAGTTGTTTCCTGGTCCAATGGTTAAAATACTTATATCCGAATAATGCGATAATGTTTGCGCACTGCTAAAGAAGGGCGCACAAAAAATTAATAAAGCAATTAGTTTAGGCATCTAGCAAATTTATTTAAAAGTACTAAAGTCGAGTTTGAGTGAGAAAATATTAGAATAAAGCGCGATACTTTGGTCTCCAATATCTGTTAAGGCATAATCAACTTCGATGCCGCGATATTTAAAACCTAAACCAATATTTGGTTGAAAACTCAATTTTTTCTGTTGATCAAAGCTCGATTCGTTTTGAAAATTACCTATTCCAGCGCGGACAAATACCAAATCTGTGTAACCGAGTTGCAATCCTAGAGCTGGTGATATACTAACGGATTGGGTTGAAATTAAATCGTTATTTTTTTCAAATTTAAATATCATGTCGAGTTCAGTCTGAAGCTCATAATCGTAGCCAAACATAAACGATTTTGCTACACCCAATTGAAGTTTCGGGATTGTTATTTCGGAGGATTCTGGAACCGTTTGATTTTGTCCTTCAATGGCGCTTTGAATGTCAGCCAATTTATTTTCATCAAAACTCCAAACGTTAACCGTTGTTGTAATGTCTCTGGCCATAAGTCCAAATTGCCAGCCTCGGTCCGTTTTGATTCTTAGACCAACATCAAACCCAAATCCCCAGGACGATGCAAATTCGCCTATAATCCGGCGGATAATTTTAGCGTTTACGCCATAATCAAAATCTTTAAGTATAGCTTTCCTTGAGTAGGAAAAGGTGAGGGCATAATCAGCTGCCGAAAACATGGTAATGCGATCATAATTGATTTGTCCCTGATCATCTATCAATTGTGTAGTGTCTAAAATATCATCAACGCCAAACCTAATTAAACTGGCTGCCACGGCACTCCGATCATCCAGTTTAATGGCATAGCCGATAAAGTTATAGTTGGCAATATTAGCAAAATAACTGGCATGCATAAGAGATAATTCACGATCCTCAATTTCCACCAAACCTGCCGGGTTCCAGTAACTTGAATTAACATCATTGCTTCGCGCTACTATCGCATTTCCACTACCCAGAGCGGCTGCATCAACACCTATATTTAAAAACTCATTAGAGTACTTCGGAGATGACTGCGACCAAACACAAATTGTCATTCCTAGAAAAAGTATATGAAACAGTTTATTCAAGCGGTATTTTTTTACAAAGATGCACATAATTTATGCAATTTAATGTGCTAAAGGGTCACGTCATTTTAACTCTCAAAAACCGTCATTATTGTTTATTGGGTGTTGTATTGCCATTTGTTTATTATCTTTAAAGTCAAATATTAAACAATGAAATCGGCGCTACCCAATTTGTTAACACTCTTAAATCTTTTCTCCGGTTGTGTGGCTGTAATATTTGTATTTAATAACCATTTGGAATGGGCTTCCTGGGCGGTTTTAATTGGAATGGTTTTTGATTTTTTTGATGGTTTAGTTGCTAGGGTTTTAAAGGTTAATGGTCCTATTGGAAAGGAACTAGATTCTTTAGCAGACATGGTCACCTTCGGCTTGGTGCCAGGACTCATTGTATTTAAGTTGATGGAAATGGCTTTAATGACTTTTTCTTTAGACTGGCCTTTTTTGCCTTTTACCGCATTTCTAATAACTCTAGGCGCTGCATTTAGGTTGGCAAAATTTAATGTGTTGCCATCGCAAAATGATTTTATTGGTCTTCCTACACCAGCCAATGCTATTGTATTTATTGCTTTTCCACTTATCATTGCCTATCAAGGCAGCGATGCGATGAACACATTTATTTTAAATCCTTTTACGTTGTTGTTCTTGACGTTTACATCGGCTTTACTAATGAATTTGCCTGTTAGAATTATGTCATTTAAAATGAGAGAAAAAAATTTAAGAGATTTTTCACCGCAATTGATTCTAGTGGTCATATCGATTGTATTTTTGGTTGTACTCAAATTTGCAGCTTTGCCACTTATTGTGCTGACTCATGTTGTGATTTCACTCTTTAAGACTTATCCGAAATGATGGAGAATTTGTTCACTCTTTTTATGTTAATTATGCTCCAAGCGGTGCTAGGATTTGATAACTTGTTGTACATCTCTTTAGAGTCTAAGAGGGCACCAAAAGATCAGCAAAAGAAGGTGCGTAGAATGGGTATTTTAATTGCTATTGCTCTACGTGTAGCACTATTGTTCATACTCATAAACTTAATAAAATACTTTCAAGATCCTTTTTTTGAATTCTCCAATGAGGGCCTTATTGAAGCTTCGGTAAATGGTCACAGCCTAATTGTTTTTGCCGGGGGTATTTTTATCATTTATACTGCCATGAAAGAAATATGGCATATGGTTAGTTTTAAAATTCATCATTTGAATGAGCCAGAAATTCATACGTCTAGTGTGCTTAAAGTCACCTCGATGATTGTAGTTATGAATGTAGTCTTTTCATTCGATTCAATTTTAAGTGCGATGGCATTGACCGATATTTTTTGGGTAATGGCTATAGCCATTGTCATTGGCGGTATATTGATGATTTGGTTGTCAGATCATGTTACTTCCTTTTTAGAACGCAACAGGATGTATGAGGTTTTGGGTCTTTTTATACTCTTTATAGTTGGGATAATGTTAGTAACCGAAGGTGGTCACATTTCTCATCTGACGCTATTCGGTAATCCCATTACTCCAATGAGCAAAACAACGTTCTATTTTATAATAACTATTTTAGTACTGATCGATATTGTCCAAAGTCGCTATCAGAAAAAACTTATCGAAGAAAAGAGAAGCACACAAAAAGACTAAAACTCAAGTCGTTTTTTTCGTAATTCAAAGTTTTGGCCTAAATACACCCGTCTCACCGTTTCGTCTGCGGCTAACTCCTCAGGTTTACCATATTTAAGAATACTTCCTTCAAACATGAGGTAAGTACGATCCGTAATGGCTAATGTTTCTTGAACATTATGATCAGTAATCAAGATGCCGATGTTCTTTTTTGTCAACTGAGCAACGATTCTTTGAATATCTTCTACGGCAACTGGATCGACGCCTGCAAATGGCTCGTCCAATAAAATAAATTTTGGATCAGTGGCTAATGCACGCGCAATCTCTGTGCGACGTCTTTCTCCTCCCGACAATAAATCGCCACGATTTTTTCGAATGTGGTTCAATCCAAATTCATCAAGTAACACTTCAACCTTATCTTGTTGCTCCTTTTTAGACAATTTGGTTAGCTGTAAAACACTCAAAATATTATCCTCAACACTCAATTTTCGAAAAACAGAAGCCTCTTGCGCCAAATAACCAATACCTATTTGAGCCCTTTTGTACATCGGGAATGAGGTGATGTTTGTGTCGTCAATATAAATTTGACCCCCGTTAGGACGAATTAGGCCAACAATCATATAAAAACTGGTGGTTTTTCCTGCACCATTAGGACCCAATAATCCAACAATTTCTCCCTGATTTACTTCCAAAGAAACATCCTTTACCACCTTTCGGCCGCTGTAGGATTTCATTAATTGTGTTGCATGAAGTTTCATCAAAGGTAGTATTGAGCTGCTAAAATACGGATTTATTTTTCATGCTGATGTGAATCGAGAGCATTCCAAAACTCATAGGCTTTGCGTAAATGAGGGATCACAATGGTTCCTCCAACCAATGTTGCAATGCCGAGCGCTTCTACAACCTTCTCTTTTGTCAAGCCTAATTTATGAGATGTTTCTAAGTGGTATTTTATACAGTCATCACAACGTAAAACAGCCGATGCAACCAATCCAAGCAATTCTTTAGTTTGTACATCCAGGGCTCCTTCGGCATAGGCATTCGTATCAAGATTAAAAATCCGTTTTATAATCTTGTTGTTGTCCGCTAAAATTTCGGCATTCATACGCTCCCTATAAGCGTTAAAATCATTAACTAAATTACTCATGCTATCTGTTGTTTTGTTTGTACGTCATTCGAGATAATAAAATACTAAATTGATATAAGATCATTACGGGTATAGCCACAATAATTTGACTTGTCACGTCTGGTGGCGTGATGACTGCTGCTACAATCAAAACGATAACTAAGGCGTATTTTCTATATTTTTTCAAAAAGTCTGGCGTGACTAATCCAATTTTAGTCAAGAAGTAGATCAAAATAGGTAATTCGAAGATAAACCCAGAGGCTAAACTTGATGATCTTACCAATCCGATATATGAGCTAAGGTCAAATTCGTTGAGCACTTGTTCGGAAACCTGGTAGGTTCCTAAAAAGTTTATAGATAGAGGGCAAATGACATAATAGCCAAACAATACGCCTATGAAAAATAGAAGTGAGGACGCAATAATAAAACCTCTTGCATGTCGCCGCTCATTTTTGTGTAAGCCAGGAGCAACAAAACGCCAAATTTCAAAAATAATGTAAGGAAATGCAACTACAAATCCAACTGTAATGGAGGTCCAAAGGTGCGCTGAAAATTGTCCAGCCATCGTGCGACTTTGAACTGAAAATGGCAATTCGTCACCGCAAAATTGACTGTCAATCCCAAAAAATGTTGCGACTTTACACAGTAATTTATAAGTAGGGAAACTGATTTGTTTGGGTCCAAAAATGATAACGTCAAAAATGAACGACTTAAAAAAGAAGGCCGCACACCCGGCAATAACCACAGCGGCGAGACTTCGGATGATATGCCAGCGCAATACCTCCAAGTGATCCAAAAACGACATGCTTTGATTTGACATGATGGTATTATATTAAATGAGTCCTTCGCGGATCAGATCGTGCATGTGAATGACACCACAATAAACTTTTTGATCATTCAAAACGATTAATTGAGAAATACCAAATTGCTCCATGATGTCCTTGGCGGTAATGGCCATTTCCTGATCTCCAATTGTCTTTGGGTTTTTTGTCATAATATCTAGTGCGATAACTTTGTTCAGATCTGGATTACTATGAAGCATGCGTCTCAAATCGCCATCTGTTATAAGACCTATTAGTGAATCTCCTTCAATGACAGCAGTAAGACCTAATCGTTTATCCGTAATTTCTAGAATGATATCTTTAAGTTTTGTATCTGACGAAACTTTTGGAATTTTATTTTGTGAAGCTAAATCGCCCACTCTCAAATACAGTTTTTTGCCTAAGGCACCTCCAGGGTGGTATTTTGCAAAATCGCTACTTGTAAATGAACGAAGATGCAGTAATGATACAGCAACAGCATCTCCCATAGCCAGTTGAGCAGTTGTACTGGTTGTTGGTGCTAAGTCATTCGGACAAGCTTCTTTTTCAACAGTTGTTTTCAATACATAGTCGCTCTGAATACCGAGAAAAGAGTTTGGATTTCCAGTCATGCCAATCAATTTATTTTTACTTTTTTTGATAAAAGGAATGAGAACCTTTATTTCTGGCGTGTTGCCACTTTTAGAAATACACAATACGATATCATACTTTTGCACCAATCCTAAGTCGCCATGAATGGCATCTGCGGCATGCATATAAATAGCTGGTGTTCCGGTGGAGTTTAGAGTAGCTACAATCTTATTGGCAATAATGGCGCTCTTACCTACTCCAGTTACAATAACGCGACCCTTAGAATTAAAAATCATTTGAACTGCTTCTGCAAATCCAACGTCTAAATAATTTATTAATTGTAGAACTGATTGTCCTTCAAGTTCTAAGGTAGTTTTAGCAAATTCGAGAATGCGTTCGTTTGTATTCAACTTTTTCTGTTTTGATTAAAAATTTCTTATAAAAAAGTATTACTTTTAAAACAATGATACAAAAGAACAAAAAAAATGTATGCCTTTGCCATTGTAATGCAATCTGTTGCAGTGGGTTTTAGTCTTTTTTTATTGAAAACAACAAATTCATTTTTTAAATGACCGAGAAGATTTTGTTAGATGCGCTTAAGCGTTATTTTGGGTTTAATGCTTTTCGAGGTATGCAATTGCAGGTTATTAAGAGTCTTATGGATAGCAAGGACGTATTTGCCATAATGCCAACAGGCGGGGGTAAATCGTTATGCTATCAAATGCCAGCGCTGATCCAAGAAGGCACTGCCATTGTAGTCTCTCCACTTATTGCTTTGATGAAAAATCAAGTTGATGCTTTACGAGGGATTTCAAATGATGACGGAGTCGCTCATGTAATCAATTCATCTTTGAATAAGACCGAGATCAAAAATGTTAAATCTGATATTATTAGTGGTGTGACTAAATTACTTTATGTCGCTCCCGAGTCCTTGGCTAAGGAGGATAATATCGAATTTTTAAAAACTGTAAAAATTTCGTTCTTAGCTATTGATGAAGCGCATTGTATTAGCGAATGGGGTCATGATTTTAGACCAGAATATCGCAACTTAAGACCCATTATTGATCAAATTGCGCCGAAAGTACCAATTATTGCAGTTACCGCAACTGCCACTCCTAAGGTGCAGCAGGATATAATTAAGAATTTACATATTTCTAATGCTTCAGTTTTTAAAGATTCATTCAATCGACCAAATTTATATTACGAGGTACGTCCAAAAACCAAGGATGTCGATGGTGATATCATTCGATTCGTTAAGCAGAATGAGGGCAAATCAGGAATCATTTATTGTTTAAGCCGAAAGCGGGTAGAGGAATTAGCTCAAGTTCTGCAAGTGAATGGTATTAAAGCCGTTGCTTATCATGCAGGACTTGATAGTAAGACACGAGTGAGACATCAAGATATGTTTTTGATGGAAGATACAGATGTTGTTGTTGCTACAATAGCATTTGGTATGGGAATCGATAAGCCAGACGTTAGGTTCGTCATTCACAATGATATGCCAAAAAGTATTGAGAGTTATTATCAAGAAACGGGTAGAGCTGGTCGTGATGGGGGTGAAGGGCATTGTTTGTCATTTTACAGTTATCAGGATATTGAGAAGTTGGAAAAATTCATGTCGGGCAAACCTGTATCTGAGCAAGAAATTGGTATGGCGCTTTTAAATGAGGTGATTGCTTATGCAGAGACTACAATTTCAAGAAGAAAATTCATTCTGCACTATTTTGGTGAAAATTTTGACAATGAAACAGGTGCAGGTGGTGATATGGACGATAATATTCGTTTTCCTAAAAAACTTCTTGAAGCAGGAAAGGATGCTCTTTTAGTGCTCCAAACAGTTGATCATACTTACGAAAAATACAAATTAAAAGATTTAGTCAATGTGCTTATTGGTAAAGAAAACGCTCTAATTAAGTCGCACCGTGCTCATGAATCCGATTATTTTGGAAAAGGTAAAAATCATGAGAATTTTTATTGGACTGCCCTCATTCGGCAACTTCTTATTGACGGTCTTTTGCGTAAAGATATTGAAACTTATGGCGTTATTAAATTGTCAGATCAAGGTAGAAACTTTTTAAAACAACCTGGAGAATTTAAAATGAGTGAACCTCAAGACTATGGTTCTGGTCTATTTGACGCCGTAAATCGTGTCAAATCTGGTGGTGATGCGGTATTGGTTAAAATGTTAAAGGATTTACGGAAGAAAATCGCAAAATCTAAAGAGATTCCTCCTTATGTCGTTTTTCAAGATTCGTCAATTGATGACATGTCGATAAAATATCCAATTACCATAGAAGAACTTACTCAAGTTCATGGTGTTGGTGAGGGTAAAGCAAAAAAATATGGTGCAGAATTCATATCCCTTATTGCTCAATATGTTGAAGAGAACGATATCGAAAGAGCTCAGGATATGTTGGTAAAATCAACAGGTACCAATTCTGGCCTAAAATTATTCATCATTCAAAGCATTGACCGAAAGTTACCATTCGAAGATATCGCTGGCGCGAAAGGAATGAAAATGATTGACTTCATTACCGAATTGGAGTCTATTGTAAATTCTGGCACAAAGTTGAATATTGACTATTGTATTGAGGAATTGTTTGATGAAGATCAAATAGAAGACTTAGAAGCATATTTTTTAGAGTCTGAATCTGAAGAAATTGATGATGCGGTGTCAGAATTTGATGGAGAGTACGATATTGAAGAGCTGCGCATTTTTAGACTAAAATTTATCAGTGAATTAGGTCACTAAGCCTTTACGATTTTTTATCTTCGCGCAAAACTTTATAAAGATGTCAGAGCTTTTAGCACATATTGAAACCAGTAGTGGTAAAATTACCGTTTCCTTAGAATTTGAAAAAACACCCGGAACCGTGGGTAATTTCGTTGCCCTTGCAGAAGGTCAAATAGAAAATTCGGTCAAAAATCAAGGAATTCCTTATTACGATGGGCTAAAATTCCATCGTGTTATTCCGGAATTTATGATCCAAGGAGGATGTCCTTTAGGTACTGGTAATGGAAACCCGGGCTATCAATTTGACGATGAATTTCATCCTGATTTAAAGCATGATGTTCCTGGTATTTTATCAATGGCAAATGCAGGACCAGGAACAAATGGAAGTCAATTTTTTATTACGCATGTTGACACACCATGGCTAGATGGCAAACATACTGTTTTTGGAAAAGTCGTTAAAGGTATGGCTGTTATTAATGCTATTGGTCAAGATGACCAAATTAAAAAAATTACAATTGAACGCATTGGTGCAG
>Ga0115570_10001764_pt1 | contig 17123 bp, 9 predicted proteins | sample COGITO_mtgs_1205_3_FD_87294 | JGI IMG/M metagenome (GOLD analysis project Ga0115570, IMG submission 87294) | Pelagic marine microbial communities from North Sea - COGITO_mtgs_120524 | ecosystem: Environmental > Aquatic > Marine > Epipelagic | place: Germany:Helgoland, sampling site Kabeltonne... | reverse complement strand
CTTTTCTAAATCTCTTTAATTCTTTTACAGGTCTAGTTATAGATGAAAATAGATCTCGAATGTATAACTGGACAACTTCTTCACCGTCAACATTATTCTCATTAGTAACTTTAAAATTAATTTTAATTGAATTTTTATTAATTTTTTTAATATTTAAATCAGAATAGTTAAATGAAGAATAGCTCAAGCCATAACCAAAAGGATAAAGTGGGTCATTTTTTTCATCATTATAATGAGACCAAAAAACATGGCCTCCTGGCCCTGGTCTACCCGTATTTTTATAATTATAATAAATAGGTACTTGCCCAATAGATCGAGGGAAAGAAACAGGTAATTTTCCGGATGGGTTATATTCACCATAAAGTACTGAAGAGATCGCTTCGCCACTCATAGTACCTAAATGCCAAGCTTCAACTACAACTGGTATGTTTTTATCAATCCAAGATAAATCAAGGGGTCTTCCATTCATTAATACTAAAATAATATTTTTATTCTTTTTATAGAGTTGTTTTAAAAAATTCATTTGTAACCCAGGTAGGTCAATTTTAGTTCTGCTTCTTCCTTCTCCTGATTGCAATCCATGTTCCCCTAAAACAGCTATAACCACATCAGCATCTTTAGTAGAATTGAGTGCTTTTTTAGTTCCAGTCGTATCGCTATTATTAATATCAACATGTTCATGAAAAAATGTTGGTTTATTTATTAACCTTGGACCTTCCTTATAGGTTAAGGTATTAGTATTCCCTCTTTTTAATCCTTCCAGTACAGAGACTGCAGAGTTTTTTGGACCATTAGCTTTCCAATTTCCTAGAGGACTATCCTTATCTTTAGCTAAAGAACCAACAAGAGCAATTTTTAATCCAGATTTTTTAAGTGGCAAAATATTATTTTCATTCTTCAACAGAACTATGGATTCTTTTGCCATCTCTAATGCAATCTGACGATTTTCTGCATTTAATACATATTCATTTTCTCTTTCTAAATTACAATATCTGTACGGATCTGAAAAAAGACCTAAATTGTACTTGAGTTCAAGAACTCTAATTACGGCATCATTAATAATATCAATACTAATAATTTTCTCTTCAACTAAATTCTTAAGATGTTTAATATATGCGGAGGACATCATATCCATATCTGAGCCAGCTAAAATAGCATGTCTAGCAGCATCTTTTAAGTCTTTTGAGTATCCATGAGGTATCATTTCTCCAATCGAACCCCAATCTGATACCATTAACCCTTTATAATTCCATTTACCTTTTAATATATCTCTTTGTAAAAATTTACTTCCTGTAGCAGGTACCCCATTCAACTCATTAAATGAATTCATAAATGTTGCAACACCAGCTTCTGCTGATGCTTTAAAAGGTGGCAATACAATATTATTTAAAGTTTGAAGACCCATATCTACAGTATTATAATCTCTACCACTTTCAGCAAATCCATAAGCCGCAAAGTGTTTCGCGCAAGCCGCAATAGTTAATGGATCATTTAGGCTATTTCCTTGAAAGCCATTAATTCGAGCAACTGCAATTTTAGAACCTAGATAGGGATCCTCACCACCGCCTTCCATAACTCTTCCCCATCTTGCATCTCTAGATATATCAACCATAGGTGCAAAAGTCCAATTAATACCTGACGCTGCTGCTTCTCTTGCAGCCATAGAGGCAGATTTTTGTATCAAACCTAAGTTCCATGAAGCACTCTCAGCTAATGGTATTGGACTTATAGTTTTATATCCATGAATAACATCCAGTGCAAAAATTAAAGGGATTTTCAATCTTGAATTTTCAATTGCAAGTTTTTGTAAAGCTCTTACTTCTTTTACTCCAGAAACATTCAATACTGAACCAACTAGGCCCTGTTTAATTTGTTCGTATTTTAAGGAATCTTCACCATTATTAGGGGCTGGTCCAGTTGCATCAAAAAAACTTGAATATTGATTCAGTTGGCCAATTTTTTCCATGAGAGTCATTTCTGAAAGTAGATTTGTTATGAATTTATCTTTATCGCTTAAATTGCTATTACTACATCCAAAAAAAAGAAATGCAATAATTGTAAATATTATTTTCATAGGTTTATTACCTTAATCATTTATGAAGTATGTTCGAGTTTCCCCAATTCCTTTGATATTAATTTTTTCTCTTGTTGTATATGTAAAAGAATTGCCTAAAATTTCTTTTGTTTCTGTTGATATATGTATTTTCCCGTTTTCTGATGTTGTTTCTAGCCTATTGGCCATATTTACAGTAGAACCCCATAAATCATAGGCAAATTTATTTTTTCCAATAACACCAGCTACAACATCACCTGTATGTACTCCAACTCTAATTTCTAAATTCATTTCCTCAACAAAATTATTTATTTCTTTTATAATAAGAATCATTTCTTTTGAGAATTGAATTACTTTCCTTGCACCGTCTTTTGGATTTGTTTTTAACCCGCCTACGGCAAAATAACTGTCTCCGATAGTTTTTATCTTTTCAATATCATATAAATCAGCTGATACATCAAATCTTTTAAAAATGGAATTTAAAATACCAACAAGTTTTTGAGCACTTAAGTCTTTGGCCTGCGGTGTAAAGCTTACTAAGTCAGCAAAAAGAATAGTTACTTTTTCATGTTTATCTGCAATTGTTACTTCTCCAGTTTTTAATCTATCTGCAATTTTCCTAGGAAGAATATTAAGTAATAAATTATCCGACTTTTTACGTTCTTCTTGCAATTCTATTAATAAGGTTTTTTCTTTTTCCCTTAACTGACGTCTTTCAATTGATGTATTGATACGAGCTTCAAGTATTGAATTATCAAATGGTTTTTTAACATAATCATCAGCTCCAAATTCAATACATCTAAAAATACTATCCGTATCATCCATTGAAGAAATCATTATAACTGGTAAATCAAATAGTCGTTTATCATTTCTAATATATTTCAAAACTTCAAATCCATTCATTTTAGGCATAATTATATCGAGCAATACTACATCAATATCATTATCACTATTTAAGAGCTCAAGTAATGCTTCCTTCCCGTCATTTGCAGTTATTACTTGGTGCCCTTTCTTCTCCATACGTTTCTTAAGAAGTGAGGTATTATTTATATTATCATCAACGGCCAGTATTTTACCGGATATTTTACTTTTTTTATCATCTTTATCTAGGGGTTGAATACTTTTTAATACATCTTCTAAAAGACTGACATTTTTATTGGTAGAATAATTATCTTTAGAAATATTTAATGAGCTTACGTCAAATGTTATGATTGAGGATAATTCTTTTTCAAGGTTTCTTCCAGAGTCAATTATCTTTTGAATGTCAGAATGAAAAGTTTCAATTCTTATATTAGGATTATCCTCAATTATCAACTCAGAGTAACCAATTATAGTATTGAGTGGCGTCCGGATATCTAGCTCTGTTTGTTTACCAATATCAGAGATTTTCTTTTTTGCTAAACTTAATGACTGATCACTGAAATTTGTTTCTATTGCAGTTAGTATGTCTTTTCCTGCGAAGTATAATTTTCCAAGGTCTTCAACTAGACTATGTAAACCTTCATCCTCACAATCTTCAATAAGCATTTCGCTATACCCTAATATTGCATTAACCGGATTCTTTAAATTGTGCCTAGCTTTACCTAAGTATACTTTTTTTGTTCTTGAGTCCATTTTTATAAATTAGTTTCTTCATTAACTCAAGAAATAAAGTCCTTTATTTTTCCTAACAGACGTTTGAATTCAATTGGTTTAGTATCATATTCATCCGCACCTGCTTCTAAAGCTTTTTCTCTGTCTCCAGCCATTGCATGTGCCGTTAAAACTATAATTGGAATATTCTTTGTTTCTGGATTTGCTTTTATTGTAGAGGTTGCCTCCCATCCATCCATTACTGGGAGACTTAAATCCATAAGTATCAGATCTGGTGTTTCACTCAAGGACATATCAACACCTTTTTTGCCATCTTCAGCCATTACAATACTAAAACCTTTCCGTTCAAGTCTTCTTGAAAGCATATCTCTATTCATTTCATTATCTTCAACTATTAAAATTTTTGTCATATTTAGCCTTGGGTTTGTAGTTTTTTAATTCTTTCTCCAACTTCAGCTAGAAGCTCTTTTTTACTATATGATCCTTTCTGCATAATTGCTTCAACGTTTCCTTTTAATCTGCTATGATCTTCTTTAGTTAGATCTTTGGCTGTTATAACAACTACTGGTATATCAAGCCAATCTTTGTTTTCTCTTAACTTTTCAGAAAACTCAAATCCGTCCATTTCGGGCATCATTAAATCTAGAATAATAAGACCTGGCTTTGCCATTTTTATCTTTTCTAATGCTTCCTTTCCATTGATCGCAGACTTTACTTTAAAGTTATTAGACTCTAAGCTTTTCCTTAACATGTCTCTTGTTATTTCATCATCTTCTACAATCATTATGGATTCTGAATTTGACTGTATTTGATGTTTTTTTAATATGGAAGAAAGTTGATTCCAATTAACAGGTTTTGTAAGGTAATCCGTCGCACCAAGTGAGAAACCAAGATCTGGTTCATCCGCCATAGTTAGCATAATAACTGGAATATTTTTAATTTTATCATTTGATTGAATCGCTGAAAGCACCTCCCATCCATCCATTTCAGGCATCATAACATCCAAGGTTATCGCATCTGGCATATGTTCTACTGCTAATTTTAGTCCTTCTTTACCTGATTTAGCTTGAAGAATGGAAATATTTTGTTTTTGAAGGTATTTTTTCATCATGTCTTGTGCATTATCATCATCATCTATTACTAATATTGTGTAGGGATTTTCTGTATCAATAGTTGTTGTTAGTTCTGATGTATCTTCCTTCAATTCTTTAACAACTTTAGGAATTGTTACAGTAAATGTAGTTCCTTCACCATCTTTTGATTTCAGGTTTATTTCTCCGCCCATCATTTCAGCAAACATTTTTGTAATGGTAAGACCAAGTCCAGTTCCGCCAAATTTACGTGTTGTTTTTTCATCAGCTTGTGTAAAAGGCTTAAATACCTTGTCTACTTGTTCTTGAGACATGCCAATTCCTGAATCTGAAACAACAAAATCGTAAGCATCTTTAACTAATTTGGAATCAATAATAGAGAAAGTAATCTCACCATCTTTTGTAAACTTAGAAGAGTTACTAAGTAGATTTAACATTATCTGTCTAATTTTAGTAATATCAGCTTTTATAGTTTTAATTTTCGGACCAATATTAACAATTAAATTGTTATTATTTTTTTCAACCAAAGGTTTAATGGTTGCTTCGATTTCCTGAAGAATTTTACTTAATTCAAATTCTTCAATAAATAATTCCATTTTACCTGATTCAACCTTAGATAAATCCAAAATATCATTTATTAAGCCTAGGAGATGTTTTCCTGAACCATTGATCTTATCTAAATCTGGAATAAAATCTTCATTCTCATCTTCAGCATCCTCAATTAGCATTTCGCTGTACCCGATGATAGCATTTAAAGGAGTTCTAAGCTCATGACTCATATTTGCTAAGAAAGTACTTTTAGCTGCGTTTGCAGCCTCAGCAGCTTTTTGAGATTCAACCAATTCAGCGTTGTTTAATTCTAATTTTTTTCGAACCTCTCTGTCCTTAACCTGAGCTTCTTCTTTTAGTTTTAAAGAATAATTTTTTTGATTATTATATTTTTTTCTAGAGTATCCAGAAAAGACAAGAATTCCTAGTATTAACCCCCAAAACGGTATTGCTGTAGAAGACTCTTTATACCAAGGATATTTAATTTTATACTTTTGGCTAACCACAGGAGAATAGTTCATATCTCGATCAATAGATTGAACTTCAAATGTAAAATCTCCAGATTTTCTAGGAACAATATCAATATTACTGCTAGCTATGGGCTTACTCCAATCATCATTAATTTCTCTAATTCTGTAGCGAAATTTCTGTTTCTCTTTTTGAGTATTATAATTTGCAGCGTTTACTAAGAAGCTGATTCTATTACCAGCAATTGATTCAGGTATTTCAAAATTATCAAGATAATAATCATCACTCGACGTTGAAACCTTTTTAATATTTACAAAACCGGATGATCTTGAAGGTCTGTATTTAGTCACTCCCCGCCAACCGGCAAACCAATATGTATCTCCATAGCTTGTCAGAGCCGAAATATCATTCATTATCAACCCATCTCTTGTATCTATACTGCCCCAATTCTGACCGTCGTAGAAACCAACACCGCCTCCATATGTACCAACCCAAATTTTATCTAAATCATCTATATATAAGTTGAAAATCTCAGGGTTAGGAACCCCATCATCTTTTAAATAGTTTACAAAGATTTCACCATTATATTTATAAACCCCTGATCCATCAGACCCTATCCACGTATTCCCTTCTGAATCAACATCTATTGATGTGACACGCATATCGGATAGTCCATCTACGTCCTTTAGTGTTTTAAATGTATTTCCATTATATATTGAAATACCATTGCCATATGATCCTACTGCGATAATTCCATTTTTACCTGAAACTTTTAGTCCGTTTTGCGAAGGTCTTAAATTAAAGCCATCTTCCTCTCCAAATAATGTAAATTTTTCCCCATTATATTTCACTAAACCTGCATAGGTTCCCAACCAAAGATAGCCAGAGTCGTCCGCATAAACAGAAGTTATATTATCTCTGGGGAGTCCATCTTTAGTAGTATAACTAGTAATTTTTTTTCCGTCGTATTTCGATAACCCATTTTCTGTTGCCATCCAAATATTATTATAAATATCTATAGTTACATCATTAATTTGATTTGATCTAAGTCCATTTTTGATACCAAAAGTCTCTATTACCTTATCATTTACAATCCTGATTAATCCTTTTGAATTAGATGCTAACCATAGATTGCTATTTTTATCAGATGCAGCAGCATTAATTTGCCCCCTAGGAAAACTATCTTCTTTTGTAATATTCATTAAGGAACGCGGATCATATTTCAATATTCCTGAACCTGCATTATCACTTATCCAATAAATACCATCCTGAGATTTACTTATTTTCCCTGGATTCATAAAATTAAAATCATATCCTAAAGTTCTAGGTGAAAGCATCACAAACGTTTTACCATTATATTTAACTAGTCCACCCTGAGTTGAAATCAAAACATCACCAGTATCATCAAAATAAATGTCTTTAATTCGATTATCAGGTAACCCATCGGCCCAAGTTAGGCTTTTAAATATTGTTCCATCATATATTGAAATACCTCCTCCATTGGTCCCAAACCATAATTTGCCATCCGGTGCTTTTGCAATAACTTCTATATAAGGATTAACTAATCCATCTTCTGTTGTAAAATTTTGGAATTTTTTCCCATTAAATTTAACAAGTCCATCACCTGTACCTATCCAGGTATTATTTCCTTCAGTAAATATAGATGTGACCCAACCATTTGCCACACCATCAGTATAGTCGTAATATATTGTTGAGTCACCACTGAATATCTGAAAGCCTCCATTTCCTCCAACTAATATATTTCCATTTAAATCTTGATTAACTACGTTTACTAAATTTCCAGCCAAACCATGCTCATAATCAAAAACTTCAATCAAACTATCATTTTGAAAAAGTGATACACCCCCTATATTTTCTCGAGGATTAAATGAGGCCACCCAGACATTATCTACTTTATCTTGGAATATATCTACAACAGGAGCATTTGGTAACCCATCTTTTTGAGTAAAATTTCTCATTTCTTGCCCATCATAAATTGTAAGGCCTGTAAAAGAACCAATCCAGAGTTGGTTTTTCTTATCAATTAAATTAATACTACTATAGTTGCTTTGAATTCCGTCAATGTAGCTAATTTGTTCCCAAGTACCTCTTATTAAGTTTTCGGTTGTTATTTTTATATCTTTAAATCCATTCGAATTTTTACTTAAAGCAAAAATTTTTTCTTTATTTTCATTATCCGTTATATAATCAAAATCTTCTTTACCATGGATTCGTATGTAATATTTTCCATAACGAAGATTTTTAAATTCAAACTTTCCTTCAGTATCTGTATATTTTTCAACAGGATTATATTTTTGATTAATAGGTACAGCTTGGACTAAAATTCCAGGTTGAATACTTTTACCATCAATATTTACAATCTTACCAGCTAGTTGAGGACGTTTTTTAATCGTAAGATTAAACTTAAATTCTTGTCCGGGTTTAATTTTACCTATTGGTAAAAGATCAAATCTACTATCTCGACCGTTTGCTCTTAGCTCATACTCGCCATTTTCTTTTAAATCTGTAATTAACGAGTAAAAAACTCCTTCTTCATCAGATCTATTCCATCCTAACCCTTTTTCATTCTTATAATCCCACAAACCAACTGGTGTAAAACTTGCAGGTGTTCCATCTTCATTATAAACCTTTCCTGTTATTTCACTAAAATTAGTTTGAAAGGAAAGGCTAAAGTAAGGACGAGCTTGACTTTCTATTACCATAAAAACTTTATTGACACCTTTTTTAAGATCAATAAGCATTGGTAGTTTGAAAATTTCTTTAGTATCAATAATTAGCTTTTCATTGATATATAATTTAAAATCAGCGCCTCCCTTATTTCCAGAAAATGCAACCTTTTTTTTCTTTGTACTATGTACATTTCCAAAAGCAATTATGTATTCACCCGGATTAACATCTTTATATATCTGCCAGATATTGTGTAAGCCGGAGGAACTTTTTGAAGTTTGTGTAATAATTTGTTTTTTCTCTTTAGAAACTTCAAGAACTGAATTTTTGTCTAATTGAATTTCAGATACAGAATTTAGAAGAGAGTCAGGATCAAATTTATTTATAAAGGGTCCAAAAAAAGCCATATTTCTAATCCGCTTATCATTATCAATATAATTATTTAACGAAATGTTAGAATACAGGTTATTAAGTAGAAAAATGATTAACAGAATAAGTGCTTTAAGCATAGTATTCACCTTTACTTTTTATTCAGGTTTTAAAACAAAATTTATAAGTCTCTTGGGAATTAGGATTGTTTTGACTAAAGCAAAACCATCAAAATATTTAGATAACTTTTGGTCAGAATTTATAGTATTGAGAATTTGATCTTCGGTATAGTTAGATTCTATGGAAAGTGTTCCCCTAGTTTTACCATTAAATTGAACTGCTATCACAATTTTTTCTTCTTCAATTAGCTTCTTATTATAACTTGGCCATTCAGATGATGTAATTCTAGAATATCCAAGCATTTCATTTATCTCTTCAGATATATGAGGTGCTAATGGATTCATCAGCTGAAGAAAGGTTCGTACAGTACTCTTATCGATTGAATCAAGTGATTGTAAATGATTTGTGAAAATCATTAGATGTGATACTACTGTATTAAAACGAAGTTTATTTAAATCGTCTGTAACTTTTTTAATTGTCTGATGTAAGAGTTTTTGTGTTTCTTTTGTAACTCCACCTTCTATAATTTTTTCAGTATTTTCTGTACAGATCCTCCAAACCTTCGAAATAAACCGAAAACAACCTTGAAGACCCTTTGTATTCCAGGGTTTTGATTTATCTAAGGGCCCCATAAACATTTCATAAAGGCGAAAACTATCAGCTCCGTATTCTTTAACTATAATATCGGGATTTATTACATTACCTCTTGATTTGCTCATCTTTTGGCCATCTTCACCCCTTATCATCCCTTGATTATAAAGTTTTTGAAAAGGTTCTTTTGTTGATACTAAGCCTAAATCAAATAGTACATGATGCCAAAAACGTGAATATAATAAATGAAGTACTGCATGTTCTGCTCCACCTACATAAAGATCTACTGGCATCCAATAATCTTCTTTCTCTTTACTCCAAGGTTCTTTTTCATTTAAAGGGTCAATATATCGAAGATAATACCAGCAGGAACCCGCCCACTGAGGCATTGTGTTTGTTTCTCTCCTTCCATTTTCTGTTTTTAGCCATTCTGTTATATTCGCTAATGGAGACTCACCTGTGGATGCAGGTTCATATTTTTCAACGTCAGGTAACAGCAAAGGTAATTCCGATTCTTTTAAAGGTGTTATGGACCCATCTTTTTGATGTATTACTGGAATAGGCTCCCCCCAGTATCTTTGCCTTGAAAATAACCAATCTCTTAATTTATACTGAACTGACTTAGCACCATTATTAGTATCTTCTAGCCATGATATAACAGCGTCTTTGCCATGCTCCACATCAAGTCCATTTAATTTGATAATTTCATTATCAGAATTAATTAATTTACTATTAGCGCTACCAGTAAAAGCTTCAATTGAGATATTTCCACCGCTGACGACTTCAAGTATTGGTATCTTATATTTTGTAGCAAATTCATAATCTCTTTTGTCATGTGCAGGAACAGCCATTATTGCCCCAGTTCCGTAGCTCATTAATACGTAGTCCGCAATCCAAATTTGAATCTTTTCATTATTTATTGGATTTAAAGCATAAGATCCGGTGAAGAAACCTGTTTTGTCTTTATTTAACTCACCTCTATCTAAATCACTCTTTTTTTGAGAATCTATAATATAATTTTTGAGATGTTCTTTTTGATCAGGTAAGGTCAGTTCTGGAGCATAAGGATGCTCAGGTGCTAAAACGATATAAGTTGCACCAAATAACGTATCGGGTCTAGTTGTGAAAACTTCAATATGTTTTTCAATGGTCGGAAGCTTAAAAATGACCTTAGCCCCTATTGATTTACCAATCCAATTTTTCTGTAATTCCTTAACACTTTCAGGCCAGTCAAGTTTATCTAATCCTTCTAGAAGAGATTCAGCATAATCTGTGATTCTAAACATCCATTGTCGCATCGGCTTTCTAATTACTGGATGTCCGCCAATTTCAGACTTACCATCGACTACTTCTTCATTAGCAAGAACAGCTTTTAATTCAGGGCACCAATTAACAGGAACTTTAGCTTCATAGGCTAAGCCCTTTTTATATAATTGAAGGAAAATCCACTGTGTCCATTTATAGTATTTTTCGTCTGTAGTATTTATTTCTCTATCCCAATCATAAGAGAAACCAAGCATTTTGATTTGCCGCTTAAAGTTTTTAATATTTTCTTCTGTTGTGATTTTAGGATGGGTACCAGTTTTAATAGCATACTGTTCTGCTGGTAAACCAAACGCATCCCAACCAATTGGATGTAAAACGTTAAAATTATTCAACCTCTTAAACCTAGAGTAAATATCAGTGGCAGTATAACCTAAGGGATGACCAACATGAAGTCCTGCTCCTGAAGGGTATGGGAACATGTCTAAGATATAACATTTTTCTTTATCAGGGTCGATTTCTGATTTGAAAGTTTTTTCATTTTCCCAAATGTCTTGCCATTTGGATTCTATTTTTAGGTGATTATATTTCATAAAAAAAGGGAAGTAAAATTAAGGTTACATCCCTTCAATAAAAGTTCTTTAAATAATTTTCAAAATGAGAACTCAAAACCAATTGTTATATTTTGATCGTTCATATCATATAAATTCGCTACACCCTTATTTGTATTTCTGCTCGGATCGTATCTACTATTATATTTATTAGAAAAATTTAAATTTAGATTAATGGCTTCATAAAATGTTGTTAATGATATCTTAAGTTCGTGTTCCAGTAGAAAATCTTCAAAGTTATCAACTCTTGGCTTGTAATAAAATCGATAATCAAAGACAAGATTATCTTCAAAGAATTTTAATTTAATTTTGGGTCTAAAAGAATGTCGGAAGAAATTACTTTGAGCGCCTAAATCAATTGAATCTTTTCTAACATAAAAAGAATCAATTAATGTGGAGTCTGAATAATAATAATCCGCATAAATTAAAGTTGAATCTGATTTGGCATAGTCGATACCATCTATAGTCGTATCTGGAGTAATCCAATAATAATAGTCAGAATCAAATTCTGATAAAACATAATCATATTCTCCGTACCAAACAGAGTCTGTATATGCCCAGTTGTAATTTCCTATAGCCGTTGAGTCAGTATATCCCCAGAAGGAATCGTAAGTTTCAGATTCAGATAAGAAAGCATAGCTTAATGATAAACCCTTGAAAATCCCTAACTTAGCACCTATGCCTAAGTTCTGTCTATTTTGAAGGCCCGTAGTTTTATCAAAAGTCTTTTGAAAGAAAAGAAAAGGTGAAAATCTTTGGTTTGCCCAAACATCAAACTTTAGAGTGATAGATTGGTCATCAGAAAATGGTTCACCATCTAACAAATCATCGGCTCTATTAAAAGCAAAAAAGAGCTCTGTATCCTTTAATGGGCCGGCATCGCCAATCAATGTATAATCAAAACCATAGTATAATGAGCGAAAATTTGTATTCCCTTGATCTTCAGAAAAACTAATTTCTACATTCGTATACATTTCGCCTGTTTCTTCTTCTACGGCTAACGTATCTTCACTTTGAGAATATAAAAACCCAACAAAAGCTATTGTAATGATAAATTTCAGATTTTTGAATTCAAACATATTTAGAACCCTCTATTTTGATATCGATTATAGTGTATATTATTATAAAAAAAAAGGGCGCTAAAAGCGCCCTTTTTTTAAGCTTCGAAAAAGCGGTTTTACTTTGAACCAAAAGCTTTAGAGAAAAAACCTTTCTTTTTTCCCTTCTTCTTCTTTTTCATTTTCTTACCTTTCTTCTTTTTCTTCTTAATATCTGCACTTGCTACTACAGTTTCTCCTGTTTTAGTTACAGTGGTTTCAGCTGGAAGCACTGATACAAAAGAAAACATTAACAAAGCAGACATGACTGTTTTTAATATACGAGCCATTTTATACTCCTTTTTTATGATTAATCATAACCAATTATAAAAACTTGGCCTTTCAAATATATTTTATGTTAGAACAAAGAGTCAAGACATATAACTTCATAAAATTATTAAAGTGATAATTGCCACACGTAAAATTAATATTTCTGATATTTTTTATTCATTTTTTTTTTAAGTTTTGTACTAGTTATTTGGAACTTTTTCAGCTTTTAAGTATTAATAAATAAAAATGAGGAGATTTTTAATTGATTAAAATTAAAGAATTAACTAAAAATTATGAAGATGTCAGAGCGGTAAAGTCAATTTCATTCGATCTTGAGGATGCACAAATTGTTGGCTTCTTAGGTGCTAATGGTGCAGGAAAAAGTACAACTCTTAAAATGATAACTGGGTATTTAGCTCCAACATCAGGTAATGTTTTTGTAGACGGTAAAAACATAATTGACGATTGCATTGAAATTCAAAAAGAGATTGGTTATTTACCGGAGTTAAATCCTCTGTATACGGAGATGAAAGTGCATGAATACTTAAAATTTAATGCTGAAATACGTCATATAGTTGGCGATGATTTCAAGGAAGCTCTAACTCGTGTTGTATCTGAATGTGGGCTCCAAGGAGTAGTGCACAAAACTATTGGTAATTGCTCAAAGGGCTATAAGCAACGTATTGGTTTAGCAGCAGCAATGATACATGACCCTAAAATTCTTATACTTGATGAGCCCGTTACTGGACTTGACCCAAATCAGATTGTAGAAATTCGAGAATTAATAAAAAAAGTTGGAAAAAAGAAATTAGTTTTAATGTCCTCACATATTTTACAAGAAATACAAGCAACTGTTGACCGTATTATTATTATAAATAATGGTGAAATCATTGCAGATGGTACAAGTAAAGAATTAATTGATGGTGCAAAAGATCTCACAACACTAACACTTTCAGTTGAAAATTCTAATGATAATACAATTGAGAACATGAAAGCTACTATTCCAAGCGTAACACTAAAATCCACTCAAAAGGATGAATCTATTACAACATTAATATTTGAATATTCTGGTAAATCAGATCCAAGGAGAGACATATTTAATTATGCAGTAGAAAATAACTGGACTGTACTTGAGATGTCTGAAACTAAGCAAAATCTGGAAGACATATTCAGAAACCTTACAAGAAAAGGAGAAGAAGCAATTGCATAATATTATTACTATCTATAAAAAAGAATTGAATTCTTTTTTTACAAGCCCAATGGCTTATATTTTTCTTGTTGTTTTCGCACTGATAAACGGGTATTTCTTTACAAATACGTTTTTTCTTTACGATCAAGCAAACATGAGGGCTCTTTTCAGCATTGTTCCACTTGTTTACCTGTTTTTTATTCCCGCTGTTTCTATGGGGTTGGTATCAAGAGAAAAAAATATTGGAAAAATGAAACCCTTTCTTACCCTTCCACTAAAGAAAAAGATATCGTACTCGGTAAATACTTAGCCGGCTTATCTCTCATATTACTAGCTTTACTTTCTACATTAGTACATTATTTTACACTTATCAATGTTGCTTCCAATATTGATCATGGTGCAGTTTTCACTGGATATCTAGGATTAGCTCTCCTTGGTGGTGTCTATACTGCAGTAGGAATATTTGCTAGCAGTATAACTGAGAATCAAGTCATTGCTTTTATTATAGGGATTGCTATTGTTCTGGTCTTTTTTATGATGGATAAATTGCTGGTTTTTGTCCCAGCATCTTTAACAGGTGTAGTCCAATATCTATCCACAGAGTTCCACCTATCTAATATATCTAGAGGTGTTATAGATAGCAGAAATATAATATATTTTGGTTCTATAATTGGGTTTTTCCTAACTTTAACGACTCGGTTGCTTGAGTCAAGGAAATGGAGTTAGACATGATAATAAAAAATAAAAAATCATTTATTATTTTTACGTCAGTTCTAGCTGTTGCTTTGATACTCTTAAATTTAACATCTAGAGATATATTTACTCGAATTGATCTGACGGACAACAAAATGTATTCTCTTTCGGCCTCAAGTAAATCTATTGTGTCAAAACTTGATGATAGATTGACGATAAAAATTTATTTTTCTGAAAACTTACCGAATGAGTTAGGTAATACAAGAAGATTCCTTCAAGATATTTTAGAAGAATACAGGGCTGAATCAGACGAAATAAACTTTTATTTCCATAATCCACAATCAGATGATGAATTAGAAGAACAAGCACAAAAAGATGGAATTCAGCCAGTTCAAATGCAAGCGATAGAAAATGATGCAATGGTAGTTAAGAAAGTATACCTTGGTATGGTCTTACTATATGAAGATAAAAAAGAAACATTGCCAGTTATACAAACTACAACCGGATTAGAGTATTTAATTAGTACAAAAATAAAATCATTAATAAATGCCGACAAAAAAACAATAGCATTTTTAAATCTTAATCCTGAAAAAGAATTGAAAACTGAAACCCTATCTTCTCAATTAAACGAGCATTATAATTTTAGAAAAATATCAATTACTGACCCTGTACCGGAAAATGTAGATGTTATTCTTGTGAGTGCCGCATCAGACTCTGTTGATCCCCTTGTCTTAGAAAATTTAGAAAAATTTATGGACTCAGGTAAAAAATTATTCTTTACGCAGAGTGGAGTTGAAACAGATATTCAAACCCAACAAGCAAACCCGATTGAATCTAATATATTCGGCTTTTTAAAGGGATATAACCTGGATTTAAAGAAGAATCTTATCTTAGATAAAAAAAGTGGTAGTGTCCAAGTTCAAGAACGTCGAGGAATTTTCATGATGAATAGGGCTATGGAATATCCATTTTTCCCTATGGTAGATTCATTTAATTCCAAGGAAGTAATTGTTTCAGATTTAGAGCAAGTACTTCCCTTCTTCCCAAGTCAAATAGTTATTGATACTACAAAAAATGATAAAATTCTTGAAGTTTCTAAATTGTTCACATCTTCAAATAATAGTGGCCTAATGGAAGGTAATTTTATCCTTAGCCCAGACCCACAACAAAATCCATTTTTGAATATCCTAGGACAGCCAGGAAAAACGATTTCAGCTATTTCAAGATTAACAAATGGTGGAGAATTGTTACTGGTGTCTGATTCCAGATTTCTAAGTGATGACGGTGGAATGTCTGTTGAAGGGAATTTAATATTTTTAATGAATTCTGTTGATTATCTTGCTGGGGATAAAGATTTAATTTCATTAAGATCACGAGAAATAACAAATAGACCACTGGATGAGATTAAAGACTCGACTAAAAAAAATTGGAAGTATATAAATATGTTACTTCCATCTATTCTTATAATTAGCTTTGGTTTCTGGCGTTTTAGAAAAGAGAAGTTCAAAGCAGAAATGTTAAAGCAAATTTATGACTGACTCTTTTAAATATGGATTAGGTGCTCTTGCAGCAATAGTATTATTATTTTTATATAATCAAAACTCACAAACTTCGTACGAAGCTAGTACAGAAATAGTGTTTAATGATAGTGTTAAAAATATCAAACGAATTAAATTTACCGATAAGGCTGAATCTCTTGAACTAGTTAAGCAAGATTCTATTTGGAAAATAATTGGTTATGATTCTCTTTCTGTAATTGATAGTAAGATGGATAATATATTTGATAAGATTTTAAAAACAAAAAGAGAGATGCTCATCACCTCAAAAGAAGATAAGTGGTCAAAATTTGGTGTTACAGATTCTTTAGGTAAACATTTTATCGTTTATGATGGTAAGGATAATGAAATAATACACTACATATTTGGTAATACTGGACAGGATTATCAGCATAATTATATTCGTAAAAGCAAATCAAAAGATGTCTATAGAACCGATTCAAATGTTTATTTTTTACTTAATACTTCTCCTACTTATTGGGGTTCTGTGATTAAAAAAGAAGAGGTAGATTCAGAGGAGTAATATTTAGGCTGTATTTGCTGGTTACCCTCCTAGACCCTCCTTCAACCGGCGATACAGTTTTATGGTGGACCTTATTAATTTAAGGTCCACCATTAATTGAATTTCAGGTATATGAAAAACTTTAATAAAAAAATACTTGTCGTTGGTGATTGACTTTTAATACGCCCTGATTCAAGTGAGTCTAAATCTCCTGGTTTATATCTTCCAGCAAGTGTTTTAGAAAAGCAAGAAGTGCGGGGAGGAACGGTAGTAAAAGTTGGACCTGGTATACCACTTGGTGCTCCCGAAGAAATTATTGATGAACCGTGGAAAGAAAATTCCTTAAAAACTCAATACATACCTACTCAAGCCGAAATTGGTGACTATGCACTTTTTTTAGGTAAAGCTAGCATAGAGATT
>Ga0115570_10001762_pt1 | contig 17133 bp, 18 predicted proteins | sample COGITO_mtgs_1205_3_FD_87294 | JGI IMG/M metagenome (GOLD analysis project Ga0115570, IMG submission 87294) | Pelagic marine microbial communities from North Sea - COGITO_mtgs_120524 | ecosystem: Environmental > Aquatic > Marine > Epipelagic | place: Germany:Helgoland, sampling site Kabeltonne... | reverse complement strand
GATACGAACAGATTTAACTCCCAATGCATGTGCCTTTTTTAAGTCATCAATGGTGCCAATACCAGGGAGTAATAGCGTGGTGAGAACAGCATGGTTTAGTTCTGCGGCAATTCCTTCTAACCAATCCCAATCGGTATGAGCTCCAAAACCATAATTGAAACTACCCCCACTAAGGCCATCACCATGGGCAATCTCGATGGCATCTACCCCAGCTTTATCCAAGCCAATGGCAATATCTTTGAGTCGCTTTTTATCGTATTGATGGCGGATGGCATGCATGCCATCGCGAAGCGTTACGTCTTGAATGTACACTTGTTTTTTACTCATGATTCAATCATTTTCTCACCAATAGCTAAAGCCGCACTGGTCATTATGTCGAGGTTTCCTGCATATTCTGGAAGGTAATGCCCTGCTCCAATGACTTGTAGTAAAACGGTAGTTTTAAGTCCATATTTATATCCAATTCCTTCAATAAATACAGGGTTTTCTTCAGGAATATCATCGAATTGTATTTCTTGATGAAGCGAATAGCCCGGGACATAGCGTTGTACTTCAGCGACCATAGCATGGATGCTGGCACGTATTTTTTCTCGATCTGAGGGTTCACTCAAGGTGAATACTGTATCACGCATGACTAAAGGAGGCTCAGCGGGATTAAGCACAATAATGGCTTTTCCTCTATCTGCACCACCCACTTGTTGGATAGCTTCCGCAGTAGTTTGGGTAAATTCATCAATATTTGCTCGGGTACCCGGACCAGCAGACTTACTCGCTATACTCGCAACAATTTCTCCGTAATAGACATGTGCAATTCTACTTACAGCAGCTAAAATTGGAATGGTAGCTTGTCCTCCACAGGTTACCATATTGTAATTGAGAGTATGGTGTAAATCTGTATTTAATCCCAATTTTTGGTTCAATTCAGCATCAAGATTAACTGCCGGGATCATGTATGGTCCAATGGCAGCAGGTGTTAAATCAACCACTTTTTTTGTTGGGAATGCCTTGATTTTATCAAAATTATAGTGATGCGCTTTGGCAGATGTCGCATCAAATATAACATCAATTTCACTCCAAATAGGCATTTGAATGAGTCCGTCAATTCCGGTACTGCAAATTTCAATGCCCATGCGCTGAGCTCGAGCTAATCCATCAGAATTGGGGTCGATTCCTACTAAACATCCCATAGTTAGTGCGCGGGAATTCCGGATGATTTTAATCATTAAATCAGTACCAATATTTCCACTTCCAATTATTGCTGCCTTTTTTTTCATACTTATTGAACGGTGATACTTACACTTCCTAATCCTTCAATAGTAGCCTCAAAATGATCTCCACTTTCAATAGGAACCATGGGTCCTAGAGCTCCTGAAAGTAAAATTTCTCCAGCTTTTAATGGAGTTCCATTTTTAGCCATGGTTTTTGCTAACCATAGTGCAGCATTCAGCGGGTTGTCCATGCAAGCACTTCCTATACCTTCTGATACAACTGCACCGTTTTTCGTCATCGTCATGGAACAGCGTTCCAAGTCCAGTTCTTCTATGTTCATTTTTTTCTTTCCAAGAACAAAGTGGCTAGCACTGGCATTATCCGCGATGGTATCGGTGATACGTATATTCCAATTTTCTATTCTAGAACCGACAATCTCGATGGATGCTGAAGCATAATCTATGGCATCAATGAGATCAGTAATATCAATATCTCCATCCAAATCATTACGCATGACAAAGGCAATTTCAGCTTCAGCTTTGGGTTGCATTAAATCAGAGTAAGGAAGTTTTTCCCCGTTTTCAATTTGCATGGATTCGAATAAGATGCCATAATCAGGTTGATCTACCCCCAGTTGTTTTTGTACAGCAAAGGATGTTAAACCGATTTTCTTTCCAACCACTTTTTCTCCTTGATCGATGCGATGCTGGATGTTAATTTGTTGAACAGCGTAGGCTGCATCAATATCGGTGGCCGTAATCAGTTCGCGAACAGGGGGTATCATTTTTTGAGCTTTTTGAGCATTCCATAATTCTTGAGCTGCTTGGTTGATTGGATTCATTTCTATCTGCGAATATAATTACATTGAATAAGCTAACTTTGCTAAAATCAATTTCGTTCACGGGTTGTTAGTTTAAAGATGAATACACAAGTTTGGTATGAGCAAGGAAATTATGAAGCTGTCATTGATGCTTTAGAACAAAAACCAGATGACAATCAACTGCCTATTTTAGCTTTTTCTTATCAGAAACTAAAGCAATGGGAAAAGGCCATGAGCTGTTGGAATAAGCTAATTGCTATGGATGCTTCAAATGCTGAATATTACAATGAACGTGGAGTATGTAAGTTTAACATGCGTTTCAAACATGCCATACAAGATTTTGATCAAGCAATTTTACTGGAACCAGAAAACCCTTATTTCTATAGTTGTCGAGCCTATATCAAAGACAAAACTGGAGATACAGAGGGTAGTGTTGCCGATTATACCCAATCTCTTGCATTGGACCCAACAGATGCAATTGCAATGAATAATTTAGGCCTTGCCGAACAAAAATTAGGGCATACGGCAAAAGCTAGGGCTCAATTTAAAGCCAGTGATGAGTTGTTGGGTATAGAAACTATAGATTCTCGATATGATACATCTCCAATTCCATCCCATACCAAAGAAAAACCGCGATTACTTTGGAGAGAAGTAAAGAAGATGATTTCTTCAAAATCAGGATTTCTCCAGTTCTGGAGTGAATTTAGAGGGAAGAAATAACTATTTTTCTTTTTCTAACCATGAATGTGTATATTATAGTCATGGTTTTAGATAAAAATATTGTCAAATTAAATACATTTGATGGTCGTGGTGCTCAAACCACAGTTTCCAATTCGTTAGCAGTTCATCAACGTGATCCATATTGGGATGGTTCTTATTTTGACGAAGAATTTTTTGCATCGGATAACCAAACCCAATGGATCCCTACGCAAGCTAAAACGTTATTAAATAAAGTTAGTAATCCAGATTTAGACGCTCCTTGGAGTATGAATCCCTATCAGGGGTGCGAGCATGGGTGTATCTATTGTTATGCCAGAATCACCCATGAATATTGGGGGTATAACGCAGGGTTAGATTTTGAGCAAAAAGTGATGTACAAATCCAATGCTCCGGAATTATTAGAAAAGAAATTAAAAAGTAGAACATGGAGAGGGGAGAAAATCACCCTGAGTGGGAACACCGATTGTTATCAACCCATAGAACAAAAATTAAAAATTACTCGTCAACTTTTGGAGATTTGTTTAAGATATAAACAGCGGGTTATGATTATCACTAAAAATGCATTGGTATTGCGTGATATAGATATCTTGGGGCCAATGGCAAAATTAGGATTGGTTGAAGTTCATATTTCAATAACTACATTGAACGAAACGCTGAGACGATCATTAGAGCCTAGAACCTCAAGTTCGCTTAAAAAACTTAGGGCTATTCAAACTTTAGCCCGCCTAAATATTCCTGTCCATGTACTGCTTGCTCCCATAATTCCGGGTCTTAATAGTGAAGAGATATTTCCTATATGTAAAGCAGTTAGCAAAGCAGGAGCTGTTTCTTTACAATATAGTCTAATACGTTTAAGTGGAACTACGGCCTTGCTCTTTGAAAATTGGATTTGTAAAAAGTTTCCCCTAAAAGCATCACGTGTGTTGCATCAAATAACAGAAACCCATCAAGGAAGTAGGAACGATGGCTGTCAATTACCAAAAAAGCACAAAGGGGTTATTGCGGATTTAATTCATCAGCAAATCGAAGCAGCCAAACGGAAGTATGGACTATATAAAACAACTCCCAAAATAATATCAAGGAAACTAGGTTTTATTCAATCCAATCAATTGAATTTATTTTAGTAGGCAACTTTTTTGATATCTTTGCTTCATGGGTAATAAAGAATGCCTAAGTTGCAAGAAAACACTAATTGGAAGGGCTGACAAGAAATTCTGCGATAAACAATGTCGTAATGAATTTAATAATCTACAATATGGGATTTCAAATAACTACATCCGAAAAGTCAACCGAATATTAAGAAAAAATAGATCGATTTTAGCGGAACATTGTCCTTTGGATAGATCTATAAAAATCTCAAAAAAAGAGTTAGTAAAAGATGGATTTAGTTTTGAATATTTCACGAATAATTATGTAACCAAAGCAAATAAAACCTATCACTTTTGTTATGAGTATGGTTATTTAGATTTAGAGAATGATTACTTTGCATTGGTCTATAATAAAGCGTACATAAAAAACGAATGAAAAATTTTCTTAGAACAGAACTGTTTAGATTTGGAGAACAAGGGAATATTACGGTATCTAGTCTATTTTATATTCTGATTTCAGGGACCATTATTTGGCTGATTTATAAATGGGTTAAAAAAATAGCAAGATTATCTGTGAAGTCTGGGAAGCTGGATAGTGGAAGAGAATTTGCTATAACTAGAATTACGAAATACATCCTAATCTTACTATTTATTGTGATCACCCTGATTGCTTTTCACGTGAATTGGACAGGATTTTTAGCCCTCACGCCACTATTATTGGGAGTGGGTTTAGGACTTCAACAAGTGGCTAATGATTTAGTCTCAGGATTGATATTACTTATCGAACCGACCATTAGGGTAAATGATGTAGTAGAAATAGATGGCGTAGTAGCTAAAGTAAATTTAATTGGTCTTCGTACCTCTAAAGTAATTACGCGTGACGGAATAGCGATGATTATTCCAAATCATAAATTAGTGAGTGAAAAATTAATCAATTGGAGTACAAGTGATTCAATAACTCGATTTAAGATTAGTGTTGGTGTGGCTTATGGAAGTAATGTGGAACTTGTAAAAAAAATACTTGAAGAAATGGCATGGAAACATCCTCAAGTAATCACCAATCCTGCACCTCAAATATTTTTTAAAGATTTTGGTGATTCTAGCTTAGATTTTGAGCTAGTATTTTGGAGTAATCAATTATTTCCAATTGATCGTGTTCAAAGTGATTTAAGATATCAAATCGAGGAAGCATTCAGATTGAATAATATTACCATCCCCTTTCCGCAACGCGATTTGCATATCATACAGGGAGATTTACCTGCATCGAATTAATGGCTTAATTGATAGTTTAAACCTACTGTAATTAACCGATTAAACCACCCTATTCGTTGGAAAAGTACAGGAGAATTAATTTCTATTGGATAATCTCTTATCGAAAGCAGTGAATAGGAATGTCTTAAGTCTATATGCCAACGATTGTTAAGGGGATAGGTGCCACCTAAATGAAAACCTACTTCTGATTTTCTGAGTTCAGATTCTTTTGTTATGATCCCATTTTCATCCCGTTCATTGAGAATATTTATACCCATTGAAATACCTAAATATGGCGATATGGTCTGCCAACCGGTATATTTTATTAAAAACGGAACTTCAAGATAATGGTATTTTAAATCAAGTGTAAATGTAGGTGGGGCTTCAGGGTCAATGATTTTTTTAGCTCCTTTCATGCTATATCTAATTTCGAAAGCAGACTCCCAATTTTCATGGATATTTCTATTGATTTGTATGCCGGTATTTAATCCTAGTTTGTGATACCCGCCCAATTGATCGCCATCTACTTGACTAAAATTTGTACCAAAAAGAAGTTGAGCTCCAAAATCTTGAGCAACACCCCTATTTATAATTAGGAACAGACAGAAAAGTAACAAGTACTTTTTCACGATAAATCAAATTTTATGCCTTGAGCTAATGGTAAATCCTTGCCATAATTAATGGTGTTGGTTTGTCGACGCATATACTTTTTCCATGCATCTGATCCACTTTCTCTTCCCCCTCCTGTTTCTTTCTCACCCCCAAATGCTCCACCTATTTCAGCACCACTGGTGCCAATATTGACATTAGCAATCCCACAATCACTTCCTGATGCACTTAAAAATTGTTCTGCTTCTTGAATGCTATCCGTAAAAATGGCAGAACTTAAACCTTGTTTTACATCGTTCTGTAATTGAATGGCCTCTTCTAATGTTTTGTAGGAAATTAAATATACAATAGGGCCAAAAGTCTCCTCTTGAACGATTTTAAAATGATTTTGAGCTATAGCTATGCAAGGTTTTACGTAACAACCACTCTCATAACCCTTCCCTTGCAGAACATCGCCACCTGCAATAATTTTCCCTCCTTCTTTTTCTACAGCTTTCACTGCTTGGGTAAAAGTATGGACGGCTTCAATATCAATTAATGGTCCAACATGGTTGTTCTCATCCAGTGAATTGCCAATTCTGAGTTGATGGTATGCCTGTACAAGTTTATCCTTAAAGGTGTCAAAAATTGATTCTTGAATAAATAATCTTCGGGTACTCGTGCAGCGTTGGCCAGCTGTCCCTACACAACCAAATACAGCTGCTATTAAGGCATTATCTAAGTTGGCATGTTCAGAAATAATAACGGCATTATTACCTCCCAATTCTAGGAGCGAACTTCCTAATCGTTTAGCTACTGTTTGGTTAACTTGCTTTCCCATACGCGTGCTTCCAGTGGCACTAATTAGTGGAATGCGATGATCTTTAGCCATGGATTCTCCGATTTTATAATCCCCCATGACTAAATTAAATATTCCTTCTGGGAGATTGTTTTTGAGGAGTACACCTTGTAATAATTGATGGCAAGCAATCGCTGTTAAGGGAGTTTTCTCACTGGGCTTCCAGATGCAAACGTCACCACATACAGCGGCAATCATACTATTCCACGCCCAAACAGCAACGGGGAAATTAAAGGCAGAAATAATGCCCACAATACCAATGGGATGCCATTGTTCATACATACGATGATGGGGTCGTTCACTGTGCATAGTCAAGCCATAAAGTTGTCGAGATAATCCAACAGCAAAATCACAAATATCAATCATCTCTTGAACTTCCCCCAAGCCTTCTTGATAGCTTTTCCCCATTTCTATACTGACCAATTGGCCTAAATCTTCCTTGTGCATTCGGAGTTTTTCCCCATATTCTCGAACAATAGACCCTCTTTTGGGTGCAGGTATCATTTTCCAATAGGCTGCAGCTTTTTGGGCTTGAATGACTACATGTTCATAGTCATCATCACTGGCATATGTTACCTCACCAAGCTTAGAACCATCCAGTGGACTGTGGATCTCCTTAGTTTCCGTCTGAGTCGATGTTTTCCATTGAGTACCTGTGCAAGTACTTGGATTTTTAGATTCTATTCTAAGATTTTTAAGAAGTTGATGGGTTGATTTTAACATAAGGTATTGCTTGAATCACAAATGTATTATTTAAAATCAAAACCCTAAAAGTGTGTGAATTCTCTTTGATACCAATAATAGTATCGATTCAATATCTTAATATTGTGGACATTATGAAGTACAACAAAATCAATCCACAACTATTTATCCAGAACAGAGCGCGTTTTATTGCTCAAATGGAGCCTAACAGTATTGCCATTTTTCATAGCAATTACCAATACACTTGGAATGGGGATTTGACCTATAAATTTAAACAAAATTCGGATATGTTTTGGTTAAGTGGAATTGACCAAGAAGATAGTGTTTTAGTTTTATTTCCGGACTGTCCTATACCAGCGTATAGAGAGGCTCTTTTTATTGTAGAAACCAATGAGAAAATTGCGGTGTGGGATGGATACAAGTATACTAAAGAAGATGCAACTGCAACTAGCGGTGTACCATCCATATTTTGGAACGGCGATTATATGCAGCAGCTAAGGCCAATTTTGAATATGGCAGATATGATTTATTTGCCTCTCAACGAGAACGATCGATTTTCTCCCAAAAGTCCTTCCAAAGCCTTAGATTTTGTTCACGAAATACAACAACTGTATCCATTGCACACCTATCAACGGGCGGGCAAAATACTACAACGCATACGCAGTGTTAAAACGGCATTTGAGCTTGACGTAATGCGAGAATCAGTGGCAATCTCAAAAAAAGGATGGGAACGGGTAATGAATTTTGTGAAACCTGGGGTGTGGGAGCACGAAATTGAAGCTGAATTAATTCATGAATTTATACGAAACAGAGCCAATGGTTTCTCGTTTGAGCCCATCGTTGCAAGTGGACTTTCAGCATGTACCTTGCATTACATTGAAAACAACAAACAAGTAAAGGATGGGGATTTAGTTTTGATTGATTGTGGAGTAGATTACGGCAATTATGCCAGTGATATGACGCGTTGTTTGCCGGCTAATGGCAAATTCTCTAAACGACAAGCCGATGTGTATAATGCAACATTGCGAGTAATGAAGCAAGCAAGAGCGAAGCTAGTGCCAGGAACTCTACTGATGGAATATCAGAAAGAGGTGGAAGGTTTGATGGAAGAAGAATTATTGGCATTGGGATTATTAACCAAAGGAGATATTGCGAATCAAGATCCAAACTGGCCAGCATTGAAAAAATATTTCATGCATGGAACGTCACACTTCTTGGGCGTAGATGTGCATGACAGTGGCATGCGTTATGAACCGATGGAGGTAGGAATGACTTTCAGCTGTGAACCTGGAATTTATATCCAAGAAGAGGGAATCGGTGTGCGAATTGAGAATCAAATACTCATCACTGAAAATGGTCCTGTCGATATGATGGATGAGGTAGGAATGCCTATAGAGGTTCAAGAAATTGAAGATTTTATGGCGAGGTAGTATTGTCTTATATAGACTAACGTCTGTATAATTTCGATAAATTTATTGAATAGATATTAGATTGCTTTTACTTTTGTGGTCAAATATTTAATCAATTATGAAGACACTATTTACAACCACATTAACACTATTTTTATTTTTATTTTCTAATGCTCAGAAGGATTGGGCTGTTTCATTAGTTCAACCCGATAATTTCAAGTCGGCTTCTGATGGTTCTACTACATTTTCTTTTGAATTTGACCTTGAAATATTAGAGGGAAGTGTTCAAAAAGAAGATAAGTATATCTATCGTATTTTCATTTTAGACGCTTTATCTGAGGAGGTTTTGCTTGCAATGCCATCAACAGCTTTCACGACAGGTTTGTTGCAATCCGAAATGAGCCCATCACAATATATGACACTTGGAATTGAAACTAAAAGAGTAAATTTTACAACGGAGGAGTCACGAGATGTAATTGGTAGTGGTAGAAAGTTACCTTACTAGAAATAGTGAAAATGATGATCCTATCATAGACACAGATTCAACCAATAATATTTCTAGAGCTACATGCAAATGGCTGAGTGAAGCAGATGCTGCATCCGTTAATAATATATCAGAAATTTCAATTAAATCTTACCCAAACCCAGTCAATGATATTCTAAATATTGAGTTTCCTAATGCAGATGGAGATTTGGAAGTTAATGTCATAGATATGAATGGTAGATTTGTATTATCTGACAAGTTCTATTCCATCAATGGGATCTGTACGATAGACACCAAACATATAGAGGAAGGTACTTATATTTTACAATTCAAACAAGGGAATACAATTCGCAATCAAAGAATCACCATTTTACATCATTAATAAGTTTAGAAAGTAATATACCGCTTCGGATTGTAGCGGTATAAAAATTATTTTTTAGTGCTGTATTTTTTAAATAAAATATTACTTTTGCAAGCCTTAATAGAAAAACAGACGATAAGTCACTATATATTAAACTACAATGAGTAAGCGGACATTTCAACCAAGCAGACGAAAAAGAAGAAACAAGCACGGTTTCAGAGAGAGAATGGCTACTAAGAATGGTAGAAAAGTTTTGGCCGCTCGTAGAAAAAAAGGACGTAAGAAACTGAGCGTTTCTGACGAGCCTCGTCACAAACATTAACTAAACCCCTCCCCGAGGTAATTATATGGGGGATTCATATACGTTTCACAAAGACGAAAAACTTTCGCACAAAGTGACCATAGATGCCATTTTTCAAAAAAAAGGAGCATCCATTTTTAAGTCGCCAGTTTTATTTGTTTTTCTAAAGAAAGATCTTCAATCTCCCTATCCTTGCCAGTTATTGGTGTCAGTAGGTAAACGAAAATTCAAAAAAGCCGTAGATCGTAACCGCATAAAACGTCAAATCACAGAGATATATAGGAAGCAAAAACATCGCATATATGCACAAATTCCAAATGGTACTCAATACGCCATTGGGATATTGTTTTTAGGTAAGGAAATGCCCGATTACGCCCTATTGGAAAATAAACTAACAGCAGCTATCGATGAATTTATTAAAAAGGTTTAGTCAAATTATTTCTTACGTATTGCTTGTCCCAATTTGGATATACAGAAAAGCAATTTCACCTCTTTTACCCCCTACTTGTAGGTATTCTCCAACATGTAGTGCCTATGCTGTTGAAGCAATTCAGAAACACGGTCCATTTAAAGGATTATACTTATCAGTTTTACGCATTCTCAGTTGTCACCCATGGAGCAAAAAAAGTGGGCACGATCCAGTTCCATAAACTTCATGTACTCCCACTGCTTTAACTATCTTTGCATCTTCTAGCAGTTAAGATTGAAAAAGTATAGTGTAATATGTTTGTTGGGTGCTTTCTTTTTTCTAGCATTTAAGGCTAGTGATTATTTCGAAATATCAAAAAATTTGGAAATTTTTGCTGATGTATACAAAGAAATAAATACAAGTTATGTAGATGAGGTAGAACCCGGAGAATTAATTCGAGCAGCCATAGATGGGATGCTTAATTCTCTGGATCCGTACACTGATTTTTATAGTGAGGCTCAAGTAGAAGATTATAAGTATCAGATGACGGGAACTTATGCTGGTTTTGGTTTATCTATTAGAACTATCGATTCTGATTTTTATATTGATAACCCAGTAGAGGGTTTTGCTTGTCAAAAAGCCGGCCTACGAGCAGGAGATAAAATTAAATCAATTGACGGTACTGAAACATACCAGAAAACAAAAAATGAAGTCTTTGAGCTACTCAAAGGAAGAGCAGGAACAACGTCAATTATAAAGATAGAAAGACCAATAGTAGGAGAGTTAGAGTTTGAACTAACTCGTGAAAAAATAGCTTCCAAAAATGTTCCATATTTTAATTTGATGAATGAAATTGGGTATATAAAATTAGCTGGATTTGCACCCAATGCTGCAAAAGAAGTTCGAGATGCGGTACTCAACTTGAAAAATAATGGAGCTCAAAAATTTGTCTTAGATTTAAGAGATAATGGAGGAGGTTTGCTAAATGAAGCGATAGATATTGTAAATATTTTTATTCCTCGAGGTCAAATTGTAGTTGAAACTAGAGGGAAATTCAAAGAAGATAATCAAACGTACAAAACCTTAAATTCTCCTGTAGATATTCAATCGCCATTGATTATTCTTATCAATGGGAATTCTGCGTCTGCAAGTGAAATTGTTTCTGGGTCTCTACAAGATTTAGATAGAGCAGTTTTGATAGGTAGAACTTCATTTGGAAAAGGATTGGTCCAATCTACTAAAACATTATCCTACAATACATCAATAAAGATTACTACTGCCAAGTATTATTTGCCAAGTGGAAGACTGATCCAGCGACTTGATTATAGTAATAAAGTAAATGGTAAAGCCTTAGCTGTTGCAGATAGTCTTAAACAAAAATTCAAGACTAAAAATGGAAGATTCGTAGTTGATGGTCAGGGTATAGAACCAGATCTTACCATAGAAAAATTTCCTTTCTCTGAACTTTCTGAAAGCTTATTAAAAAACCATCTATTTTTCAAATATACAGCCCAATATCGTGAACAACATGATTCAATATTCAGCCCATTAAGTTTTGAAGTTTCAGATGAAATTTTTTCAGATTTTTGTAAATTTATATCCGATAAAGATTATGCTTACGTGACTAAAACTGAAAAAGAAATTCAACAATTAGAAGAACAAGCCATACAAGATAACTATCATGATTTATTGGCAGAAGAACTATCAAAGCTCAAAATAACAATGAGTGAAATTAAACAATCGGATATTCAAAATCATAAAGAAGAAATTAAACGAATATTAGATAGTGAAATTTCACAACATTTTTTTTATGAAAGAGGATTTATTGAATCACGATTTGACTACGATGATGACTGGGAAAAATCAAAGGAATTATTTTCAGATATTCACGTTTTTAACCAATACTTAGTCCCATAATCTTGGAATATTCACTAATCTTAATCCTTGTTTTTTTTGGTATTATCGGTGGTTTCATAAGTGGCCTATTGGGCGTTGGTGGGGGAATTGTCTTTGTGCCTGTCTTGAGTACTATTTTAGTAAGTATGGGATATGAAGATCCTAGTTTATCCAAGTATATTCTTGCTAATTCATTTGCGGCTACTTTTTTTGCCGGAGCTATTAGTTCATATAAGCAATTCAAATTTAAAACCTTCTATCCCAGAGAAATCCTGTATACCTGTATTGCTGCTGTTCCGAGTAGTATTGCTCTTACTTTTTGGATTGCAAATGGCAGTTGGTACGACAAAAAATCATTTAGCATCTTTTTCATTCTACTTTTAATGCTCATGCTCTTCAAATTTTTATGGAAAAATGAGGTGAAAGTTTCAGAAAATAAAAAGCCTCTCTTCTGGAAATTTCCGCTTGCAGGCTTGCTTACAGGATTAATATCTGGATTATCGGGATTGGGCGGTGGCGTTATAATGATTCCCTTATTTACGCAATACCTGAAAATGGGAATAAAAAAATCAGCCTCGATATCCATTGGGGTTATTCCTGTGATGATGATACCTATGCTAATACTCTATGGATCATATCGACCTGAAGAAGTCTTGTCTTCTATGCAATTTGGATATTTATTGCCTGGGGTATTTTTGCCTTTAGTGGCTGGTTTGTTATTTGCCGCCCCATTGGGGGTGACATTTGGCCAAAAGTTATCAAGCAAACAGCTTAAAATTATATTTGCAGTTTTAGTAATCATTGTAATCATCAAAACCATTGGAAATACATTCATTTAAATTTAGATTCTTAACTTGTTCGGTTCTTATCCTAATTTGTTCCGTAAATGCATGGGCTCAAAAACCTCATTTCAAGGAAAAAAGAAGCGCAAAACGAATACAAAAACATATTACCTACCTAGCGAGTGATGCATTAGAAGGCCGTTTAAGTGGGTCGCCTGAAGATGAAATATCAGCGCGTTATATCGCAAACGAGTTTGCTAAAATTGGTCTTTTGCCAGCCGGTGAACAAGGCGATTTTTACCAGTATATGCCAACCCCTGATCTACGAATAGCTCAATCAGGCACTAAATTGACTTTGGGGTCTGAGCAATTGAAATTATTTACAGAATTTTATCCATTAAGTGCTACAGCAAATAATGGGACATACATGGGTGATGCTATTCAACTTGGTTACGGCATTGAAGATGAGGGATTAAACCAATATGATTACAAAAATACTGACGTCAAAGACAAAGTGGTACTCATCAATCTGGATATTCCAGGAGGGGTCCATCCTCATAATCGATTTATTTCCTGGTCGGGTGTCGAGTTCAGGGCTAACTATGCAAAATCTCGAGGGGCAAAAGGGGTAATTTATTATTCGGCTGAAGAAAATGTGAAGCCCAGTGGTGAACTTTCGCATACATTGACCCATAGTGGTATCCCGATCGTATTTGTAAATAGAGATTTAAGTAATCTCAATACCATTGAAGTAGATATGGCAATTGATATCTTATTTATAGTCAAAAATGCGCATAATGTGCTAGGCTATATTGATAATAATGCTCCTCGAACAGTTGTAATTGGTGCGCATCATGATCACCTAGGTCGTGGTCAGAAAGGAGGATCTTTAGCTGAAACTGATGGAGAGATTCACAACGGAGCAGACGATAATGCAAGTGGGGTTGCGGGCCTTTTTGAATTGGCTAGAGTTCTTAAAAAACGACCCAAAAAATATAAAAATAACAATTATTTATTCATTGCTTTTTCGGGAGAAGAGCAAGGATTGGTTGGCTCAAAATATTTTGTAAATAGTGATTTGATGCCAGATCAACGAATCAATTTTATGATTAATATGGATATGATAGGCCATTTAGATTCTACGCGCAAAACATTAATCATTAATGGAATTGGATCATCGCCTGCTTGGGAGAGAGCAATCAATCAAGTTCAGTACTCCAAAAATAAAATAGCTCATATCAAAACAACTTCAAGCGGTATCGGTGCATCCGATCATACCTCTTTTTATTTAGCCAGCATTCCTGCGGTTCATTTCTTTACGGGACAACATCAATATTACCACAAACCCACGGATGACCCATCGATTGTAAACTATGGAGGAGAAGCATTTGTAATTTCTTATATATCCAAGTTTTTACAAAAATTGAACACTTTTGGAGAAATACCGTATAATGAAACAGCTGAAGAAGAGCCTAGTCGAATGAATTTTACGGTTACGTTAGGTATCATGCCCGATTATATTTTTGATGGAGAAGGGTTGCGTGTAGACGGTGTGAAGCCCAATAGGCCGGGTTCTGATGCTGGGTTAATGAAAGGAGATATTATTATTGGTTTAGGAGATACCAACATTATGAATATTCAAGATTATATGAAAGCGCTTTCTACCTACAACAAAAATGATGAATCAAGTGTTACTATAAGAAGAAATTCTGAAACTAAAGTATTGCAAGTAACCTTCTAAATCATGAAATTAACCGAATATCTAAAACCAAATCTAACTCTTTTTTCGTTCGAGGTTTTGCCTCCTTTAAAAGGGAAAAGTATTGATTCACTATATGGAGCTATCGATCCTCTGATGGAGTTTAAACCTGCATTTGTAGATGTGACATATCATAGAGAAGAATTTATTGAACGTCCAAGGAAAGATGGGGGGTATGATAAAGTAAGTACACGAAAAAGACCAGGTACAGTTGCTATTTGTGCTGCTATAATGAATAAATATCAAGTTGAAGCTGTTCCTCACCTTATTTGTGGTGGTTTTACCAAAGATGAAACAGAGAATGCATTAATTGATTTAGCCTTCTTAGGTATACAAAATGTACTAGCCCTCAGAGGAGATAATCTCAAGGACGAACGGATGTTTGTGCCTGAGAAAAACGGCAATAAAAATTCGTTGGGTCTTATTCGTCAAATTACCGATCTAAATAATGGAATCTATCAAGATCAGGAATTAAAAAATACCAATGAAACGGACTTTTGTATAGGTGCTGCAGGCTATCCTGAAAAACATATTGATGCACCCAACATGAATAGTGATCTCAAGTTTCTAAAACGAAAGGTAGATGCCGGTGCCGCATTCATCACAACCCAAATGTTTTTTGATAATCAAAAATATTTTGATTTTGTTAAAAATTGTCGAGATGCAGGAATTATGGTCCCCATTATTCCAGGAATAAAACCGATAACCAAAAAAGCCCATCTTCGAAATTTACCTAAAATTTTTAATATTGACATTCCAGAACCTTTTGCTTCAGAATTAGACAAGGCAAAAGATGATGATGCTGTTCAACAGATTGGAATAGAATGGTGTATTCAGCAGTGCAAAGAATTAAAAGCTCAACATGTACCTGCGCTACATTTTTATACGATGAGCTTTTCTTCTAGTACAAAAGAAGTAGCCAGTCAAGTATTTTAATAAATGGAATGGTAGGTATAGTCACCAAATCTACGGGAAGTTGGTATAAGGTATTAGTAAATGGGGAAGAAGTTGATGCTCGTTTGAGAGGCAAGATCAGAACCCTCAACCTAAAAAGCACCAATCCAGTAGTTGTCGGTGACCAAGTTATACTTGATGTTAATGATGACGAATATCTTATTAAATCGGTAATAGATCGTCAGAATTGTATTGTTCGAAAATCAAATAAACTAAGTAAGCAGTACCAGATTATTGCAGCCAATATTGATCGTGCTTTTTTGATTGTATCACCCGCAAAACCCCATACGCCGCAAGGTTTTATTGATCGATTTTTAGCAACGGCAGAGGCTTATCACATACCGGTGACCATCCTGCTCAATAAAAGTGATTTGGACTCGAAAAAAGCCATGCTTCACCGTGAGCATTTGATGGAACTATATCCGTCTATTGGGTATGAAATTCTGAATGTCAGTTTTTTAGATTCAGATGATATATCCCGAATTCAAAAAAGCATTGGAAGTCAATGTGTGTTGTTGGCGGGCAATTCAGGAGTGGGGAAATCGACATTGATCAATGCCATTCTACCTGATAGTAACCAAAAAGTAAGTGCCATTTCTTCGTCCTATCACAAAGGAAGACATACAACTACGTTTGCTCAAATGTTCTTGGGGGATCAAGGCAGTAAGATTATTGACACCCCTGGCATAAAAGATTTTGGAATGGTGCAGACCGAACCCAATCAAGTGAGTCATTATTTCCCAGAAATGAGAAGTCGATTATCGGAGTGTAAGTACAGCAACTGTTTGCACACTGAAGAACCCGATTGCCAAATTCTGAAAGCTGTCGAAAATCAAGAAATAGCGGTCACACGCTACGTGAATTATCTGAGTATTTTGGAAGAGGTGACCCTCTGAGGTTTATAGCCTTTTAAGATTATTTTCATGCTTCACCCTTACTTCCCAGGTTCGGTCTGCTAAAAGTAAAACGGATGCCAAAAATTTATCATACGGCATGATTTTCCCCCATTCTTTAGGGGAAATAAATGAGAGTATTTTTTTATTATCTTTTTCGTACAAGTGATACTCTTCTCCAATTTTCGGGGTAAACTTCATTTCAGCCTCATAGATACCATAAGATACTTGGAGTCTGGCTTCTATTTGACGAACTTGCTCCATGATGGTTTCCGCTTGTTTTTTTAACATGTCAATCTGCTGATTGGCCTGTTTTTGCATGGTCTCTACAGCAGAGGCCTTGATTTTGCCCTTATTTTCGGCTGCTATTTGAGGAGAGGATACCGTTAGCGGTATCGGTGAAAATTTAGCTTCCCCTTGATAATAGGGCGTATTTTCATTTTGTTCACTCATGTAGATTAGAATAACACGCCAAACAATGATTGGTTTTAGTAGCGCTTATTTATGCGGGGTATTCACTTTTGTGTTAAAGTGTCCCTCGCTTTGCTTGTTCAGCCTCAATACTCTCGAATAGTGCTTGAAAATTGCCTTTACCAAATGATTTGGCTCCTTTTCGTTGGATGATTTCAAAAAATAGGGTCGGCCGAT
>Ga0115570_10001749_pt1 | contig 17201 bp, 13 predicted proteins | sample COGITO_mtgs_1205_3_FD_87294 | JGI IMG/M metagenome (GOLD analysis project Ga0115570, IMG submission 87294) | Pelagic marine microbial communities from North Sea - COGITO_mtgs_120524 | ecosystem: Environmental > Aquatic > Marine > Epipelagic | place: Germany:Helgoland, sampling site Kabeltonne... | reverse complement strand
AGGACGAAGAAACGTGCAAGTTGATGCCGACGGTAATGAATCTGGAATTTATGCTACTCGCGAAACGGGTATCATTTCACCAAAATACAGACTACCAACAGAAACGGAGTGGGAATATGCCGCTTTAGGTCTAAGCGAAATAAGAAGTTTTAACTTGTACCGTGGTCGTAAAAAATACCCATGGGATGGACAGTATACGCGTTCAGGGAAACGTAAAATACGTGGTGATCAAATGGCTAACTTTAAGCAAGGAAAAGGTGATTACGGCGGTATTGCAGGTTGGTCTGACGATGGTGCTGATATTACTAACGCTGTTAAATCTTATGACCCTAATGATTTTGGTTTATATGATATGGCTGGTAATGTTGCCGAATGGGTAGCTGATGTTTACAGACCTATTATTGATGATGAGTTTAACGACTTCAACTATTACCGTGGAAACGTATACACAAAAAACGCTTTAAATGAAGATGGTACAGTAAAAGTTGTAACCTCTGATGATATTGTTTACGATACCTTATCTAATGGAAAAGTAGTTGCTAGAAACTTACCTGGTGAAATATTACAAGTTCCTGTTGATGAAAACGAAACGTATTTAAGAGCTAATTTCGATAAAAGTGATGAAATAAACTTTAGAGATGGTGATAAACGTTCTTCTCGTTATTTTGAAAGCTTTAATGATGACGAAGAATTAGATGGTGAAAAATCATCTGCAACTAGAAAAATGTATAATTCGCCTAAGCATAATATTTCACGAGATTCTTTAGGAAATATTATTAGAGAATACGACAAAGGGAATAACAGAACGTCTTTAATTAATGATGAAGTTAGAGTTTATAAAGGTGGATCATGGAAAGATAGAGAGTATTGGTTAGACCCAGCTCAAAGACGCTACTTCCCACAAGATATGGCTACAGATTACATCGGGTTTAGATGTGCAATGTCTAGAGTTGGATCTAAAAGCAAAGGGAAAACGAAAAAGAAAAACTAAATTATAGTTTCTAAAATAGTATAAGGTCCTAACAATTTGTTAGGACTTTTTTTATACATTTATTTTTTAATTAAAATAAACCTATTAGCTTTTGAAAATAGAAGAATTACATCAAATTTTTTTACAATGCCGTTCTGTATGTACCGATACCAGAAAAATTCAAAAAAACGATCTGTTTTTCGCGCTTAAGGGTGATAACTTTAACGGAAATACATATGCCAATTACGCGCTGAAATTAGGTGCCAAATACGCTATTATTGATGACCCTGAATTTGATATTTCAGAAGAAACTATTTTGGTAAACAATGCTTTAGATGCTCTTCAAAAATTAGCATCTTTTCATAGGAATTATTTAAAAGTTCCTATACTAGCAATTACCGGCAGTAATGGAAAAACGACTACCAAAGAACTCATTAACATCATCCTTTCTCAAAACTACAAAACAACAGCAACAATTGGTAATCTTAACAATCATATAGGGGTTCCATTAACACTACTATCTATGACTAAAGATACCGAAATAGGTATTGTAGAAATGGGAGCCAATCATCAAAAGGAAATTGAGTTTTTATCCAGCATTGCCCAACCAGATTACGGATATATTACAAACTTTGGCAAAGCACATTTAGAGGGTTTTGGTGGCGTTAAGGGCGTTATAAAAGGAAAAAGCGAACTGTATAATTATTTAATAAAACATAATAAAATAATCTTTATAAATGCTAATGACCCCACTCAAGTAGATAAAACTAAAAAAGCGAATACAGTCACTTTTGGGAATAGTGTTTTAGGAACAGATATTTCAATTAATTTTGTTGAAGCACAACCGTTTGTATCATGCGTTTTTAGAAATTTAATCATTCAAAGTCAACTTATTGGGGAATATAACTTTAATAATATTTCGGCGGCTATAACTATTGGCAACTATTTTAAGGTACAGCCAAACGACATTAAAACAGCCATTGAAAACTATGAACCAACCAATAATCGGTCTCAAATTATACATAAAAATACTAATAAAATTATTTTAGATGCGTATAATGCAAATCCGTCCAGCATGCGCGCAGCCTTAGTTAGCTTTGAGAAGCAACCCGGCCATAAAATAGCCATTCTTGGTGATATGTTTGAACTTGGCAAGGAAGCGAAAACTGAACATCAAAATATTGCCAATTTAGCAATTGATTTAAATATTGATCAAATTATTTTTGTTGGAGAAAATTTTTATGAATCAAAATTAAATTCAGAAAAATCGATTCAATATGACACATTTGAAGATTTTAAAGATGAATTTGACATCTCGCAAATAGAACAAACAACGTTTTTAATTAAAGGCTCTCGCGGTATGGCTTTGGAGCGTATCTTAGATGTATTATAACATAACTTTCAATAAAACAAAAAGTGCCAGTTTAATTTAAACTGACACTTTTCTTAATATAATTCTCCCTAAGAATTAATTAATAGCAATGTAAATTTACATGTAAAGTATTAACCAAACAATACCAACTTCTTGGTATATTTTCACTAATTATCGAATTTATTGTACGTTGGTCGATGATTTTTAAAGGAGACATCATCCTATTACTGAAAACACTTATAGCCTCTTGAAGTTTTTTACAACCCTTTTAAAATTAAAGCATACCAACTTTTGGTTATTTTATATAAAAATTATTTTAGTAACTTTCGATACCTTTTATTATACACATTAGGTTTTGATATTTCTAAAGATATGAGTCGCATTATTTTACTTTTTTCCATATTAACTTTCAATATTTTGGCGGCTCAAGTATTAAAGCCTCAGGATACTTTATATTCCAATTATCTTGGGCAAAAAGAGGGCCTTCTGCAACTTAACATAAAAGGTATGGCGCTAGATAATTTAGGCTATTTATGGGCAGGTACCGAAGATGGATTACACAGGTTTAATAGTTATGAATTTAAACCTTATACTCATAATCCTGAAGATTCAACGACCATAAAAGATGACCATATTAGAGATTTACTATTTATAAAAGACACGCTTTGGATTGCTACTAACACAAAAGGTATTCAAGGATTTATTCCCTCTAAAAATCATTTTTTTAGTCCCGATATCCTCACTAATACAGACGACTTAAATACGGCCTATAAAATTTTAAAACTAGGTAGCGACAGGCTTTTATTCTCAGTAAAAAATCACATAATCATATATAATAGCCAAACTAAGACAAGTAAGACCATCCCATTGTTATCTGAACATCTAGAAACTTATATAACCGATGTTATAAGTATTGATGATGCTAATTTTTGGTTAGCGACTTCCAATTCTGGAATTTTATATTTAGACTCTAAAACCCTCGAAATAAATAAAATTGACTTACTAAAAAGTGAACTTGATATTTATTTCCATAAAAGGAATAACCATATTTACTTAGGTACAAAAAACGGATTATTCAGTTATAATACATTAACCAAAACACTAAAAAAATCGAATTTTGATTTATCTATAAATTGCTTTTACACCAAAAGTGATAATGCATTTTTTATAGGTACCAGAACGGGTGCTTTTGTATTTAATACAGTCCATGAATCTATTACACCATTAGCTTTTAAAATAGACGAACATTCTATTTTTAAAACTATAGATATCAATGAATTTCTTGGAGACACCAACGGAAATTTATGGATAGGAACCGAGGCAGACGGACTAATACATTATAATAGCTTCCAGAAAAAATTTAATACCCTAAGAACTGCATTAAAAGAATATCCGTTAAAAAAACATATAAGCACGTTTCAATATTTGAAAGATATCGATTCCACTTTATGGATTGGCAGTGCTTTAGGAATGGTTAAATACAACCATTTAACAAAAGATTTTAAATTATACAATACAAATAATAAGCCGGTTTTAATTTATACGATAGCTAAAAGCCAAAACAATAGCATTTGGGCCGGAGGGTTCACCACTGGATTATTAAAATATAACAGGGCTTTAGATACATTTAAAAAAGTTAAAGGTGCTGGAAATGTATTGCCCGATGAAGACATTGTTGAAATTATCCCGAAAGACAATGAAACACTTTGGGTTTGCACCTGGTCTGGCGGTATCTATGAATTTAATATTAAAAACGAACGATTCACGGAGGTTTTAATTCAAGGACAGAGAATCAATCGAGCAAGAACATCGTTAATAGATTCTAAAGGAAATATTTGGATTGGTAACGACGAAGGCGCCTATAAAATATCAAAAGATAATACAACGACAAGGTATTTTAACAACGGCACAGAAAAAAGACTAAGTAGTGACAGAATCTTTAATATTAAAGAAGATTACGAAGGCAATATATGGATTGGAACCAACGCAGGTCTTACAAAACTAGATCCGATAACAAATAATACTACTTTTTACTACAAACAAAAAGGCCTACCAAATGATTTTATTTACAGTATTTTAATTTCAAGAAATAATAACATATGGGTCAGTACAAATTTTGGTTTATCGGTATTAAACACTAAAACGAATACATTTAAAAATTACACAGTAAATGATGGCTTGCAAAACAATGAATTTAATGGGAAAGCTGGCTACGAAGATGAAACTGGGAATTTTTATTTTGGTGGCATAAGTGGCACTAACATTTTTGATCCAGATAATATTATTGAAAACCCATTTATTCCAGAAACTTACATAGAATCTGTTGAGCTATTTAATAAACCTTTGCTCGAGAATGTGCTTTTCAAAGATGACTTGGAATTTAAAAGCAATCAAAATGTATTAACATTTAACTTCTCGGCAATTAACTATCTCAATCCAGAAAAGTGTAATTATACTTATATAATGGAAGGTTTCGATAGCGATTGGAGGCCTATTACAAAAAACAGAAGTGCCACGTATACAAATCTTGACCCAGGGAAATATATTTTTAAAGTTAAAGCGAGTAATGACGTAGGAATATGGAACGAAGTCCCAAAAGCGTTAAGTATAACTATCATCCCACCGTGGTATAATACACAGAGCTTTAAAATTGCTTTTATTTTATTATTGATATTGACTGCCATATTAATTTTTAAATACAAAACTGCTAAACTTAAAAGCGATAAATTAAAATTAAAAGATATTGTTAAGTTAAGAACTCTAGAATTAAGTACTAAAAATAAAGATTTAAAAAAAGCTTACCAAGAATCTAATAAACAACGAAATAACATTCAATTTTTGATGCGAGAACTAACACATCGTGTAAAAAATAATCTTCAAATAATTTCTAGCCTTTTAAACATTCAAGCCAATAACTTAGAAGATAACCCTGCTGCCAACGAGGCTTTAAAGGTTGCTAAAAATAGAATTTTAACAATATCCCATATTGAAAGCAAAATTGCTAATAATAACGAAAGAATCATTATCTGCGAATTTATTAAAGAAATAAGCGACAGTATAATTAGAGCATTATCCGATGATGACCATCTTAAATTCAAAGTTGAATATACGCTTTGTGATGCAAAACTAAAAAATGTAAATACAACCATGATAGGCTTAGTTTTGAATGAACTAATAACGAATACAACTAAATACGCATTTGATGATTACAACGAAACAAATAAACTATGTATTGGCTGTGAAATATATGAAGATTCACTAAGAATTACCATTGTTGATAATGGGAAAGGTTATATTATTAATGATAATGCAAATGAAAAATCGTTAGGAATTGAGCTTGTTACAGAAATGGTTGCTCAGTTAAATGGTAAACTACAAATTGTCTCGACAAATGGAACGAAAAATATTATAGATATTCCAATATAAACAATTATCTTACGCTTTAACTGAATTTCACCTACGTTAATGCTAAAGATTTTACTTATTGAGGATGAGTTTATTATATCTAAAGATATTAAAACACAATTAGGTAAAAATAGCTTTGCTCAAGTAACTATTGCAAAAGATTATAATACCGCATTTTACTTATTCACTTCCAATACTTATGATTTAATCATATCTGATATTAATCTTAACACTAATAAAGATGGTATTGAGATTATCACCGAGTTTTCTAAAATAAAGAAAGTGCCCGTGGTATATTTAACCGCCTATTCAGATAACCATGTTATAACACTGGCAGAAAAAACCATGCCTTTTGCATATATTTTGAAGCCATATAATAATAATCAACTCAAGGTTACTATTAATTTGGCGATACTAAACTTTAAAAAAGATTTTAAGCCTATTGAAGAAAGTTCGGAAAATACAGAAAAACTAAATCTTTTAACGAATAGAGAAAAAGAAATACTTATTGTTCTATCTACAGGAAAAATTACTAGAGAAATTGGAGCACTTCTTGGTATTTCAGATAATACAGTGGAACAACACAAAAAAAATATCAAGAAAAAACTTGATTTAAAAACAATAGGGGACTTGGTAAACTTTACAATGTCAACTAGATTATATGAGTTATGATTAAAAGGTTCCAGATAAATAAACTTCACAACCTGGATTAGAAATCTTAACTCTATAAACGAATTAACAAAAAAAATAAAGTGCCAACTTAAAATAAGCTAACACTTTATTTAATATAATTCTCCCTAAGAACTAATTAATAGCACTATAAATTTATAGAATAATTAAATAACACGCAATACTCAATTTGAGTATTTTGAATTTTCAAACAAGATTTTTATTCATTTTAAGCATCCCTATAAGCTCACCTGTTGAGGATATATTTAATTTTTTGAGTATGTTTCTCCTATGGGTATCGACCGTATTCGAACTAATACTTAGCCGTTCAGCTATTTCCTTACTAGAATAATTTAAAACTAGTAGTCTTACAACATCGCGTTCCCTATTACTAATTCCATCTGAAAGTAATTTTTGAGAAAAATTATTAAAATAAACGGTTTCATATTCATTTCTATCATTTAATACCTTTGCTGATGCGCATATTTGCATTTTAATATTAGGAGATAAAACGGTATAATGCGCTAAACCTATAATTGGCTTATTTGCGTTATCAAATTCAAGTGGTGTTGTATTCTGTACTATATTTACATAGTCACCTTGTCCATTCTTTAAACGGTAATTCCAAGTATAATTCATCTTGCTCCTGTCTGCAACAGCTACTTCTTTTAGTGTAAAGTTCATGAGTTCGTCTAAAGCTTTTAACCACACGTCTAAATCGTCTGGATGCATTTTACTCCATAAGTAGCGCATACCTTTAGCCTTTAGATCTTCTCTATCCATACCTAAACAAGCATTCAAATTTTTACTTATGTATTCAAATGATAAATCTTGGGTATTGGTAATACAGAAAAATGTAGAATTATAGGGTAAGTAAACATCTAATTCTATTATTTTATCAATGTGCTCTTTTAATAAAGGATTATCGTGCGATTTAAATATTTCTTTGTAGGTATCTTTGATGCTTCCACGATTCATAGACAAAAGGTTTCCTTAAAAATAGAAAAAAAACTTCAAATGACTCTTATTGATTTGATGGTATAAAAAAACCCCAAGACAAATCTTGGGATTTTTATGGGCGCATAGGGATTCAGTTTATCCCGAATTAACTTCGGGAAACCCCACACCCTCCTGATGAAAATCGGGATGCTCTATTTCACGACTGGATTACTTCGTAACTAGGCTTTCAATCATCTTTCTGCTTTTCCATTTCTTTATTTAAAATTCTCTTTTTATACATTCACTTTTAGAACTATACGTTTCAGTGTACTTCAAAACCCAATCTTTAGCTTTCCCTGTAAATCCTTTTTGATTTTGCAAATGTTTTTCCAATCTACTATAAACATCTTCAGTAGAACCAACATAATATTTATTTAGAGATGCTGAATAAAGAATGTAAACGTAGTATTTCATCACCAAATCCTTTGGTATAAAAAAAATCCTAAAGCATATGCTTTAGGATTTGTCTGTGGGCGCAGAGGGATTCGAACCCCCGACCCCTTGGGTGTAAACCAAGTGCTCTGAACCAACTGAGCTATGCGCCCTCTAAATTGGATTGCAAATATAACCTAGTTTTTAATTCTGCAAAAACTTTTTCAATAAAACTTTAAATTATTTCAGCTACAACAAAAGTGCTACCTCCAACGTAAATAAAATCGTCTTTTCTAGCATTATTTAAAGCTGAATTATAAGCTTCATTTACAGACTTATACGCTCTACCTTTTAACTTGTAACTAGAAAATGTTTGTTGCAACTCTTCTGCATCTAAGCCTCTTGGAATATTGGGTTTACAAAAATAATAAGTTGCCTTTTTTGGAAGTAAATCTAAAATATAACGTAAATCCTTATCATTTACAACACCAAAAACAATGTGTAACGATTCAAAAGTTTCATTTGAAAGTTGTTGCATTACATAAATTAAGCCTTCTCTATTGTGTCCTGTATCGCAAACTACCTTAGGTCTTTCCTTTAAAATTTGCCAGCGTCCTAATAAACCTGTGTTTTTTACAACTTTTAGCAAACCTTGTTTTAAGTTTTTGTTAGATATTTTGAATCCTTTTCTCTGAAGCTGCTTTACCGTTTGAATTACCGTTTTTATGTTCTTAGATTGATAACTACCCATTAAATCTGATTTATACACTTCAGAAACCAACTGATCGGCAAAAAGGATTTCAGAATCACATGATTTAGCTAAGCTTTTAAAAACTGGAGCTGTTTCTTTTTGTGTTTCACCTATTACTACTGGAATATTTGGTTTAATAATACCGCCTTTCTCAAAAGCAATAGCTTCAAGTGTATCTCCCAAGAATTGTGTGTGGTCTAAGCCTATGTTTGTAATTATTGAAACTTCTGGGGTAACAATATTAGTAGAATCTAATCTCCCTCCTAAACCAACTTCTACAACAGCAATATCAACATTTTGCTTAGCGAAATAATCAAAAGCCATTCCAACTGTCATTTCAAAAAACGATAGTTTATTCGCTTCAAAAAAGCCTTTGTTTCGCTTTATAAAACCAATAACAAAATGCTTACTTACTTCTTGTCCATTAATTTTAATTCGTTCTCTAAAATCTTTTAAATGTGGAGATGTATAAAGTCCAACTTTATATCCTGCTTCTTGTAAAACTGATGCTAATATGTGGCTAGTAGACCCTTTTCCATTAGTTCCCGCAACATGCACTGACTTAAACTTATTTTCAGGGTTATTTAAATGTTCTGCAAGTTTTAACGTATTAGATAAATCTTTCTTAAAGGCTGTTTTACCCTGCCGTTGATACATTGGTAGTTGAGAAAACATCCAATTAAGTGTATCTTGATATGTCATTTATTATTGACTTAATTTGAAGTTAACACTAACAAACCCTATTTGACGTGTTGGAGCTTTAGAATTCGAAGGCCATTTATGAGACATGGCTATTTTTTTGGCTGGCTCTAATAAACATTGTGCTGTATTTGTAGTTCCTCTTTGACCAGGTTCTGCCGAAATAACATTTCCACTTTGATTTACAATAATCTTTACAATGACCATTCCTGATTCATTACAGTCTTGTTTTAGTCTCTTAAAAGACGCTTTACCTCTTCCATTTAAACCATAACCAACGCCACCACTACCTGCACCTTGACCTCCAAAATAACTTGCCGCATAAGGGTTACCATCTAATTGCCCTTTATCTCCATATTTATTGTCATTCCCTTCATTTCCGGTTTCAGAACCTTCAGATTTGCTTACTCCACCAATTAAAGCATCCAGCTTTTTCTTTTTTTCTTCTTGTTCACGTTTTTCTTTAGCTATTCTATCGGCTTCAGCCTTTGCTTTCGCATCTGCCATAGCTTTGGCTTTTGCTTCGGCTTGTTTTTGCTTTTTTATAGCTATAGATTCTGCATCTTCTTGCGTTAACACATCTTCTTTATTTTCTGAAGCGTTTGTAGGTTCTGATTTTGAAACATCTGGTTGTGGCGGTTCTTCAATTTTACGAGGTTCAGACTTCACAGGTTTTAAGGGTTGAACTTTTCCTTTACCAAAATCTGAATTACCAAAGTTTACGGCAACACCATACTCCTCTGGAGGATCCATATATTTTGTACCAACCACAAACAACAACAATAACAATATAACAGCTATTAAAGCTGTTAATCTCGCAGAATTCTTTTCGTGCCTAGTTTTGAAATACTTCATAATCTTGTTAAGGCTTTACCGCTAAAATGACCTTGAATTTATTCCTATTTGCTATATCCATAACCTTTACAACATTTTCAACAGGCACAGACTTTTCTGCTCTTAAAACTATTGTTGGTTTTTCTTGAGAAGACAATACCGCCAATAGTTCGTTTTCTAAAACACTTTCACCAACTCGTTTTTGGTCTATGTAATAGGTCAAATCTTTTTTGATACTAACTGCTACGGATTTTTTGTTTTCAGTTTTCCCGCTCGCTTTTGGTAATAAAATATCAATAGCATTAGTGGTAACCAAAGTAGAAGCAATCATAAAAAAGATAAGAAGCAGAAACACAATGTCCGTCATAGACGACATATTGAATTCTGGTGTAACCTTGTTTCTTCCTCTAAAGTTCATACTAAGCAGGTTCGTTTAAATGATCTAAAAACTCTAATGAATTCGCTTCCATTTGATATACTACTTTGTCAGTTTTAACTACTAAGTGATTGTATGCTATATAAGCCACAATACCAACAATTAAACCTGCAACAGTAGTTGTCATTGCAGTATATAAACCACTTGCTAAAACATCCATTTGAATAGTACCTCCTGCATTAGCTAACTCAAATATTGCTAATATCATTCCAATTACCGTACCAAGGAATCCTATCATCGGGGCAGCACCAGAAATTGTTGCCAGAACACTAACATTTTTCTCTAATCCATAAATCTCTAACCGTCCTGCATTTTCAATAGCAGTATTAATATCTGCGAGTGGCTTTCCTATTCTGGAAATCCCTTTACCAATTAATCTAGATACGGGCGTATTAACTTGAGCACATAATATTTGAGCAGAATCAATTTTACCATTACTAACATGGTCTTTTATTTGATTCATGAAATTTGCGTCAACTTTTGAAGCGGCTTTTATAGCAAAAATGCGTTCAAAATAAATATAAATAGCGCCAACAAGTAGTAAAAATAGAACAGCAATTATAACTTGTCCTGCAACACCACCGCTGCTAATTAATTCTATAATTGAAAGTGTTTTTTCAACTGACTCGGTATCAGTTAACACCTCTGTTCCTTCTTGAGTATTTTGTAATAATGTACTTAGCATATAATATTAATTTATTGCAACTTTATAACGCTTATTTTTATATTAAAGTATAGTTGGCACTTTTTACTAATTCTTCCGCGAAAACGAAAAATTATTTATTTTTAATTCTTTAGTCTAAAACCAAGTTCTGGTAAACATGAAAGCTACTGCACCTACTAAGAAACCAACCGCAGCCAACCAAGCAATTTTCTTTAAGTACCAGAAAAAATCTATTTTCTCCATTCCCATAGCAACAACCCCAGCAGCGGACCCAATGATTAACATACTGCCCCCTGTTCCAGCAGAATAGGCAATAAAGTGCCATAATTCACTATCTATTGGATCATGAAACATTCCTAAACTAGCCGCTACTAATGGTACATTATCAATAACTGCAGAACCTACCCCAAGTAATAATACCACTAAATCTGAAACACCTTCATGATTTCCTTGATGCAACTCAGTTCCTAGCATTGGCACAGAATCTTGAAGTGAACCCGCAAAATTAAATAAGATCCCTAAAGATTCTAAAGCAGCCACAGCCATTAAAATACCTAAGAAAAACAAAATACTTGGCAATTCTATTTTAGATAACGAATAGTGCACTGGACTATGGTGTGCATGTGCATCGCTTTCTGCCGAATCAACCTCCGTCATGCTAAACTTAGAACTACTATAAATTTCAGCAAAAATAGCAACAACACCTAAAGACAGCATCATACCAACATAAGGTGGTAAATGTGTTACCACTTTAAATATCGGAACAAAGATTATAGCACCTAAGCCTAAGTAAAGCATAGTTCCACTAAATTTGGATTTCTTTTTCTCTTGAACCTGTTCAACTTCTAAATCTCCTCTAAATGCTGGTAAATATGATGCAATAAGTGTTGGCACTGCCATACATAAAAATGATGGTAACAGTAAATACCCAATTAAATGCCCGGTAGTTACTTTTTTACCAATCCAAAGCATAGTTGTGGTCACATCTCCAATTGGAGACCAAGCACCACCAGCGTTAGCCGCAATTATAATTAATCCTGCATACCAAATACGTACATTTCTATCTTTTACTATTTTTTGTAGTATAGAAATTAAAACAATGGTAGCTGTAAGGTTATCAATGATTGCAGATAGGATAAAAGCTAATAAGGCAAAAATCCATAATATTTTGCTTTTTTTCTTAGTTTTTATAAAGTCCTTAATAGTTGAAAAACCATCAAAATAATCAATGATTTCAACAATAGTCATAGCTCCTAAAAGGAAAACTAAAATTTCAGACGTTTTACCTAAATGATGTAATAAGGTCTCTTCCATTAAATGCATTTTCTCTTCGGAAGCCAAACTCCCAAAACCTTCCATTAATGTATGATTTGCAGAATCAAACCATTGTGAAAAACCCTCTATACCTAAAGCAATTAATGCCCAACATATAGCCATCATGACTAGTGCAGGAATAAGTTTGTCAATTTTTATACTATGTTCTAAAGTAATGGCTAAATAGCCCATAACAAACACTAAGATAATTGCTGCCTCCATAAATTTTTGGTTAAATAAATTGTTTTAATGCAATTTCGAATGCGGTAGCACTAATTTCCGTTTTTGATTTATTTTTATTGTAAACTTTTTCTATAGCTTCTCTAATTCTATTTGATGTATCATTAAAAATGGCCTCATCTGTCATTTGCACTTTGCGCTCCATAAAATATGCAAAAACTCTTGCCATACCGCAGTTAGAAATAAAATCTGGAATTAAACTAACTTTATAATCTGTGTGTTCCATGATTGGCCCAAAGAAAATTTCTTTATCTGCAAATGGGACATTTGCACCACAAGATATAACCTCTAATCCACTATCAATCATTTCATCTATTTGATGAATAGTGATAAGACGCGATGCTGCACAAGGGGCAAAAATCTCGGTATTCAATGCCCATATCTTTTTATTTATTTCTTCAAAAGGAATTAAATTATCAGCAACCAACGTATTTCCTGTTTTAGCAAGAAACAATTCTGTTATCTCATCAAAACTAAAGCCTTCTTCATTAATTAACCCGCCCGCTATATCTATAATTCCAACCACTTTAGCTCCCATTTGAGATAAATAAAACGCCGCAGCGGCTCCTACATTTCCAAAACCTTGAACAACAGCCTTTTTCCCTTCTACCGAACCACCATAAATATTATAATATTGTTTTACAGCTTCGGCAACACCAAAACCAGTAATCATATCAGCTACAGTATATTTTTTATAAACACTGGGCGAATACTCTGGATTTTCAATAACTTTAATAACGCCTTGTCTCAACTGCCCTATCCTATTTATTTTATCGGCTTCCGTTGGCTTAAAATGGCCGTTAAAAACACCTTCTTGCGGATGCCATACGCCACTTTGCTCAGTAATAGGAATCACTTCATGAATTTCATCTACATTCATATCACCACCAGTGCCATAGTAGCTTTTCAACAAAGGCGAAACAGCAGCATACCAACGTTCTAAAACCCCTCTTTTCCTTGGGTCTTTTGGATCAAAATTAATTCCAGATTTAGCACCACCAATAGCTGGACCAGAAACCGTAAATTTGATTTCCATGGTTTTTGCTAAAGATAAAACCTCATTCATATCAAGCCCTTTCCGCATTCTTGTTCCGCCACCTGCAGCCCCACCACGAAGGGAGTTTATCACAACCCAACCTTCAGCTTCTGTTTCAGAATCCTTCCAGTTAAAGACTATTTCAGGTGTTTTGTTTTCGTATATTTTTAATAATTCTTTCATTTTTATTTTTAGATTGATTCATATTTAGCTAACATTCATAGTTTATCCGAAGGTAAATAGTAGCGTAGCTATAACTGAGTCATAAGAAAAAATATTAAATTATTAGTGAAACAAATATAAAAAACTAAACCCCTTTAAGATTAATTTTTTGCGATTTTTAGGGAAGAAATATTTTACCAGAGCTATGATCTTTAATAGCGCCAGTAACACTTTTTAAGCAATTGACCTCATTTCTAAGTTTTTGCAAACCTAAAAACCCAAAAATAAGCGCTTCTTTAAACTCAATAACCTTCTTTTTAGGAACTATTAGTTTCTGAATAGAATGTACTTTTATTCTATCTATCAAGTACACGTTATAAACACCACCTCCTGTGATTAGAACAGTACTCGTATTTTTTTTATTTATTTCTGAAGCTATTTGAATGGCAATATGCTCAACAAACGTTTTAAGAATATCCTGTATTTCTAACTCAAGAGTATCAATCAGCGGAAAAATATTAGTATTTACCCACTCCAACCCTAAAGATTTAGGATATGTTGCTTTATAGAAATCTAAAGCATTTAATTGATTTAGTAAGTCTACACTTATATTTCCTTTTGAAGCTATTTTCCCTTCATCATCATAATTCAATCCAAGTTTCCCTACATAATGATTCAAAACAATATTAACAGGACAAATATCATAAGCAATTCTAGTGCCTTTAAAATTCATTGAAATATTAGCAAATCCACCCAGATTCAAGCAAAAATCAAATTCAGAAAACAACAATTCATCTCCAATTGGAACTAATGGCGCTCCTTGACCTCCAAGTTCAACATCTTGCACTCTAAAATCACAAACCACTGTTTCGTTTAATAGTTGGGCTAACACAGGTTTATTTCCAATTTGGTATGTTAATTTATTTTCTGGTTGATGCAATGCCGTATGCCCATGAGAACAAATAGCATCAATATTTTTTATCTGGTATTTGGTTATAAAATTCTTAATTACATTGGCAAGGTATTCCGTATAATTAGTATCGATTTCTTTTAATTCTTCAATAGATTTATTTACCAATTCTTTAAGTGTATCATACCAATAAGAATGATATTCCACAGTTTGAGCATGTACGATTTCGAAACTCCATGTCTCATGCAAACAAAACTTAGCGTATACCAAGTCTATACCGTCTAAGGAAGTCCCAGACATCACGCCAATAATATTATATTCATGTTTAATAATAGAAAGTAAAAGTAATCATCTTGATTAAATATATTCTAGAATGAATGAGTGAAATCAAATCATTATTTTTAAGAATTCACTATTAAAAGCTATATTTGTAAACATTATTTATCAAAACAACATTTTAATTACGAATTATGAATTTTAGCCTTTCAGAAGAACATATTATGATTCGCGATGCGGCTCGCGATTTTGCCAAAACAGAACTACTTCCTGGTGTTATTGAACGCGATAACAAACAGGAATTTCCACAAGAGCTTGTTAAAAAAATGGGGGATTTAGGTTTCATGGGCATTATGGTTGATCCTAAATACGGCGGAAGCGGTATGGATGCGATTTCGTATGTTCTCATTATGGAAGAATTGTCAAAAATTGATGCTTCGGCTTCAGTCATTGTTTCCGTAAACAATTCGCTAGTATGTTATGGCTTGGAAACTTATGGATCTGAAGAACAAAAACAAAAATATTTAACAAAATTGGCAACAGGTGAATTTGTTGGGGCATTTTGTCTAAGCGAACCAGAAGCTGGAAGTGATGCAACATCTCAAAGAACCACAGCCATTGATAAAGGTGACCATTATGTTATTAACGGCACAAAAAACTGGATTACAAATGGCGGACGATCTGATGTTTATATTGTGATTGCTCAAACAGATAGAGATAAAGGTTCACACGGTATTAATGCATTTATAGTCGAAAAAGGCATGAACGGTTTTGATATAGGACCAAAAGAAGATAAACTTGGTATTCGTGGAAGCGATACCCACACACTACAATTTAACGATGTAAAAGTACCTAAAGAAAACAGGATTGGAGTTAATGGTTCTGGATTTCGTTTTGCAATGAAAACACTTTCAGGGGGACGTATAGGTATTGCGGCTCAAGCATTAGGTATTGCTTCTGGCGCTTTTGAATTAGCCTTAAAATACTCTAAAGAGCGTAAAGCTTTTGGAACCGAAATTTGTAACCATCAAGCTATTGCTTTTAAATTGGCAGATATGGCCACAGATATTGAAGCAGCAAGACATTTAGTTATGAAAGCAGCATGGGAGAAAGATCAAGGTGAAAATTATGATTACTCCAGCGCCATGGCAAAACTTTACGCCTCTAAAGTAGCCATGGAACATACTGTGGAAGCTGTTCAAATACATGGTGGTAATGGTTTCGTAAAAGAATATCATGTTGAACGTTTAATGCGTGACGCAAAAATCACTCAGATTTATGAAGGCACATCTGAGATTCAAAAAATAGTCATTTCAAGAAGTCTTATTAAAAAATAAATTTTTATTTTATTTGTTCAAAGCGTTTAACCAACTTTCCAACAGTAAGCCCTTGAACTAAAATAGAAAACACAACTACGACATAAGTAATTACTAAAAATAAATCTCGTTGCATGGCCTCGGTTAATCCCAGGGCTAATGCAATGGAAATACCACCTCGCAAACCACCCCAAGTCATTATTAAATTGGTTTTTGGCACAAAATCTAGTTTCTTTTTAAAAAGACTAATTGGCAAAAGCAGGGATAAATAGCGGCATAACAATACAACTGGAACAGCTATTAGCCCTGCTAAAATATATTCCGTTTTAAAAGTAAGCACCAATATTTCCATACCGATTAAAACAAATAGAATCGTGTTTAATAGAATATCGATGAGTTCCCAGAATTTATCAACATAACTTTCTGTAATTTCACTCATTGCAGTTCCTCTAACGGTATCGTTACCAACAACTAAACCTGCTGTTACCATAGCTAAAGGAGCAGATAAATGCCATTTATGCGCAATAACCGTTCCTCCCATAACAGCAGCCAATGTTATAATAACTTCAATATCATAATCATTTATAGATTTCATTAATCGGTAAGTAACCCATCCTAAAACACCACCCAACAAAATACCTCCAAAAACTTCTTTTCCAAATAGTTTAAAGACATCAAAAGCTTCTATTTCTCCAGTTCCTAGTAATGCCACTTGAAAAATAGTTAAAAATATAACAACACCAACGCCATCATTAAATAATGACTCTCCAACAATT
>Ga0115570_10001736_pt1 | contig 17285 bp, 16 predicted proteins | sample COGITO_mtgs_1205_3_FD_87294 | JGI IMG/M metagenome (GOLD analysis project Ga0115570, IMG submission 87294) | Pelagic marine microbial communities from North Sea - COGITO_mtgs_120524 | ecosystem: Environmental > Aquatic > Marine > Epipelagic | place: Germany:Helgoland, sampling site Kabeltonne... | reverse complement strand
TGATTCCATTAAACCAATCACCGTATCACCAACTACTCTATCTCCAGCAGCTTTATTTGGTTTTGTGTATTTTTTATTTACTATTGCGATTGGTAATTTATCAAGTCTGTATATCGGTATCATCGATGTAGAAAAAGAATACTTAATTTTTTGTTTCTTCAATTGATTACCTATATCCATAAAAGATTTAGCACCCTTTACGAGGTCAGCAAGTTTATCCAAAATCAAATCATGTTTACCTTCTGAGATATTAATTGATTCGTTTACCGATTCATCTACTTTGTATTTGTAGATTACATCACTTCTATCTCTTAATGTAGTTTTACTATTTTGTAAATCGTAGTTAGGATTTGCAGAAGTTGCTTTAGCAAACTTACCATTCTTTAAGTAGAATGTACCGATACGAGAATTGTTATCATCAGTTACATAGAATACTGCGTTTTTCTTTTTCTTAGATAATCCAACAATATCGGTAAGGTTTTTAGCTTTAATGAACTCACCATAACCTTCGGTTACTGATTCTTTGTTTATCTTCTTAGCTGCCTTTACTGCATCTTTATGTGCTTGTGAGTTACCATGAGCAGGTTTTTCACCTCTTGCTTTTTTAGCTCTAATGTTAGCCCATAATCCATCACCTTCATTAAGTTCTGAGATAGCCTGTTCTCTCATTATCTCTCTTACGATTTTTCTAAGTTGTTCTTTCATCTTTGGTAATCCTTTATGTTTTGTTTTTGCGTAATCTTCAATCTCTTTTTCACTCATTCTATCAGCGATTGCTTTAATTTCATCCGAAACTTCCGAAGAAGGAACTTCTCCTCTTTTGAATGCTAATGCTAATCCAAATAGTTTTTGTTGTTGTTGAGATTGTGCAGGCATATTATTATTATTATTTTAGAGTAAATCTCCCAATTTTAATTTAGCTTCATTGTTCTTCATAGAAGTTTCAAATGAAGTTTGAATTTTATCTGCTAAAACACCAGCACCATCTTTTCTCATTTTTGCTAAAAGTGCTGCAAGAGTTTTTTCACCATCCCATCCAGATTGAGAGTTGATATCCGATATAGCATCTCCTGCATCATCCATTGGTATTGTGATTGAATCAAAATTCTTATTGTAGATAGAATTGTTCATATCCCATTCTTCTCTCTCAGTTGTTCCTATTTCAGGAGCTTTTGAATAATCAGGTCTTTTAGCCAACTCAGGTTTACCTTGTAAATCAGCGAAGATTTGTCTATTAGCACCATGGAAGTTTGCATCTTCCAATGCATCATGTACTAATGATAACATTTTTCTTTCGTACTCTTTTTTATTACCAGGGTTATTTAATTTTAATTTAGTAGAAAGTTTTTTAACTGATTTCATTAGATTTTTATCAACCGGCATTTTCATTTTGCCCATTGACCATGGGTATCCGTCTCCATCTGATGGTAATCCACCTTTTGATTCCGGCTCATCTTGCGTTGGTTCTGATTTTGGTTCCTCTTTAGCTTCTCCACCTTTTAACTTTTGTGCTAATTCCTTAGCGTAAGCCATAGCATCTTCTTTGGTATCAAATGATTTACCATTTGTTTCATCCGATTCACCATCTTCCATATCTGGTAGATTATATCCACTTACATAAAATGGTTCATCACCACCATAAGCAGCACCAGTAGATATCATAATTGCGTTTTCATCCTTATCCATATAAGAGATTACACCCGGTATTGTACCAATATCTGCCCAATCATATCCAACTGTACCTAATTCTTTTTCAAACTCAGCTTCTACTTCTTTTGGGAGTTCGATATTATCCTCATCAGAATCATCTATTTGATAATCATCATCATCATCGGTATCGGCATCAGGTGCATCATAACCGACATCTTTAGAGAACATATTAGGTTTCTCTTTCTCACCGGCAGAATCACCTCCCTTCTCTGCCTCTTCTGTTTCATCGTGAGTACCAGCCTTAACTGCTGCATCTCTTGAATCTTTTGATTTGAATACCGATACTTTACCAGTAGCTTTGCTTATAGCTGTAAATGATTCAGCTTCCTTTAATAAATCTTTTAACTTTATCATAGTAGTAATATTATTTTCCTAATCGTTTGTTAGCTTCATCAATATCCAAATCAGCCATCTCATAATATCTATTTAGGATATTTCCCATATCCTCATATAGAGCATGTAACCTCTCATCCATTTGTCTAGCTTCAGTTGAAATCTTATCAAATGATTTATCTAATTTTTCCAACTCACTCATATTTCTTTTGATGGTTACTTTATCAAACCAATCATCCGATTCTGAAAGTGTTAGTGTTTTTGCTGCTTCTACGATACCACCCAAAGTTTCTGCTATCTCAACGATATCAGATTTTCTTTGCATTTGTTCGTTAAAACTTTTATATGTAGAAATTATCTCTAAGAAGTGTTTCTTTACTTCATTAGATAATGGTTTATTAGCTTCTAATGATTCAGATAAGCTAAATTTACCATTAACAATCTTTACATCGTTTATGTTTGTTTTACGGATATCATTGTATCCTTTACTTACGTTCGTACCTTGCTTAGAATCGACTTTAAATTCGATTTTATTTTCGGTAACGTATTTGTATATGTCAAATCCTTTTTTCATTATGATAATTCCGTTATAATTTCTCTCATTAAACTTTCTGCTTTACAAAAATCTCCACAAACATCAGTACCAATTTGCTTTACTACTGATTCGTTCATTGGAGTCATAAATGCACCATGTGTAGATGGGTTAGATACAAAATCCCAACCGATTAATTCAAAATCTTCACCTACTTCTACTTTACCTTCACCAATGTTAGATACTGAACCCATACCTCTTGATGAGATACCTAATAAGATTCCAGCTCTTAATAACTCTTTTAAGATGTTACCAGATGGGGTTGGTAGAATTTCAACCGTACCAACTACATCATTACCTTCCCAATGAACTTCTCTCACATTATGTGATACGTTCTTTAGGTTGATTACAGAAGAATCAGGATGGTCTAATTCACCCAATGCTCTTCTTTCTTTGATTAGTTGTTGGTATTTAGTTACTTCTCTTTCTAATATGTTCTTTGGATATACTCTACCATTTTGGTTTTCAGCACCAGAACGTTGAAGAACTCCTTTAACTAAAGTTCTACCAGAAGTATCTTCATTAACACTTCCTTTGAATAAATTAGTTTCTATTATTAAATTTTTCATTACGTTCTCTATTATTTATATTGTTGTATAAGTGTATCGAACTCTGATTTTACACTATCAGTTAATACATTAGTAATTCCCTCACTAACCAATACACCAACTACATCTTTAGTAGTTTTTTTATTAGTTAATACACCTTCAATAATTGCTATATCGATAAAAGTAGCTACCTCAAATGCTAACTCCTCAGATAGTGTACTCACTAACTCAGAAACAGCGCTTAATGAAGTAGAACATCCACCACAACCACAATTACAACCTTTAGATTCTTTTACTTTATATTTCTTACCATCAACTTCAAACTCATCTTCACCATCTTCTTTAGCTTTGGTTACAGCAGCACCGAAAGCGTTACCTTCGTTCTTTTCACCTTTAGCATCCCAAGCAGCATCAATTTTATTAAAGAAAGATTTCTTTTCCTCATCACTCATTGATGGGATAGATTTACCGGCTTTTTCTAATGCTTTTTTGAAAAATGCTTTATAACCGGAATCCTCACTCATCAGTTCTTTAATAGTTTCTTTTATTTGTTCTTTAGTAATATTCATAGTTATTGTTCCCTATTAGAAATTTTGTATTGAGGTTGCGATACTATTTAATCTTTCTCTGATTTTACTTAAATTTTTCTGAGTACGTTTCCAATATTGGTCAGATTCCAATCCTCCCTCTTTTTTTATTTTCCCATACCAACCTACGAATTTTTCTATTTCGGAAAGTTGTTTATTGACACTTGAAATTCCTCTACCAATTTTTGCTTTTGGTGAGGATTCATCTTTTCTTAATTCATGCCAGCGATTTTCATCCACTCTTTTATATCCAGTGGATTTGTTGATTCTATCAACTACCGAATCATCAGTTTCTTCATCTTCATCGGTACCATCGGTACTTTTAAATGCGTTTGGTGTATTATACCCAGCTACATCACCAGAAGTAGTTGCTTCTTCAATATCCAACTCATCGTTTTCAATTTCAGCAATTAGTTCTTCAATATATTTCTTTAAATTATTTTCCATTAACCTTACTCTTCAACTCTTTAATTAATTCGTATGAAATCATTAATGATGAAACGTGGTTATCGGAAACTACTTTACCAATTTTAGTTTTAGATAAAACTGATACAGTTTCAGCTAATTTAATTTTGGTTACTTTATCGTTTATAGATTTACCCAACGATTTCATCTCAGAAATGATTTTAGGAATTTCTTTTTCAATGAACGATTTAAATCCAGTTGTGTTGGATAGGTTATTGATATATTCCTTTAATAAATTTTTCTGATTATCATCTAGGTTGGAATACTTTTCATTAAAAGTCTCTACCAATATTTTATAAGTAAGTAAACGTAAATCTTTATCTTGCTTTTTATAAGCTTCAACTACTCTATCAGATTCTTTAGATTCAACTAAGGTAGATGGTTTAGATGTAATGTTTTCAATTAGGGTAATTTTGGAATTAAATACATCCTTTACATCATAGTTATCGTAGTTCTTAGATTCAAATACTTTATATATTGAAGCTAAAACTTTATAATTTGATATAGGTGAAGATAAGAACTCATCCATATTGAATGATTCGTTAATCTTTTTAATAAGATTATATTTTTCTCTTTGTAACTTCCTTTGGTCAATTCTACTATGAGCTTCATTAATAGTATCTATAAACTTTTCAGCTCTAGATTCTGAGTTATATTTTTCTTTCAATAATAAGTCGTATAATCTTAACTCTTTGTTAAGCTCGGTTTTAGCCGAAAAGAACTCACTTACTATAGTCTTAGCAGATTCAGTCGTATCACCATTAAGAACTTCTAAAGTGATTTGCCTCACTAAAAGCTCAAAAAGAATACCAGTATTCTTAAATTTTGAATGTTTTACTCTCTTCATTACGTTTTTTTACCCTATAATAATATATTCCTATACGAAAGTTTATCGTATATAAATATAAGTTTTATTTTATTTATTAAAATTTTCTTCATCTAATAAATTCCCATCACTTAAAAAATCTGTTTTTTCGGTGATTACCTTCTTTTTAGATGATATACCATTAACATATTCCTTTGCGAATTTACTAGCTTTTCTACTAACCTTACCCTCAGTTTTCTTTAGTGCTTTTTGGTTTTCCTTAGCTCCTAACGGGTCTCTTCCATATGGGTGTTTATCCTTACCATAAGTGTTTCCTTCTTTTGGTCTACCACCCTTATCCTTTAATTCAGTTTTTAATTCTTCCAAATCATTCTCAATATCAGTTGGTTCTGATTCCATTGCTGGGTCACTACCCTCATCTTCGATTGAACGATATCTGAACCTATCTTTCAAATCGTTAATCATATTAACTTTTTGATTATCTATCTCGTCCTTACTCATATTAAAGATGTTCTCATATGCCCATTCTTTTGAAATCATATTCAATTGTTGGATATCAGATACTAATCTTACTTTCTCACTCCACAAATTTACTTTTTCTTGTTCGTAAATTGTAGATGGATTAACCAAATTAAGTTCGAAATCAACCATTTCAGGTCCTTCTAAACCTTGAGCAGATAAATGTACTACTGCCAATTTAGTGAGTTCCGATACTAATGTTCTTTGTATTCTTTCAATTGTTCTTGCGAATCTTACATCTTCTGCAGCAAGAGTTGCTTTACCATTTACGTTCTCATCATATCCCAAATATGCTTTTGGAATTTTAAGAGCTGCAAACAGTTTGTTCTTTAAGTAATCAATATCTTCAATAGCTGTATATTGTAATCCACCTAATGTATCTATTTCAGTTCCACTATCTCCACCCCTAACAGGTAAGAAGAAATCTTCAGTTAAGTTTTGGATGTTATACTTTAAGTTATAATCACCAGTGTTCTTATCCATAAATGGAACTTTCTTCATTTTGTTGATAATCTTTTGCATGTAGTTATCAACTTCAGTTGGTGGAATGTTACCAATATCAATTTTGAAAACTCTCTTATCCGGAGCTCTCATAATTCTATGGATTAACATTGCATCTTCCATCAAAGATACTTGCTTCCAAATTCTTCTACCATTTTCAATCATTGCCTTACCATAAGGTAGGAAGTTTGTATCTGATAATAATCTGAAATGTACTATCTCATAGTTTTCGTATTCACCTTTACCAATTGGGTCGTGATTTACTTTAAACTTTACATAGTTTGGGTTGATTGGGTCAGTATTCTCCATTCTTTCAGTTTCATAAACTGGGAGTGGTTGTACATTAATAATACCTTTACCTGGTGCAATTTCCATTGCTAAAAAGAAATCACCATACTTAACCATATTACGAGTCCATGCCCATAGGTTAAATTCTAAATTAAGAATATCATAGAAAAGGTTTTCTAATAATTCTTTTACTTTTTCATTTTGAGTTTTAATCTGAATAACATCACCAAATTCATTTTTCAATGTAGATTCATCAGCGTAGATATCTAATGCCGATGATATAATTGGGTCATTGTCCATAGCATCATAATCTCTAAATAGTTCTCTACGAACTTGATGATATGCCATTGATTGAGCTGCCATTTGGTCTCCATAAAAAGACCGTTGTAGTTTGGTGTACCTATCTCTTAAATTCATTAAGTTGGTGCTACCCTGCTGTCTATCATCAGTATCCTTAACAGTTCGTTTCCCATCCTTATCAACCACTACGATTGCTTGAGATGAGAATAACCTACCTAACTTTTGAAAAAACGAACTATTTCCTTGTTCTGCCATTATACTTTTGTTTATTTAATAATTTTACTAATATACGAAAAATTATTAATATATCCTAATATTTTTACCATGCTTTACAACTCCAATATCTTGCTCCAGTTCTTGGACCCGGACTATCACAATTGTGTCTAGCTCTAAAAGACTTTTTTCTCTCTGGATTATCTTTCTTTATACGAGCACCCTTTTGTCCAAAATTAACCTTTACAACATTTCCCTTTGGATTTTTAACATATACCTTAAACTTTTTTACATCACCAGTCATTGGTTTGTTAAGTTTAACATCTCTACCTTGATATTCAGCCTCATTCACATCAGGCTTATATTCTTTTATGAATTCTAAAAATTCTTTTAAATCATCATAGTTTTCTACATCGTATTCAAAGATATCACCTTCGAATTGTTTCGTAAAATCCTCATAAAGTTGTTTTGTTGTACTATCCATAATAAATCTTATACTATATAAATATAACAAATTTGATTTATAACCAATTTGTTAAGTCCTCATGAGTACCATCACCGACATCCATTTTCCAAGGATTTTCGTTGGAATCACTACTACCATATATACCAGTATAAGTATAAGATGAAATACTGTTAATTGCCTGTTTGGTTAAATCAATACCTTCTTGTCTTAATCGTAAAGCAGTATCTCTTACCCATAAACCAATTGCTAATGCCATTACTAAATCATCATTATAACCTCTCATTGCTTCCGCTCTACCATTATTCCATATAAATGTAAACATCTCATCGATAGTTCTTACTGAACGAATTGTTATTGATTTATCTCTAATGTACTCTTCCAACTTTGAGATGATTAGAGGGCGTGTTCTGGATGTTGTTGAGAACCCTGCAACTTGATTCTTATCCTGCGAACGATATTTGTTAGAAAACTGATTCTCAGTATCCACATACTTTATATCTTTGTTTGTATAATATAAATTAGAATAACCTCTATCAATTACTTGTTGTATTGCTGCCCAACCAATGTTTGCGTTTTCAATTACCAACAATGCGTTATTATATTCGGTTGATAATGAAACTAAGAAGTTTCCAAAATCTTTTGTATCTAACTTACCTTTATATTCAGCTACTTGAAGTGATTCAACAACATCAATTACGTGAGCAGTTGAGAAATCCGAAGAATCTCCCCTAGCAACATCGGCTACAACTATATATGATTTAGTATAATCTGGATATTCCCACTTCCAAAGGTTTCCATCAAATCCACCCTTTTCAACAGGCTCTTGAACGTATGTATCTTTGTAGAATTGTAAAAGTTGTGGGTCTATAACCGAATCCCCAGATGATACGAAATCACAATCACATTCTTGTGCTGCTCCCTTTGGTCCCAATAATCGTTCTTGTTCATCTCTCCAATCTTGGTCTCTTTCTGGGTGAACTGTCCAATGTAATCTAATTGTATTGAAATCATTTCTACCCTCTTCAGCACCTACCCAAGTTTTGTGATACCAATTACCCACCCCATTTGGAGTAGATAATACAATTGCGTTACCACCCGTTGATAATGTAGATTGCGCAGATACCCATATCTCTTCAATCTTATCAATAAATGCTGCCTCATCAAATACCAATAGGGATAGTGCTTCAGAACGACCAGCATCACCAGCAGCAGAAGTTGCTTTAGCTTGTGAACCATTTGCATATCGTAATGAAAGTTTGTTATCTTCAACAGTTTCCAACTTTAACCAAGAAGGAAGATATTGATTCATTACTCTAATCTTAGTAATAAGGTTTTTAGCTACCTCTTGCTTAGTTGCAATAACCAATACATTGAAGTCTTGATTGAACAACATTTTCCAAAGTGAAAACCCTGCGGTTAGAGTTGAGATACCAGTTTGTCTGGATTTCAGAATAATATTATAACGATGGTCTTTAAAATCAACCAACGTATCTTCTTGAAAAGGATATAAGTGAAATGGTATTTTACCCCTAACAGGGTGTTGTATCATACAATACTTTTTCATAAAATAAATTGGGTCAGAAGCACACTTCTGATATTCCAATTTGATTATATCTTTTAATGATTGTTTAGCCATTAATTAATTATTTTTTACCAATTTTCCAATACATACCAGCACTAATAAATGGTGCTAATTGTGAGGTGTTAGAATTATTCTGAATACCTATACCTAATTGATATAAGTTATTCTTTTTACTTTTTAGAATTAACCCACCACCAATGTTGGTTATTACATCTTCTCTATTAAATCCACCATTTAATCCCCAATAGAATTCATTCTTTGGTAATTCCTTTACAATTGTTGTATTGTATATAGTAGGTATTTTGAATGTCCAATCTACATCCCTAGAGATGATTGAGTTTTGTGATATATTATCCGTTATAATTCCGAATCCTAAATTTGGTGATGGTTTGTTACCCAATGAATCAGTAACACCATTTGGAAATTCATATGAAAGATTTAAAGTATCTTTTATTTGATATGTAGCAAAGTATTTTTCTATAATAGCTAATGTATCTACATCTATTGGAATTTCAACCTCAACAGTCTTAACTTTAGTAATGTATTTTGGTATATAAGTTGGAACCTTTACTTCCTTAGTGATAACGATAGTATCAGTTTTCTGCTCTATTAGTTCGTAATCTTTACCATCTACTTTTATGGTTTCAATTTCAGCATCATCTCCACCACAATTTCTCAATAATAGTACTACACATAATACAACTATCGCTATAGTTTTAAAATCAAATTTCTTTAACCAATTCATAATTCTTATCCTTTAATTTCTCATACGCAATATTACGTTTCTCAATAACTTCGGTAAGTTCTTTTTTACCATTTTCTATATCGGATTCTATCTGAGCTTTTAAAGTCTGAACATCATCATTGGATTGCCATTGTTCTACCGAACCATCATCATTTACATATTCGTGTATATTTGAAACTTCACTAAGGGCTTGATTCCACTTTTCTAAAACATCAGTTCCATAAGCAGACATGTTTGAATATATTCTATACTCTTCATATGCTTCCCACAATCCATCTCTTTTTATAATAAGTTCTCTCTTTGCCAAACAACCAGCACAATAACCAGTTTTAGAAATTAACTTTTTATCCGATTTTGAGAACTTTCCACTAACATCACAATCATCAGCTTTACATTGATTCATATTTTCAATGTGCTTTCTTAACTCAGACATTACGTTTGACATTTTGGATGATTTTACTTTTCCGAAATCCTTTTGTTCCCAAACGTTACCTTCGGAATCACTCCATATATCACCAACCTTACGTTTTACTTCAGCTTCTTTGATATCAGAGAATCCTATTTGAGTATTTTTTTCATACTCACCAGTTCTTACCATATCTGCCAACTTTCTACGAGTTGGGTGCATGAATTTTCTATTGAATTTTTTATCCGCCATAACTATCTTATATATTCATATATATAAGTATTGGATTTTTTACTATTCGTAAAATAAACCAAGTATCTGATTAAGAGGTGCGAATGTTCCAGTCAATTTGAAAGTCTTTCCGTTGTATACAAATACAATACCTTCATTTGGAACAATCTTATCCTTTCCACCAATAGCGTTTAATCTTTGAAGTTCTAATTTGAGTTTTTGAATTTTTTTAACATCACCACTCTTTCTAACATCTTTGATTGTATTATCCAATCTTTTCTTCATATCCCTAACAGCCTTATCAGGGTTTGCTGCCAATACTGAACCCATAAAGGATAGAATATCTGCACCTACACCTAAGAATATATCTTCGAATGGTCTGATGTTATCTTTAGCAATCTTAGCATGGTCATTCTTATCAATTCCCTTTACCCATTCTAAAGTTTTCTCATCACTAAAATTCTTCTTATCCAATCGGAAACTCTTATCATAGAATGCCCATCTCTTAACTAATCCCATTAGAGTTCTATTATCTAATTTAGTTGGTGATTTTTTAGTTACAAAATCCATCCAAAAAGCTTGATGATAATCTGCGATTCCATCAGTGTCCTTTAACTTAAATTTAGATTGAAGTTTTGAAATTTGTGAATTATACTTTCCTTTTAAAGATGATAAGTTTTTCGATTTAGGTAATTCATTGATTGGTGGTCCTTGAATCGTATATGCTGATTGTACATCTTGATTCACTTGTTTAATCATTCCCGCAAGGATTCTCGCAGCCGCTTGATTTTCACCAATGGCAATTCCTTCCTCGTTATATTCCATAGTCCCATGAAATACAAGTAATGCTTGGCCATAAGGTATTACGTTTACTGAAGTTGGATAGATAACTTCTAAGTTCATAAAACATGCACCACCTTTAAATATTTTCTCTCTTTGTTTTTCCGAAAGTGATTTGATTGCTTTTGATAAATCGTTCATAGCGAAGTTGTATGCCTTTTCCAATTCACCTCTACCAGCGAATTTGGTTGCTACCCCGTTTATATCTAAAGCGTTCTCACCTTTGTTCTTTAAGTGTCCTTTGTTTCTGGCTGCAACTAATCTTCCATCTCTCCAACTAACTGCTAATGCCTGTCCATCGGTTTTTTCTCTAGCTAACTCTAAGTTACCCTCCAATGCTTTGTTTACAATATCTTTCAATTGTCCAAAAGTAAGATTGATTTCCGTATCGAATGGGTGATTCATATGTCCGTATGCTCCACCTTCGGTTAGTAGAACTTCATTTAGTAATTCTTTTAATCTTATCATTTCGTTTATTTCTTTTGTTGTGTAATTTGGTTCATTATCGTGTCCACATTTGTGGCAGATAAACATATCTAATCCACCATCTTTTATTTTCCAATTCCAACCACAATTATCACAAACAATACTATCACCATCGATTCTTTCGGCAATACCACCACTTAAAGCATATGGTTCATTATATTGTAGTTCCTCTTTATCAAACTTTTTTCGTAACTTCTTCAATTCCTTATTATGGTCATCAATCCATTTTTGGTCTGGATAACCATGTGGTGCTACTTCAAATTTGTATTCAGGTGATGAAGTTTTGAAATCATCCTTTCTCATTATGGTTTTAGCGATTATCTTATTCGCCTGTTTCATAAATGGAATATTCAAATTCGTTCTATTATCCTTTGCTACAATTTGATTGTATTGATTAAGGAAATTCATAAATTCTTTTTTCTTCTTTCCCAATCTTTTAAAGAATCCAATCAACTCAGCGTTTGAAACTTCCTTACCATTACGAGGGTCATTTAACCTATCGAAAAAATGTTTATCAGTTAGAACTACATCTACTGGCTTTAATTGTTTATCAGCAAATGTATCAATCTTAACCAAATCAGCCATTGGAATTTCGTTGATTGGTAATTTACCCCAACTCTTTTCCTTTACCACATCTCTACCACCATCCTTTACAGTAACTAAGTGATGTTTATCATAGTATACTTTGATATACTCAACACCCTTACCACTTTTGAAGTGTTTCTCAGAACCACCCTTTACAACATCCTTCATAAATGAATCAGATGCTCTTTTGATTGTTTTTAGGACTGGTTTGTTATTACTATCGTATCCAACCAAATCGAATCTAACACCACCAAATTCGTTGAGTGTTGATTCAGTAACCCATTGTGTTAAATCTTCTCTAAGTGGTTTCATACCACCTTTGATTCTCAATACATTTAGTTGTTTAATAATCTCTTTTTGTTTTTTAGAGCCTGGCATTACTTTCATTGCCTTATTTAACAACTTCATATGTTCCAAACTTTCCGAAGATGATAACCCTTCTTTGATTTCTTTAGAGTACATCTTCATTTTGAAGTTGGTATCCGTAAATCTAACTTTGATACCTTGCTTTTTGTAGAAAGTATTAAGTGTTCGTACTAAATCACTAATTACGGACTTTACTCTCTCCTTATCTTTACCATCATTAACCCAAAAGAATTCTTTTGGAAAAAGGCCGTCTACGATGTTTTTAATTGATATAGTTAGAGATGATTCATTTATCTTTTCATAACCAGACCCATATGGTACTGAACTATCATTATGATTATCTATTGTATTTTCACTCATCGATTGATATTTAGCTTTCCAATCTGCTAATGCATCGAAATCAAATTCACTCATTTGAGAATCCCAACCACAATTGTGGCATAAATACTTTCTATCATCGGTTGAGGTTATCTCCCATTGGTGATTGCATTTATTACAATTAACTTCTTCACCTGAGAATTCAACTATAACACTTTCTTCAATTATTCGAACTTTTAAAAGTGGTTTACCATTAATAGTAATATCACCCTTTTCGTTTTTACCTATTGTTTTAACTACAATACGTTTATTCTTAAACTTACCACCTAATACAGTATCACCTACATTAATTGGAATATTGATATCTTCACTTACAATATTTGTATTAGGGTCTTTTACTCTTTTAGTTTTCTTAGTTTCTTTCTCATCACTTTTAGATTCTAATGAATCCAATACCGAATAACCAACTAATGTTGCTAAACGAGTAGCATGTTTATGCCATAATCTATATGCCTCTGAACCATAGAAATCTTTTTGGTTAGTTGCAGTTGTTTTACCAATCACACCAGCAGGAAATGGAGTTGCTGCTTTTACAGGTCCATTTGGATAAATCGGATGTGAATCAATATCAGTAAGTTCATCACTCATAATCTGAGCTAAAACTTCATATCCAATTTTTTCAGCTCTTTTTTTAGAAACTCTATCAAATGATGCGTATGTTGGAAATAAAAAGTTAGGTCCATCATCAGCTTCTTCAGCTCCACCTACCTTAGATGCTTCTTTGATTAAATCAACATTATTAACCAACCACTCTTCTAATTGTTCTTTTGTGATGAAGATTCTCTCCTCATTCATTTTAGATAATTTATCGGTGATTAAATTAAAGATTCTATCATTGAATTTTGGATAAGCTCTTTTAGTAAAGAATTTCTTCTTTTCTTCATCAGTACCATTACCCAATCCCTTACGAACATCAGTTCCACTTATTGGATTGGATTGTTGAGGAGCGATATAAACATACCCTTTATCCTCATATCCTTCGAAATCTAAGTTATCTTTATAGGGTGTAAAGAACTTACCACCTAACCTACTAGCATCTTTCTTACCAACAACTGTGATAAATGCCGTAGTATCTTTATCAAATTTTTTCAGTACCTCGGTTGGCACATATGGATTCTTTACCTGAACAATTCTATTCTTTGGAATACCAAACATAGTGTTCATAATCATCACCTTTTCTTTGAAGTTAAAAGGTGATTTTTGATTATCGGTTTTATTGGATGTTCCGATATATACATTATCTTTTCCAAACTTCTTTACTAAATGTGAGTAAGTAGCATAATGACCTTTATGAAAAGGTTGAAAACGGCCAGCGTAAACTACAACTTTGTTGTCTACACTGTCCGCTTCCAATAATATACTTTCTACTAAAAAGTTAGATAAATCATTCATTATAATAGTACGTTTTCTATTGTACTATATAAATATAGGATTTTATTGTTTTACAACTTCCATTTGCTGAGCCATCTTCTCTTTGATAGATGGGTCAAATGTAATTGTACCTTCTTGTAGATTGATTTGTCCTCTTGGGTATTCTTTTTCAAGTTCACCTACCAAACCTCTAAGAGCTTCATTTTTCTCTTTGAAATCAGCTTCAGCTTTTTCTAAACCTTCTTCAAGTTTTACCATCTCATCTTCCAACTCTTTTCTTCTTAGATAAAGTTGTCCGAATACATTAACCATCTGAGAGATTTCATCATTAGCTTCTTTAATTGGAGTTACTACATCTTCACCTAGTTCTCTAGTAACCAATTCGATTTTTTGAATTTCTTCGTTTGCCATAATACTTTTTAATTAAAAATTTTGTTTTTTGAATTCATATATAAATATACATAAATTATGTTTTCGTTATAATTGTTACACCTCTCTTTTGTACAACTTGAGATGCACACTCATTTCCAAAGTTTATTGATTCAACTACATCAGAGTTTTCCAAATACTTTGTAGTGAATCCTGCTACAAAAGTATCACCTGCTCCAGATATATCCATAATCTCAACTTGTTTGGTTGGATACATAATACCATTATGTTTACACCCATCCTTATCAAGTGTGATTATAAGTTTTTCAACAATCCACTCATTATTATTAATGAACGTTTCGTTATTTAAATATTCAGTTCTATTTAATTTGATAAATTTTAAATCTTTACACCAATCACCCAATTTCTTTTTTGTATCACAAATTGTGTTAGGATGATTAAATGCTATACTTGCAATATCATCATCGGTTAAGAATCCTTTATTATAATCTGATATCACTACCATATCATATTCCCAATAATCAGTAGGTAATGTGGATATATCAATTCTTTTTACATCATCACCTTCATCAACTCTTAGTAATAGTGTGTTTGATGATTTGTGTACATATCTGGTTTTTGTTATTGTAGATGTATGTGTTATAATATCAACATCCACACCCAACGATTCTAAATTAGATTGTACATTCAATGCCATCCCACCATTGTATCGTTCGTTGGTTGGATTAAAAACAGGAGCAGGTCCTTCAGGTGAAAGACGTGGAGTATTACCATAGATAAAGATATCCATACAACTTTCTCCTATTAAAAGTACTTTACTCATTTGTTAATATTTTTGTTGTACTAAAATCTTCCATTCTATTAAAGAATACCATTGATTTAGAATGTTGTTCACCTACAATTGGTTTATCTTTATAATCGGAACCGATTACAAATACATCTGGTTGGTATCGTTTGATTGCTTCATCTAACATTATTTCAGAATCAAATATAATCACTTTACTCACTCCTTTAATTCTCTCCAAATTGTACTTACGTTCTTCTTCAGAGTGAAATGGTCTATCATCTCCTTTTAGTTCCTTTACTCGTTTATCGGAATCAATTCCAATAACAACTAATTCACCAAAGGTAGATGCGAACTCAATCATTTTAAAGTGAGCATGATGTAGAACATCAAAACATCCATTCATCCAAACTTTTTTCATTATAAGAATTTCTCTAATTCGTTAATTACCATTTGAGATGATATACCCTTAGTACATTCAAATTGTCTATTTGTACCCTTATGGTCTGGACACCAATTCCAATCACCGGCATCTAATCGTAATCGATTAAAACACCCACTGCACTTATCATTAGGTGGAGTTATTCTTACACAATCTTGCATCTCTGCCCAATCGTATGAGAATCCACTAATCAATACGGTCTTAGTTCCTAATGCCCAACTTAACCAACTTAATCCACTACCAATACCAATGAATGCTTTTGATTTTCTCATTTCATCCATAACTGATTCTAATGGACCCGATGGGTGTTGTATGATTCCGTTTGGGTGTTTATTACCCATATAGTTATCACCTTCATTGGAAAGTAATTTAATTGTATATCCCCTACCGTTCAACCAATCAACTACGTCTTGCCAACCAGTTGGATTATTCCAATATTTAGATTGAGCAGTTCCATGTATTGCTATTGTGATTAGTTTATCATCTTTTTTAACTTTTGATTTTGGCAACAATGGCTTTACCTCTTTGTATTCTAAACCTAAAATATCAGAACCCATCTTTTGCATTGTTTGGGTTTTGAAATCATTTGGATTCTTTAATTGGTTTACACTACCATCTTCATTATAGAATAAACCAACATCATACATTGCGTATAAGTTTTCAACAGTAGAACCAGGCTTAACAAACTCAAACTGAGGATATTGTTCTTCAAACATATGATTATGGAATGTAGATACAATTAACTCACATTTGTGTTTTTTTCTAAATTCTTCAAAGTATGGGAACCACGCTAATGTATCTCCCAATGCTCTAGAACCCATTGTTATAAACACACGTTTACCTTTGGGATTAAAATCATGTTCGTAAAATACCTCAGTACCTCTAAGTACTAATATTTTCCAATCGATACAATATTCAATATTTGATTTGGCCCAATTGTTATTTCTAATTTTAGTTTCGAATCTTATTTTGTTACTGTCCTTATCTATGAATTGGACTGTATATTCTTCATCAATGTTACCCAATACTTCAACAAATGGTCCTCTTACAAAATGAGTAACAACTCTATTGGTTATATCAACAATGTTGTTTTTATTCTTTTTTAATTTATCGTATATCATTTCCAAGTCTTATTTGTTAAATCTAATAATGAAAATCCTTCGGCTTGATTTGAATACATTTTGTTAGTTGTATATCGAGGTCTTGGATGATGGTAGAATACATGATTATACCATAAATCAGCCACATCCCATTCACAATCTTCAATTCTATCTAACCACCATTGCTTCTCCCTATTTGGAATTAAGTAAGCATGTGCCAAATCTTGGTTA